>Ga0315339_1000466_pt1 | contig 50789 bp, 42 predicted proteins | sample ASW17metaG_FD_204514 | JGI IMG/M metagenome (GOLD analysis project Ga0315339, IMG submission 204514) | Ammonia-oxidizing marine archaeal communities from Pacific Ocean, United States - ASW #17 | ecosystem: Environmental > Aquatic > Marine > Oceanic | place: USA: California | collected 2016-12-05 | reverse complement strand
AATGCGCTGCTGGATGTGGTGCCAACGGTTGCGCATACAAATGCGGGGGTGAATCCATTGGAAATATCTGTTTCAATGGTTTCTCTCAAGTGTTTTGGATTCATGGCAAAAGAGTCATCCACCTTTATTAGGCGAAGGCTGTCTTTACCGATTCCTGCTATTTTTACGGCCTTTTCTATGGATGAATGGGCCTGAGAAGAGCTGTAGGCTGTTAATCGCTGATTATCACCGTTTTTATTTATTTGTCCATTGGATGCCTTTTCTCGCGCCGCGATTAATGCCACTAGGCTGGAGCTGGATGCAGTATCCTGCAAAACACCTCCTCCTGTAGAATTGGATTTAAATTTATTCGGTAAGTTCATCATATCCACAAGCCAATCTAATACATGGGTTTCTACTTCGGTGCAAGAAGGGCTAGTGATCCAATTCATGCCATTAATACCCAAACCTGTAGAAATAAGATCCCCAAGAATGGCGGGACCACTGGTGGCACAAGGGAAGAATGCATGAAAATTGGGTGATTGCCAATGGGTAATACCCGGCATCATTTTATCCATATCAGATAAAATATCCCCATAATCTCGTCCTTTAATGGGAGCGGATTTGGGAAGGTTGGAACGAATTTCTCCCGACTTTACCTGGGAAAGGACAGGGTGTTGTTCAATTTGATCATAATAATCGGCAATCCAGTCGATAACTTTTTTGCCTTGTTCCCGAAATTCATCGGTGCTCATGTGATGGTTTGAATTTTTATTCATTTTATTCCTTAAAGAATATGTTTTTTATTCAGGTCAAATTTATATTCAACCATGGTTACACTGAAAGAAATTGAATTAGCCCATGGCCGCATCCGTTCTTTTATTCATCGGACACCCATTTTAACCAACAAAAGCTTGAATGAATTAAGTGGAGCCAGTCTCTATTTTAAATGTGAAAATTTCCAAAAAGTAGGCTCATTTAAAATCCGCGGTGCCACCAATACGGTGGAACAGCTTTCTCAAGCAGAAATAGATAAAGGTGTGGTAACCACATCCTCCGGGAATCATGGTGCAGCATTATCTATGGCAGTGACAAGGAGAGGAGGGAGGACCAAAGTGGTAATGCCCAACAATACACCGAAGATTAAAGTTAACAATGTTGAGCGAAATGGGGGCGAAGTGATATGGTGTGAACCGGAACAATCTTCTCGTGAAAGTGTGTTGGCAGATCTTGTTGAACAAACGGGTGCCATTGTTGTTCATCCGTACAATCATGAGCGCATTGTGGCTGGGCAGGGAACATGTGCCAAGGAGTTAATGGAAGATGAGCCCAATCTGGATATGATTGTTTGTCCCGTTAGTGGTGGCGGATTGTTGAGTGGGACTTTACTGGCAGCGAAAGGAATGAAGCCGGAGATAATGGTGTATGGCGCAGAACCATCAGAAGCGGATGATGCCTATCGGTCCTTGCAAAAAGGGGAGATTGTTGCTAACGAAACCATTGACACGATCTGTGATGGACTGCGAGCTCAGATTGGTGACGTTACTTTTCCGATTATTCAAAATTATGTGGATGGTATCATTACTGTAACCGAAACAGAGATTATTGAAGCAATGAAGATGGTATGGGATCGTATGAAGATAATCGTCGAACCATCCAGTGTGATCACCCTTGGGGCTTTGTTAAAAAGTAAAAACAAGTTTTCCGGAAAGAAAGTTGGATTAATTCTCTCCGGTGGGAATGTGGATTTAAATCAATTACCTTGGTAAAAAAAATGAATTATAGATTTGTTGTTTTTTTCTGTTTAGTTCTAAATATCTCAGCTCAAACCCAAGTTGTGGTTCAGGAGTTCATGTTTATGGATGCGCCTTATGTGGGAGAAATAACTACCACAACCACGAAATATGCCGCTGATGGATTATTCCGACAGGAGGCATCCATTGATGTGGACAGATTTATGATTCGTATGGCCATGGGAGGAAATAAAAAGTTGGGAAGTATCCTGGATGGTAAATCTGAATCACGAATCGTTTATAATGCCAAAGACGAAGAATATGCCATGGAAACATTTGATGCCATTCGTGAGAATGATGGGAAGCCCATATTGAAATCTACCATGGGTAGAATGATGGGAGGCGGATCTAGAGGAGGGCGGGAAAATAACAATTCAGATGAAGAAGAGAAAAAAACTGAATACGATCGTACTATTTCTGAATCAATAGAGCGTGTTGTTGGGTTTGATGCGCGAAAGGTAACTACAAAGATAAAAAGTAACGATGGACTTGTGTTATTTGAAGAATGGTTCACCACCGATACAACTTTATTTCATTTTGTATCAAAAGTGGAGGTAGATATAGTCAAATCTTATGGAGGGGACAAACGAAATACCCCAAGGAGTTTCTCTGAATCTATGTTAACCAGTGCAGAACAAGAATTTGAGTCCGTGCCCGGGCGCATGGTGAAATATACCATGGAAATGAAGGATGAAGATGATGATGGATTTAAGATGGTTTGGGAATTGAAATCGATTATGGAAGTGCCATATAAATCATCCGATTTTGAAATTTATAATTCATTTAAAAAGGTGGATGAATTAGATTGATAAGTATTTGATCAAGCGTAGTTTATTTCATTTCTTTTATCCATTTGCGCACCAACTCAACTCCTTCTTTATGGACTAATTTCCGTCCTAATTCGGGCATCATTATTCCCGGATCAGTCGATTCCATTCGATAAATCATAATTGATTTCTCTGGTTCGCCAGGGACAATGGTATGCAACCGGTCCCCTGCACCACGACCGGCGGCCACAGGCGGTTTCATTATACCTAATTTGGTCGGATCAGTTTCTTCAATATTCAAAAATAATCCGGACGTTTCCCCTGGGGCACCCAATCGATGACAATGAGCGCAATTTATGTCAATCCACGCTCGGGCGCGTTCGTCTATTGATCCATCGGTTGGATCATCATAATCGGAGGTATGGGGTAAAGTAGTTAAATGCGGCAAATCTTTGATCATATCTAAGGATGTCCATTTCTTCAATTGGTTCGTCTTACCGTCTTTATACTCAAAATCATGGTTTAGTAAGCGGGCTTTAGGTCCAATGGGAATCATACGGTTCTGATTTACATGACATCCTTTGCACTGGTTGAAATTGGGAACTACATATTCAAATTTGGTTTCCCCACCATTTTTATCAATGAAGGAAGCATCCATTCTTTCGCCGGCAATCTCCAAGATAGCTTCTGTTTGTTCATTGTTCCACACATAAGGAAACCCCAACCAACCGTCAGTAGTGTGAATCAAAAGGCGTGTTTCCATAAGTCGAATATTATCTTTTGGTTTTCGAAAATCAGCAGGATAATAAAATGTTTTTATCAGAATCGTTTCACGAGGGAACTCAAACGATCCATCTAGTTTATATGACAATTGTTCGTCATTTGGTAAAACGATAAATCTGGATTTCAGGGCATAATCAGAAAATAGCTGAGCGGAAACATCATAGGGAAGAACACCGACGCGGGGAATATGATCCGCCATTTTGCCGATAAAAAATCCATAATCAGATAATTTTGGTTTGGCATATTTGAGAGGACTTTCCCCGAGAGTAATAGATAAAAGAAGAATAAATCCTATAAAAGATTTCCCCAAAATCTTATTCATTATTTTAATGTAGAAAGGTGGGGAATGCCGCAATCGTGTGGAGAAGGATCTTCAGAAAAGTTGGATAGAAATGGAGAATACCATTTTTCAAAATTATATTCAATATCCAAATTAGTGAATTCGGCGCGAAAATTATTCTGAATACACAGACCTTCTACTACATCCGGATCCTGCATGCCGTCATAAATAATATCCGGTGTATTGCGACCATATTTGATCGCCATGAGTTGGCCAATATCATAATCCAGAGTTGGCAATCCAGCTTCACGATTATATATATTATTGTAGATATGAATATCTGAGGTGTATGGATTATATAAACTATCGGTAAAGGCCTCTTCCGTAATGAAATAGCTCACTATACCAGTACCAATACTTTTGTTATTTTGAATTGTATTCTCATAGATATGCACATCGTTTGCGGCCAAAACCATTACGCCGGTACCCGGTAGTACTTTACCCACAATATTTCCCGGCGGAGCAAAGTTGTCTAAATTATTGTTTCGCACAATATTATGATAAACGCGGATGTTTCCCCCTTTTTTCTGGACCAAATCGGGTAAGTCAAAAACGAGAATGCCTCCCGTATTTTCATAAGTATGATTAGCATAAACAATCGCATCGAATGAATTTTCAATTTCAATGCCTGCCACATTATGATATGCGGTAGAATGTCGGACAATAATATCATTTGATTGTCCCACATAAATCCCTGCATCGGAGGCGCCAATAGCCACTGAAAATTCGATAAGTACATTTGTACATTGAACAGGATAGAGTCCGTACGCACCATTGGTTTCTTTTGGGCCACCGGTCCATTCTGTTTTGACGGAACGAAATACGATACCATCCACATATTGTGCTTTAATGGCATCCCCCTTGGAATCTTGAACCGTGAATTTTTCTAATACAATATTTTTAGAATTGGTTATACTTAATCCTTGGGCCCCATCCGTTTGTCCAGAAAAGGAAAGGATCGATTTATCCATATCAAAACCACGTATTATAAGGTTTTCTTTACCTTCGATAGAGAGTGTACCTCTGATTTGATGCACCCCTTCTGGAATGGTAATTGTATCTCCCGGTTCGGCTAAAATAAATTGAGTTTGGAGGGTTTTTTCAATATTGCCTGAAAACAAGGTGGAAATAAAGAAGAGTGTTATACTTGCGGTTTTTACTGAATGATTCATCAATGGAATATAAATAGATATCAATTACTCTTTAAGAAAAATTCCGTTATAAATATGATCTTTTTGTAACGATTGTTTGGTAAAGATAGCAGAATCTAAGTTTTAGAAAGTAAGATAAAATATTTCATGATTACTACTTGATGGTACATCCAAAATATATAGACTTAATTAAGGGCGATTAAAATGGCGAATGATTTATACCGTGAAAGCGAAACAATTAAGGAATTTAATTCGATCGTATTTTCAACAAAGTAAACATCAGTCCTCTAAAGATATATCTTTGATAAAATGGATTGCGGATGTGGAATGGATAGTGGTTCTTAGCGAAGTAGAAGCACTCTTGATCGAAGATAATATAATAAAAAAAGCATCGACCTAAATTCATCAGACATGGGGCTGATGATTGTTAATATATATTATTCCACACCGCGACTATGAAGGTAGCTATTGTAATTGCTATTATATTCCAAAACTTTATCCGCCATAATCTCGATAATCCGTGTGGCCAATGTTGAGACAAACTCTCGATCGTGACTTACAAAAATGAGTGTACCAGGATAACTATCCAATGCAGCATTCAGAGATTCTATGGATTCCATATCCAAGTGATTTGTGGGTTCGTCCATAATTATTACATTAGGCCTTTGAAGAACTAGCTTTCCAAATAACATACGCCTTTGTTCACCACCGGAAATCACATTCACCGGTTTATTAATATCATTTTGAGAAAATAACAATTGCCCCAAGGTGCCTCGAATGGCTTGCATGTCATCTTCATCGTGTTTCCATTGACTCATCCAGTCAATCAGAGACATATTGGAATCGAAGTCTGCACTGTGGTTTTGGGCGAAGTAACCAATTTTAGCATTGTCTGACCATTTTATATCGCCACTATCGGGCGTAAGGCTATTGACCAAACATTCCAATAATGTGGTTTTCCCAATTCCATTCGGTCCGATAATAGCAACACGTTCGCCTGTCTCAATTAATAAGTTAAATTGTTTAAAAAGGGGTATTCTGTCGTATCCTTTGGTAAAGTTTTTCACCTCTAATGCGGTATTGAATAGTTTTTTTTCTTGGTTAAATCGAATGAAAGGATAGACGCGACTGGAATTTTTAATATCATCTAATTTGATTTTGGAAATTTGATTTGCACGGGATGTGGCTTGTTTTGCTTTAGAGGCGTTGGCAGAAAATCGTTTAACAAATGATTGGAGTTCAGCGATTTGCGCTTTTTTCTTTGCATTGTCTTGGACCAATCTCTCACGTGCCATGGTAGATGCGGTCATAAAATCGTCATAATTTCCGGGGTAAATGCGGAGCTCACCATAGTCCAAATCCGCCATATGGGTACAAACACTATTGAGAAAATGGCGATCATGAGAAATAATAATCATGGTACTGTTTCTTCGTGTTAAAATAGCCTCTAACCAGCGAATAGTATTGATATCTAAGTTATTGGTGGGCTCATCTAAAAGCAAAATATCTGGATCAGCAAATAGTGCCTGTGCAAGTAGAACACGCAATTTCCAGCCGGGTGCGATAGCACTCATAAGACCTTCATGTTGTTCTAAAGGAATTCCCACACCTAATAGTAAATCTCCAGCGCGGGATTCGGCGGTGTATCCATCCATTTCGGCGAATTCCATTTCTAAATCACCCACTTTCATACCATCTTCTTCACTCATGTTCGGAAGGGCATAGATACGTTCTCGTTCCCGTTTAATATCCCATAATTTGCCATGGCCCATTATAACACAATCAATAACCGTCATTTCTTCATAAGCAAATTGATCTTGGTTCAATTTCCCAATCCGATCATTTTTATCGATAGTCACATTGCCAGTTGTTGCATCTTGCTCACCGGAGAGAATTTTCATCAATGTTGATTTACCGGAACCATTTGCTCCGATAAGTCCATATCGGTTTCCTTTACCAAAGGTGATGGATATATTTTCAAATAATGGTTTTTCGCCAAATTGGATTGAAATATTTGCAGTTGAGATCACTAAAAACTCCGAATTTATGGGTAAAATAATGTGTTGATCCGTTAATGAATCGAATCGAATAATACTCAAATAAGGGCGCGAATGTATTACACGTGGGTTTTATTTTCATATTCAATAAATATATATTCTAAATCTAATGGAGAGAAGTTGAAACGATAATTTAGTTTATAATGAGAACATGAATAAATTCCATCAAGATTCAGAATCAAAGAATCTCTAAAATGATAAAAAATAAAATTAAACAAATTCCCACGAAGCCCGGTGTTTACTTTTTCAAAGATGAATCAGGAGAGATCATTTATATTGGAAAAGCCAAACAATTAAGGAATCGGGTTCGATCTTATTTTCAACAAAGTAAACATCAATCAGCCAAAAATATATCCATGATTAAACGAATTACTGATGTGGAATGGCTCGTGGTTCGCAGTGAAGTTGAAGCACTCTTAACGGAAGCGAATTTGATTAAAAAACATCAGCCCCATTATAATGTGAGTCTTAAGGATGATAAATCTTTCCCCTATATCCGAATTACCAAAGAGCCATATCCTCGGGTTTTTATCACTCGCAATATTATACGAGATGGATCCAAATATTTTGGTCCATATACAGATGTGATACATCTGCGAAGGTCGTTAAAAGCCGTCCATAAAATATTTCCGGTTCGGAGTTGTGATTATTTAATTAACGATGAATCGATTGCTGCGAGGAAGGTGAGCCTTTGCTTGGATTATCATATTAAAAAATGTAATGGTCCCTGTGAAGGGATGGAATCCGAAAACGATTATAATATAATGATAAAACAGGTGATCCAGTTTTTGCATGGACGAACAAAGGAGACGGAAACGTATATCCAAGATCAAATGGAGATGGCATCAAAAGAAATGCGTTTTGAAGATGCAGGTATGTATCGGGATCAACTCCATGCCATTGGGAGATTTAAAGATCGACAGAGAAAAGTATCTGCGGACTTTGAAGATCGGGATATTTTTGCCTTAGCGAAAGAAGAGGATTCTGGTATTGCTGTTGTCGTACGCATTAGAAATGGTCGAATCACCAGTCGTGAGAAAATGTCCCTTCGGAATCTTAATGAAACGGATGCAATTATCATGAAAACCATCGTGTCTCGTTTTTACTTAGAAACTGATTTCGTACCAAAGAACATATCTCTTCCTCTGATGCCGGAAAACCAAGATCAGTTGGTTGCTTGGCTCAAAGAAAAACGAAATGGAGCGATCCATCTTTCTGTGCCTCAAAAAGGTGAAAAAGCGAAGGAAGTGCGCTTGGCATTTCAGAATGCGAAACTGTTATTGGGCGAATGGATGATTAATCGAAAGAAACGTCGGGAGTTAGTCCCAAAAATGATTACCCAGCTTCAAGATGATCTGCAAATGAAAGTACCACCTCGACGGATTGAAGCTTTTGATATATCCCATTTGGTTGGCACGAATACGGTGGCATCCATGGTATGTTATATTGATGGAAAACCTAGAAAAGGTGAATACCGAAAATTCAAAGTAAAAACAGTAGAGGGAATCGACGATTATGCTTCTATGCGAGAAATCGTATTCCGGCGCTTTAAAAGAGTGAAAGAAGAGGGAACAGGCTTGCCCGACCTGATTTTGATTGATGGGGGAAAAGGGCAGCTCTCTATGGCCGTATCAGCCCTTCGGGAATTGGGTTTGGACTATTTACCCATAATTGGGTTGGCAAAGCGATTAGAAGAAGTATTCGTACCGGGGCAGTCCGATGCCCAATCCATTCATAAACAAAGTCCGGGGTTGATCTTATTGCGACGAATTCGGGATGAAGCACACCGTTTCGCCATTACGTACCAAAAACAAAAACGAACCGATTCTGTCACCAAATCCATATTTCATGAATTGCCGGGAATGGGGGAGAAGCGTGTGCAAAAATTATTGTCGGAATATTCGGATGTAAAAACAATCGCACAATTAGATCCAAACAATATTAAAGAGACATTGGGATTTCCAGATTTGATTGCTAAATCTATAATAGAATTGGCAAAAGACTCTGTATCCAGTTAAGATTGTACTTGTATATTTATTTTTTAAGTATATTTATATTAATTACAGACCAAAGACTTTGTTAAGACCCGAAAGATGTTCTTATTGAAGTAGTATGAACGCTACACTAACGACAATGAAGCCTCCTCATGGGGGCTTCATTGTTTATTAAATATTAAATCCGTTATTCTTCATCCATGCATCAGATACGAATTTTCCAAGATAATTTCTGATACCGTCAGCAAGGATGACTAAACATTTTTTATTCGTTCCAAGTGTTCGTGCAGCCTGAAGTGCCGCCCAGACTACTGTACCGCTGGAACCACCGCATAGTAGTCCTTCTTCCTTGATTAATCTCCGTGCAAAATTGAATGAATGTTGATCATCAACTTTTACGTATTGATCTACCAAAGAATTGTCCAAAACGTCAGGGAAAAAGTCATAACCAATACCTTCTACATGGTAAGGGTAAATTTTGTCGCCACCACCTAAAATCGAACCATAAGGATCAGCACCTACAACTTGAATATTTGGATTCTTTTCTTTTAGTCTTTTAGCAATTCCTGTAATGGATCCGCCTGTACCCACACCAATAACAATCATATCTAGATCAGATCCAAATTCGTCCCAAATTTCTTCTGCTGTTCCTTCGTAGTGGGCATCGGGGTTATCAGGATTTCCATATTGGTCCAGGATATGAGAATTAGGTGTCTCTTCTTTTAACCGTTTTGAAACTTCAAATAATCCTTCTGGATCATCATGGCCTGCTTCGGTAGGTGTGCGAATAATTTCAGCTCCCAAAGCTCGAAGTGTTACTTCCTTTTCCATACTCATTTTTTCAGGCATAACAATAATCATTCGATAGCCTTTAACTGCTGCAGCTAGGGCAAGGCCAATGCCAGTGTTTCCAGATGTTGGTTCAATCAATGTATCGCCTGGTTTAATTCTACCTGACTTTTCCGCATTTTCTATCATCCGGAGGCCAATACGGTCCTTCAAAGATCCACCAGCGTTAAAAAATTCGCATTTGGCATATAGTTCACAATTTAAATCCTTGCCAATAGAATTAAGTTTCACAACAGGTGTATTTCCAATAGCGCCTAAAATATTTTCTAAAATCATGTGTTTGCTTTCATTAAATCAATTCCAGTGAGTAATTTTAAGTTCCGAAATTAACCTAATTAAATTGGAGTTATGGTAATGAACTTATTGGATGGAAAAATTTGTATAATCACGGGAGCCGGGCGCGGAATTGGATATGCCACTGCTGTTAAATTTGCAGAAGAAGGTGCAAAAGTGGTGATCGCAGAGTTTGATGAAAAAACCGGCCAGAAAGCAGCCGAAGATGTGGGTGGTTTTTTTATCCAAACGAATGTGACAAACAAATCCAGTGTGAATTTACTTTTTGAAAAGGTAATGACGGAATACGGTTGTGTGGATGTTTTGGTGAATAATGCAGGTATTCTTATGGATGGCACCTTGGTGAAAATGGAGGAAGAGGAATTCGACGCAGTCATTAATGTTAATTTAAAAGGGGTTTACCTTTGCGGGCAAAGTGCTGCAACTATTATGAAAGAGCAGGGGAGCGGTGTAATCTTGAATGCATCTTCTGTGGTGGCTCATAATGGAAATTATGGTCAAACAAATTATGTGGCAACGAAAGCGGGTGTAATTGGTATGACAAAAGTATGGGCACGTGAATTGGGCAAGGATGGTATCCGTGTCAATGCGATCGCTCCAGGATTTATTACCACAGAGATGACGGCACAAATGCCGGAAAAAATAATTAAAATGATGAGTGAAAAGGTACCGGTTAAACGGTGGGGTGAGCCTGAAGATGTGGCCAATGCCTATTGTTTTCTCGCTAGTGAAGAAGCATCATATATCAGTGGTATGGTTTTGAATGTGGATGGAGGTGTTGTTGTCTAATGTCTAAAATTTTAATAATTTCTGCTACTTCGGATAAAAATTTGGAACTGGCTAATGAGCTTCAGACATTGTTGAGAGCAGTGGGAACAGATAGCGGACTTGTGGTATTAGATAAATTGAATTTGCCACTATACAGTTATGAAGCGGAAATTGAATTAGGAGTTGTAGAAGAATTAATAGAGAAGATGAAAGATGCTTCTGGGTTGATTTTTTGTGCGCCTGAATACAATGGCAATGTACCGCCGGTTTTATCGAATGCTATTACGTGGATTTCCGTCAAATCCAAAAATTGGCGGGATGCCTTTAATGGAAAATTTGCAGTTATCGGTACGCATAGCGCTGGCGATGGCTATCGATTTTTAACTGCTTTTCGCAGTCAGTTAGAATATATGGGGACGAATGTTTTGGCTCGCACTATTTCTATTACAAAAGAAAAACCCCTAAATGAAGGCTCTGTAAAGATAATCCTTCAGGGGCTAGTTGACTTGGTGTAAATATGATAGGGGAAGCAATAATGCTTCCCCTACTATTTGTATTTAACCTATCTTGATTTGATGAATGTCTGGTTTTACTTCTTCTGCTTTTGGAATTGTAATCGTTAATGATCCATTTTTGAATTTGGCATTAATATTCTCCACTAATATATTTTCCGGTAAGTTGAAACTCCGACTAAAAGATCCGGTTCTGCGTTCGCGAATTCTATAAGAACCATCATTAGATTCAATATCAGAATCACGATTTGCACTAAGTGTTAATACACTTTCTTCTGCTTTTAAACTCACATCCTTTTTATCAAATCCTGGAAAATCTGCTGTCATAATGAATGCTTTGTCGTTTTCATTAACATCAACAGAGATTGTACTTGGTTTGTTTGAAGGCATGCCATTCCAACCATCATTAAAGATATTATTAAGCATTCGATCGAAATCGGTTGTGATTGATCTCGTGGGTGTCCATTTTACTAAAGTCATTGTTGACTCCTTTTTATTTGTTGTTTTAAAAGTATTTCACTCAATACATTTCAATATTCATGCCAAGATTTATGTTTTGTCTATTTTACAGATTGAAGTGTCTATATGACATTCACGTATGGCAATATGGCGTAGGGATATGAAAAGGAGTCTGATAATAAAGGGTTATTGGTTCTCATTTTATTATTGAAGTAATATTGTTCCCCACGATTAAAGGATAAAAAGTTAATATCATGTCAAAACTCGCAATACACGGCGGTGATCCTATACGGACCAAATCTTTCCCGGAATGGCCCCGCCCAACATCTGAACTGAAGGATGCAATAATATCCACTTTGGAGAATGAAGGGTGGGGAGTTGGCAGTATAGCAATTAGTAGATTTGAAGAAAGTTTTGCTGATTTTCACGATTCAAAATATTGCCTTAGCACTAGTTCTGGAACCACCGCCCTTTGGGTTGCATTAAAAGCTGCCGGTGTTAAAGCCGGCGATGAAGTGATCGTACCACCTTATACGTTTATTGCCACAGCATCTGCAGTGCTCATGGCTAATGCAGTGCCCATTTTTGTAGATATTGATGAAAATACATTTAATATTGATCCTGATTTAATCGAAGATGCTATTACGGAAAAAACAAAGGCGATCATCCCTGTTCATATTGCAGGGAATCCGGCGGATATGGATCGCATCTTATCTATTGGGAAAAAACATAATATTTCTATTATAGAGGATGCGGCTCAAGCCCATGGTGCTGAATGGCATGGGGCCAAAGTTGGCGCACTTGGCATTGGTGGAACCTTCAGTTTTCAAACATCTAAAAATATGTCAGCTGGCGAAGGGGGTGCCATTATATCTAATGATGAAACCTTTTATGATATTTGTTTTGCCTATCATAATTGTGGCAGAACAAAGAGCGGTGCCTTTTATGAGCATCAATTCCTAGGTGGCAACTTTCGGCTAAATGCCATGGCTTCCAGTATGCTTATGCCCCAGATTAACACTATTCAAGTAGATATGGCACTCCGAGATAGGAATCGGGAAAAGTTAGATACTGTTTTAAGGCAAATTGATGGTATTTCCATTAACGGTGCTTATGATGGTACAACTCGCCAAGCAAACCATATTTATTTAGTGCGGTATGATGCATATTGTTTTAATGGTATTCCCCGAGAAAAATTTTATAAAGCCATGCAGGCGGAGGGAGTATATACTTATATGGGGTATACTCCATTATATCGAGAAAAATTATTTGTAACGGATGGTAAAGAATATCCATGGCTGAAGGATTATGATTTTGCTGCTATGAAAATGCCTGTAACAGAAAGGTTAGCTGATAAGGAAGCAGTCTGGCTGAAACAGAACCATCTTTTGGGAGATGAGAATGACACTCAGGATATTATTGATGCTTTTGAAAAAGTAACAACTGCCTTGAAAAATGAACCGGAATTATTTGAAGGTTAGATAATAAGATCACGAAATAGATTATCGTAAATCGGCGCCATTGTATTCCAATCAAATGGTTGGGCGATTTGACTAAGTTGATTATTTCTTTTATCATCTATATTTAAAATGCATTCTTTTAGTTTTTCTAATAAATCCGTTTTATCCCGATAAATATGATCTTTATGGAAATTCTCAGGGAGTAGTTCCGGGTATGCTAGCCTATCTGGAAGCAAGGGATAAGTATTACAGTATAACGCTTCCATAATGCTAATGCCAAAAAAATCCTGAATATTGGTAACAGGAATTATATCTGCTTTCCAAACCCATTTTGCATATTCAGAAAATGATTCGCAATATCCGAAATGAACTATTTTTTCTTTTAGTATTTTTTGAGCCGCGTCAAAAATAGATGGTGTGCTTTTAAAATTTTCGCCCAAAACTGCGAGATTAAAATCGAAGCCATCTTTATCTAATTGAAATAAAGTTTCAAAAAACAATTCAGGATTTTTATCATATTCCCAGCGATGGTTCCAAAGTATGAGTGGGGGACCGTCATATTGTGATTGATGGGCATCAAACCGCTTCAAGTCAATACCCAGGTGAAGAGTCTTACTTTTCTCCTGTATTATTCGAATCGAATCCAGTTCATTGTAATCGGGAAAATTCTTAAGTAACATCGTTGTTTTCTGGATAAAAGAATCCAAATGATATCGGGAGTTGAATAAAACATTGTCTGATGATAATGCGGAAGTGAGATTGATAAATCCATAGTGTTTATCACGCTTTCCCTTCATATCTCTATCTCTAGGTGACCATGGGTAGGATAACTGGTTTTCATGAAAATATAAGGCATTGGGGATTGATGCTGTTTTTTTTCGAGTCAAACTCAAAAATGTTGAGAAGTCTAACATATCTGTTGCCAAAATGAGATCGGGTTTAAAACTGGATCTATCAAATTGTTTGGCTAAAGTTACGGCGCCACCATGCATGCGCCATTTCCAAAATTGACCCTTCATTGACAAAATATTAATTGTATGGACGCTTTGTTGTTGATAACCCAAAGCCCAACTTTTGTGTGATCCGGTAAAGTAGGGATCTAAAAGTAAAATTTTCATTATATAACTTACGGTTGGACTTTCAGATATTTAATCTTTTTACAAAGGGGATATTCCATTAGATTCAGTGGGTATAAATTATCATGATAGAGGAGAGATTCCAATGAAACAGACAACAATGACTAAATTAATTATTATTCATTTGTTCATTTTCGGCGGATTATTATCTGCCCAGGATTCTAATATTTCATTTCCAGTGGCGGAAATTGAAAAAAAAATAAAACATGATGAATTTGAAATATTTCGTTTCAAAGACTTGCGTTTTGAAGGGGATATTGGAAAACGCGTCATTTTACGATATTCAGATCGTAAAGACCTCCAAATCAAATGGCGGCGGGCGTTAAGAGGTGGACATACTTTTAACAATGCACCACGATTTGAAATTGCAGCTTACGAATTGCAGAAATTATTCTTGGATGAAAGTGACTTTGTTGTCCCGCCTACTTTGGCGAGATGCTATTTATTTGATGAATACAAAAGCATTGAAGCGGACTCGGATCCTACATTTAAAAACCCTGATATTGTATTGGTCATGATGCAATACTGGCTAAATGAGGTGACGGTTGGTGGGGAAGTATATAACAAGAAAAAATTTAACACTGACCCTCTTTATGCAAAACATTTTGCCAACACGAATATTATGACCTATATCATTAATCACCAAGATAGCAACGAAGGGAATCTGCTAACATCTACCGATGAGAAAAATCCTCGCGTATTTACGGTTGACAATGGTGTGACGTTTAGTAGCCCAAAAAGCGATCGTGGTGCTAAATGGAAATACATACGAGTGAAACGCTTACCCAAGAAAACTATCGATCGATTAAGTTCACTTACTTCTGAACAACTCCATACAAAGATGGGTGTTATTGCCCAATTTGAATTTGCTGATGGTGAGATAAAATCTGTTGATGCAACAAAAAATATTAACCCGAAGAAAGGTGTTCGCCAAAAGGGTAATGTTATTCAACTAGGATTAACAGCAAAAGAGATTAGAGCTGTAGAAAAAAAGATTAATTACATTTTAAAACAGAATAAAAAAGGCAAATACGAACTTTTTTAATATCCTTGTTTGAGGAACCATTTCTGTCCTTCGGTGGACTTAAAATAATCGCGCCCGAATAATTGCATATTTTTTAAATTTCAGGATGTAAGTATAATATATTATGAATGTGCCCGAGACTGGAATCGAACCAGCACGTTCTTGCGAACACTAGATCCTGAACCTAGCGCGTCTACCAATTCCGCCACCCGGGCTTTAAACGAGTTCTAAAATTACATTTTTGTGTGTGAAATCAGCAAGGAATAAACTTGGAAGGGCAGATGGTAATTCCTTATTTTTGTCGTCGAAATAATGCCTATGGAAACACAGATTGCCACTACCAATCGGAAAGCCTACCATGAATATCATATACTGGATAAATACGAAGCTGGTATTGAATTATTGGGAAGTGAGGTTAAAAGTCTCAGAGAAGGTAATGCTAATATAAAACAAGCCTATATCACAATAAGAAACGGGCAAGCTTTAGCGATTGGAATTCACATAAACCCCTATTCTCATACTGGATTTGAGGGTCATGATTCTGTTAGAGATCGACGATTATTACTTCATAAGCGTGAAATAAAAAAAATTAAGGATTTGACTGATCAAAAAGGATTGACGGCGATTCCACTGCAATTATATTTTAACCCGAATGGAAGAGCAAAACTAGAGATTGGGATTGCAAAGGGTAAAAATACTTACGATAAGAAGAAAGTTATGAGGGAAAGAGATATTAAACGAGACGTACAACGAGAATTACGGAACAGATAATGGCATTTTTAAGTGTAGATAAGCAATGGGAGCTCATCAGCCTCGGTGTTGAGGAGATCCTCCCTGAAAAAGAGCTGAGAGAAAAATTAGAAAAATCTCGCAAAAGCGGGATACCTTTAATTGTGAAGTTAGGATGTGATCCGAGTCGACCGGATCTACATGTTGGACACGGAGTTGTCTTGAGAAAATTGAGGCATTTCCAAGATTTGGGTCATCAAGCAATTCTGGTTATTGGTGATTTTACTGCTATGATCGGTGATCCTTCTGGACGAAATAAAACACGCCCCCAACTCACCTTAGAAGAAGCCAAAGCAAATGCCGAATCCTATATTAAGCAGGCCGGCGATATCCTTAATATAAAAACACTTAAAATTCTTTTTAATTCCACTTGGCTGAATGCGATGCTTTTTAGTGATGTCATCCGCCTCTCAAGTCATTATACAGTAGCGCGGATGCTGGAACGGGATGATTTTGCAAAACGATATAAATCAGAAACGCCTATCTCAATCCATGAATTTATCTATCCATTGGCACAAGGAATGGATTCAGTCGAACTAAAAGCGGATGTCGAATTAGGAGGAACAGATCAAAAATTTAATCTCTTGGTTGGTCGGGATCTACAACGGGAATATGGCCAAGCGCCACAAGCTATTATAACCTTACCTCTTTTGGAAGGCACAGATGGTGTAGAAAAAATGTCAAAGTCCCATGGAAATGACATCGGATTGATGGATTTGCCGGAGGATATGTATGGAAAATCCATGTCTATTTCTGATGGAATGATTGAAAAATATTTTATACTGGCTGCAGATGTTGATGTAAAAACGTTAACCAGAATTAAAAAACAATTAAAAGATTCTTCTCAAAACCCGCGAGATATTAAGCGTGAATTGGCACGATCGATTGTAGCTCTTTACCATGGTGATGCGGCAGCAATTAATGCAGAGAAACATTTTGACCGCGTTATCGTTAACAAAGATTCTCCGGAAAATATGGATGAAGTGACACTTGAGGCTGATGTATCTATTATTGATTTGATTACGTCACAAGGATTGACTAAAAGTAAAGGAGATGCAAGACGGATGATTCAGCAGGGCGCAGTGCGAGTAGATGGCAAAAAAGTAGATGAGATGAGTTTCGTTATATCTAAAGGATTCAAAGGTTTAATTAAAGTAGGAAAAAGAAGGTTTTTGGGAGTTAAATGAAAAAATGGTTTTTAATGCCGCTTGTAGCGGCATTTTTATTTGTGGGTTGTGGTGAAAAATTCAATAAACCCAAACTGGTGGTATTTATCGTTGTGGATCAAGGAATGCCAGAATTGCTGGAAAAATATAATCATCTTTTTACTGGCGGATATCGCTGGTTAAAAGATAACGGCGTTTCGTTTAGCAATACGCACCATGAATACGGCTATTTAGTTACAGGGCCAAGTCATTATGTATTATCTTCTGGTCGCAACCCTGGCAATGGAGGTGTCATCGGAAACTATTGGTTTAACAGAGACACGAAAGAGAGTTGGTATTGTGTTCAGGATACATTTGCCACTAATGTAATTAATGGTAAAGAAAGTCTATCTTATAGAAATATTGATAAAACTACTTTAGGGGATTGGTTAAAAGAGTCAAATCCAAATACCAAGGTGGTGTCCATCTCCGGTAAAGACAGGGCAGCGATTTTGCTGGGAGGAAAGAATCCAGATATGGCATTATGGTACGGAAAGCAGGGTGGATATACAACATCCACTTATTATGGATCCAAATTGCCCGATTGGGTAATTTCATTCAATTCTCATTTAAATGTTTCGTCTTATGTTGATACCGTTTGGAATCGCCTGCTTCCTGAATCCATTTATATATCCAATACCCGGGCAGATTTTTATAAAGGGGAAGCAGACTGGTCACAAAAAGATGGATATAGCCCAACTTTTCCCATTACTTTTGATGAACTCGGTGTAGAGTCTATGCTTGGATCTTTTCCGTATATTCCTTTTGGTGATGAGGCAATGTTGCGATTAGGAGTGATCGCCGCGGAAAAACATGAATTAGGTGAGGATGAAAATACGGACATTTTATTTTTAGGTCTCTCAGCCACGGATGGCGTGGGGCATGAATTTGGTCCTCATTCACATGAACAGTTAGATAACTATCTTCGAGTAGATCGACATTTAGGATCTTTTATTGAATCCGTCGAATCATCAATAGGTTCTGGCAATACGCTTTATGTATTAACTAGCGATCATGGGTCAATTGCATTACCTGAATACCTTAAATCTGAGGGGATTGATGCAGGTCGGATTCCAAAACCAATGAAAGATTCCCTATATGCTGATGTAAAAACAAAAATTGATTTACACGTTGGGAAGAATAAAGTTTATCGATATGGTAATTTTTTCTATTATGACACATCAATGCATCAATTAGAACGGGAGGCGGCGACAGATATTTTAAAATCAAATCTATCAAAATTAGATGGAATAAGAAGTGTAATCACCAAAAAAGAAATATTAGATGGTGGGAACAGTATTTACGAACGTCGTTTAAAAAATATGATCCACCCACAAAAAAGTCCCGATGTATTTTTAATTCCCAAAAAGTATTGGACAATGAGATACCCCTATGGTGCCAGCCATGGAACGCCTTATGATTATGATACCCATATTCCTTTTGTGTTATCACGCGGAGGATCAAAATCAAGAATCAACTCTAAACGGGTTGAATCTGTGGATATAGCGCCGACGTTAGCACAATACCTGAATGTTCAATTTCCGAAAGATATTGATGGAAAAGCATTAAATCTTGATGAATAAATACGCATGAGCCTTAATGGTGTATACAAAAAACTTTAAATCATATAATTTTCATGTTTATAAACAGTAATAAATCGGGTAAATTTCCAGCCGAATTTTAACCTCGAATAAAAGGAGAAGGCATGTCTGAAAATGTCAAAGAATTTACTTCAGCCAATTTTGATGCTGACGTAATTAAGTCCGACACCCCTGTGCTTGTAGATTTTTGGGCAGAGTGGTGCGGTCCCTGTCGTGCAATAGCACCGATAGTGGAAGAAGTGGCCAACGAATATGACGGAAAAGTCAAAGTTGGCAAATTAAATGTGGACCATGAGAATCAAATGGCCATGCAATTTGGCGTTCGGAGTATTCCGGCGCTTTTAATATTCAATCAGGGTGCAGTAGTCAATCAAATAGTTGGTGCTGTCCCCAAAATAAAAATAACTGAAATACTCGACTCAGTTATTTAATTTAAATGAATCGAAAGGTTATCATTATCGGTTCGGGTCCTGCAGGATTAACTGCAGCATTGTATTCAGCCCGGGCCAACTTAAATCCATTGGTGTTGGAAGGTAATCAGCCGGGGGGTCAATTGACCATTACGACTGATGTCGAAAATTATCCAGGTTTCCCTGAAGGAATTATGGGGCCTGAACTGATGGATTTGTTCCGTAAACAAGCTAAACGATTTGGTGCTGAATGTCATTTCAAACATGTGACTAAAGTTGATTTTAGTGAACGACCGTTTAAGGTTTGGGTGGGCGATGAAGTATTTACAGGTGAATCTGTCGTACTTGCTACTGGAGCGTCTGCGCGAATGCTTGGACTTGAAAGCGAAGCAGAGCTAATGGGATACGGCGTTTCTGCCTGTGCGACATGTGATGGATTTTTCTTCCAAGATAAAAAAGTGCTCGTGGTGGGTGGCGGAGATTCTGCTCTTGAAGAAGCAACTTATCTCACCAAATTTGCGTCAGAAGTAATTATTGTTCACCGTCGGGATGAATTCCGTGCGTCAAAGATAATGGCTGATCGCGCATTGGCTCATCCGAAAATTAAAGTAACATGGAATTCTGTCATTGAAGAGATTCTTGGCACAAAAGAAAAAGGGGTCCATGGCGTAAAGATGAAGGATACCCAATCCGGTGACATACGTGAAGAATCTTGTGATGGAGTTTTTATGGCCATTGGTCATAATCCAAACACAGCACTATTTATTGATATTCTTGATTCTGACCAAGCAGGTTATTTAATAACCAATCATGGCAGTACCGCTACTAATATTGAAGGGGTATTTGCCTGTGGCGATATTCAGGATCATGTATATCGACAAGCAGTTACGGCGGCAGGAACGGGTTGTATGGCAGCTATTGATGTTGAACGATTTTTAGAAAGCCAGAATAACTAGATAACTTTCCGATTCATCATTTTACTGAAAAGGAGTAAAAGATGAGTCAAAGAACAACTACAATATATGATATCAAAGGATTGAAAAAGTCCTATGATGATCAATCTATATTAAATATTCGTCGATTGGAAATCCATCGGGGGGCTATCTATGGTATGATTGGTCCAATCGGATCAGGAAAATCAACTTTTTTTAATATTCTTGCTGGTTTCACTAGACCAACGGATGGCATGGTGAAATTTGAGAATGAAGAATTTGAAACAAACTGGTTAGGGAGAATAAAGAGAAATCCAGAAATAGCTTTGGCAAATATTGCCTCTATTTCCAAGGGATCTACCGTAAATGATGTTGTTAAATCTATCGATAAAAGTAGATTAGAAACCCGAACATCAAATTATTTTAAGAATAGATCCCTTTCTTTTTTATTAAAACGGAAGTTAAGTGCTCTTTCTCATGGAGAACTTGCTATAATTAATATGATTGTTGCTTTAGAATCTGATCCACGGGTTTTATTGATTGATGACTATGGTGTATTTTTTGATAAAAATATGGAAGCGGATTTTCGAAAAAATATAGTCAGAATGAATAAAAATTTAGGTACAACTATTATATTAGCCGCCCCATCAGATCAGCATATAAAACGAATTGCTTCTGTTCTAATATATCTTGACAATGGTCATATTTCTAAAATTCGTCCTGGCTCGGGAAGAGGTGGATTTAATAAAGATAAGAATGTCCGACGAGGGAAGAGACAAAGAAATTATCGTAAATCTTCCTGATAGACGTAAATTTTAGCTATGCAGCGGATAACAAGATCTCAGTCTGATCGTTTGCTCACTGGTGTATGCGGTGGCGTGGCCGATTATTTTTCAATTGATTCTACAATGGTACGGTTAATATGGACATTCTTCACTCTATTTGGAGGGTCAGGATTATTGGCATACATCATTGCAATACTTTTGATACCAGATATTAATTTTCAAGAACGTTTTTCTAAATTAGATTCATTGAAAAGTAATCCACTTTGGGGCGTTCTATTTATTTTTTCGGGATTAATTCTTTTTCTTCAGTATAATCATATCTTTTATCTATTTTGGGCTTCCTTTTGGGGAAATTTCATCAATATATCTATCGCATTTGTATTGCTAGGGATTGGTATTTATCTTCTTTATAACTGGCAAAGTCAAATCAAATCCGATAATAAAAATGTTCTTGGCACTCCACTTCATTTATCAATAGATGATAAAAAGCTTGCTGGCGTTTGTGGAGGTTTCGGAGAATCCTTGGTGATTGATCCGAATATTATACGTTTTCTATGGATATTCGGTACATTTATGAGTATTGGTGTGGGCATTCTACTCTATATTATTTTGGCATTAATTTTACCAGAGAAAATTATTGTAGCGGAGGATATATAGATAATGGAATTAAATAGATTTAACGAAATTACATCTGGTTTTTCAGATAAAAATGTTTTGGTCGTAGGTGATCTTATGTTGGATACATATTTATGGGGAAATGCAGAAAGAATTTCTCCCGAAGCACCCGTACCCGTTGTCAAAGTGAACAGAATTGAACACAATCCAGGCGGCGCAGCAAATATAGCCTTAAACCTTGCCACTTTGGGATGTAAAGTATCCGTGATTGGATTGATTGGATCCGATAAGGAAGGAAAAATATTAACAAATATTCTGGATCAACGGAATATTGTATGTACCAATCTGGTGGAAAGTGATAATCGACCCACGACAGTAAAATCGAGAATAATAGCGCAAAATCAGCAAGTGGTTCGTGCCGATCGGGAAGTGCTTACAGATCTTTCTGATTTATCAAATAAAGCATTGGCAGAGACGGTTGATTCGAATCTGATTGATGTTGATGCTGTTGTTTTGGGTGATTATAATAAAGGAGTACTAAACTCAGATTCAATATCCCATATTATTAAAATGGCTGGCGAAGCAGGAAAACCCATTTATGTGGATCCGAAAAAAGCCAATTTTAATATGTATAAAAATGTCCGGTTATTTAAACCGAATTTAATTGAATTTAAAAATTCTTATGCTGGAAATGAATCATTAGAAGCTGCAGGATTTAAGCTAAAGAATGAGCTAAATGCGGATATTCTAATTATTACAAGAAGTGCAGATGGCGTGTCGCTATTTAATGGGTCGGATTATCATCATATTCCAACCAAAGCCCGAGAGGTACACGATGTCTCAGGCGCAGGCGATACTGTGATTGCAGCATTTACATTATCGGATTTATGTGGAGCTACACCTGAAGAATCGGTGGAAATTTCAAATTATGCGGCAGGCCGAGTGTGTGAAGAAGTGGGCGTAGTACCTATTAGTCTTGACATGTTGAATGAAATGCTTGATCATCATAACAGCATTTAATTCTTCCTTTTATCTCATTAAATTAATTTTGTTACTCACTCCAATATTATGATTCGTCACTTCCTCATATCCGTTTTATATATTAGTTTTGTTTTTACCCAACCAGAATTAAGGTTTCAAACATTCGATTGGGTTCAATATCGCCATACTGGAAAAGTAAATTCAATAACCTTTAGCGATCGATTTGCTTATATCGGTACACAATCCGGCGGTGTACTGCGGTTTAATCTTTTTTCTGAACGCTTCGAAGAGCCAATTACACGAGCACAAGGGTTGCATAGTAACATCATTACGGCCGTTCATCGCTCAGCAAATAGTATGTTATGGGTGGCAACACCAATGGGAATTGAGTCCAGCATAGATGGAGAAGGCGATTGGCATTTTATCGATAGAGATATGATAGGACTTCCACCCGGATCCTATGTAGAACGAATTGGTGAGTCAGAGCATTATATATGGTTAGATACGCCGGGATTGGTTTATCGCCTTGATCCATTGACCGGTATTATGATAGGCATCATGGCGAACCCAGATGAATCCGTTAATTGGAGTTCGGGGCTATTGAAGTTTCAGCCGGAGATGTCTGAATTTCTTATTGAATATACATTTTTGGATGGGTGGATGACAGATTTGCAAAATTTAATTCATCCTGATGGAGAAAATATAGATATCACCACAATGGCAAAAAATTCATTTAATGAAATATGGATTGGGACGGCAGATGGAACCTTTTTTCGAGGTGACCCTTCTATGAAAAGTATGAAACCATTTCGATTTAGTCTTTCCACCAATGATATTCAAACAATTGGCGGAGATGATTCATTTTGGCTTGGGGGTCAGTTGGTGCACTTTCAATCTGGAGTCACCTATATTGATATAGATAGAGAAATCGCCGATAATTACATTTTTAACAAAACAATAAATATGGATGAAACTTCAATATTCTCAATATTGGAATTGAAAAAAGAAATATGGTTCGGGGGTGAAAACACTTTATTGGTTTATAATAAAAAGAAGGATTTCTGGCGGACATATAATTTAAGACTGGGAGGGGGAGTGAGTTTGGCCACATCTATGATAGAGGTTGGAGATAATGTATGGGTAGGCAGTTCCCGCGGCATTACTATTTTGAATAAAAGTAATAAAAAACCCATATTATCAAAAGTAGAAGAATACTTCAATAATATTTATATATATGACTTGGCTGTGGGTAAAAATAAAATTTGGATTGGTACGGAAGCAGGTCTATTTCTATATGATAAGACAAAAAGAATTATACAAGAACACAATACATATGGATATAAAAAGAAGGATTTCACATTTCCCTTAAAATATATTGATTATACTGCATTTACAAAGGATTCACGGGAAATCTTAGTTGCAAATCGATTAGGAGTATTGAAATTTAATTTTACGAACCGACAATGGTCTAATGCAGTTGATCTTGCCATTTTTGGCGGATTAGAAATCAAAACTATGGCATTACATAAAAATATAGTTTTTATCGCTACTAAAAATGGAATCGTACAATATGATATGAAAAACAATCTAATGGATGTGTTTAATTATTCATTTATAGGACAGGTAAATGACATGTATATTAAGGGAAGAAAAATTTGGTTGGGAACTACTGAAGGCTTAATCTCGTACCGATATAGATGAAACATATTCATAAATATATTATAATAATTGTCCTTTTGGTTAGCCACATATTGGTTGCTCAAATACGACCAAACAGTAAGCGAAATCAGGAAACGATACGCGAATATGGCTTTTCTATTTTTAGTGTGGCAGATGCAAAATCCGACTCTATTCGAATTTTATCATTTTTGTCCGTACCCAACCATGTTTTACAATTCCTAAAGAAAGAAGATGGCTTTGAAGCGAAATATGAGGCAACCATTTCTTTAAAAAGAAAGAAGGGAAACCTTGTTGGCCGTCGTAGTTGGTCGAATAAATTAAAAACAATAGATTACCTTGAGTCCACATCAAAAGAGATAGTTACCATTCATCAAGTTGAGTTTAAAGTTGTTCCAGGAGATTATGTTATTTCTTCCGAATTGCTGGATGGAGATTCAAAAAATAGTGGGATTCGGGAAAAAGAATTGAAATATTCCGAACATAAAGGTGATCTTGCATTATATACGCCATTTTTTCTGGATTATCTTTCTGGGAATTGGGGTTTAGATGAAAATGAAATTCCCATGTTTCAAAATATTATGGGGGCAAAAGTAACCCGAGCTTCCTTTTTTGTTTCAGGAAAAATAAAACCGGGACCTTATACATTAGATGTTACAGTTCTTAGTTCAACGAAAAAAGAATTATGGAAAAAATCATTTGAATCCAATTCTAAGGAGGAATATTTCCACCAACGAATTATTATTCCAGATAAAGTCGCGAAGCAGGGATTACGAAAAAAAGTGGATATTGTTTTAATACAAGGGAATGAACGTAAGGAAGAATCAGTTATTTTATCCTTGAGTAAGATCGGCATTTCTTCATCCATCAGTAATATTGACCAAGCAGTTGAAAATATGAGGTATATCCTTCATGATGATGAGTGGAAAAAATTAAGCAAATCTAAAAATATTGATAAAGAAACGCTTTTTTTGGAATATTGGGAAAGTCGAGATCCAACACCCGAGACTTCAGGTAATGAAGTAATGAATGAATATTTTTCTCGCGTTAGTTATTCAAATAATAATTTTAAATCTTATTTGCCCGGTTGGAAAACTGATATGGGAATGATCTATATTTTATTTGGACCTCCGGATGATTTAGAAGTTTATAACGATCCGTTGAGCCGCATATATTCACAACGATGGCATTATTATCGAATCAATAAATACTTTGATTTTATTGATGAAAATGGTTTCGGAGATTATCGGTTATCCACTCCGTTTTTTAGAGGTAGGAGTTGGTGAACATATTTCACATTCTTAATGTTAGTATCGAGAATGAATTATGAATAATTGAGGTAAGGTTGAAATCCGATTCTTTTGTTGATTCAATTTATCAGATAATTAAAGTATAAACTCGATCTCAGATAGTTTTATTCTATAAGCTAGCCGTAACTTTTACCTAGCATTTTGAAAGATCAAATAATGATAGATCGATTTTCATATAGTAGTCTGGAAACATATAAGAAGTGTCCCGCGCAATTTCGTTTCCGATATATTGATAAAATATATAAAGATGATGAAGGAATTGAAGCATTTATGGGAAAACGTGTCCACGAAGCATTGGAATATTTATATGAAGAAGTGATGGCATGCCGTCTTCCATTTTTGGATGGAATTATGGAAAAATATCATAAAGTGTGGGAAGAAAACTGGCATGACCGAATTGCCATTGTCCGTAAAGAAAACAAACCAAAATATTATTATGAACTTGGTGAACGATGTATTGCGGCTTATTACCGAACCTATTCACCCTTTGATCAACCAGCTGTCGGCACAGAAATTGAATTTGTTTTTTCTATGGATCAATCTGAAAATTATATGATGAAAGGAATCCTCGATAGATTAGATCATGATGGTGAGGGAAATTATGAAATCCACGATTACAAGAGTGGGAAACGAATGTTGTCACAAAATGCTGCAGATAAAGATGGTCAATTAGCTCTATATCAAATTGCCCTAGAAAATTCCTATGAAAATGTAAAATCGGTAAAGCTTGTATGGCATTATCTTCAATATAATCAGAAAGTATATTCACAGAGAAATGAACTACAGTTAAATCAATTGAAGGATAGTACAAAAAATAGTATTGATGCAATTCGTGCCCATATTCAAAATGGGGGCGAATTTGCGCCTAAAGAATCGATTCTTTGCAATTGGTGTTACTATTGGGAAGAATGTTCAATCAAAAGTGGGACGAATCCCTATATTTAGAACATAATGAGACTAAACCAAAACGAGTTGAAAGCATTGAAAAGCCTGCTTTCTAATCCTAAAAACAGAATTGATGAATCGTTAGATAATTTATACAATAAAATGATATCCAATAGTGAAATTAGTTTATACATCGACGGTGCTGCAGATTTACACTCAAAGACTGCTGGAATTGGTGGCGTTATTATAAAAAATGGCGAAGAGGTATTTTCATTTTCAGAATACCTGCATGATGCCACAAATAACGAAGCGGAATACGCTGCATTAGTTAAGGGATTAAAATATCTCATCCAGTTAAAATTGTTAAATGCAAATATTTACTCAGATAGTGAGCTTGTTGTGAAACAAATTAACGGTGAATACAGAGTAAAGCATCCTCGGATGCAAGAATTATATAAAGAGGCCATGGATCAATTTCAATACTTGGATACTTGGACCTTTAATCACATATTACGAGATAAAAATGATTCAGCCGATCGACTGGCAAAATCGGGACGGTTGAAAAGGAAAAAATAATTCCATTTCTTGTTTTTTAATTGTCGAATCCGTGGGTCATTTTAAATTAGATTTGTTGTCATTAATCCAAGCATAAATTATTAAAAGATAACTAAAATGGGATTCTTCGCATCTTTAACCAAACCACTTAATTGGATATCCGGTGACATTGCCATCGATCTGGGTACGGCAAATACACTTGTTTATATAAAAGGTAAAGGTGTTATGGTGAACGAACCATCGATTGTAGCCAGATCCATTCATGATGGTAAAATTATTGCTGTAGGTTATGAGGCAAAAGCTATGGTCGGCCGAACCCACAGGGAGATTGAAACGATTCGTCCACTTCGAGATGGTGTTATTGCAGATTTTGAAATGACAGATGGACTGATACAGGGATTTATTCAAAAAATTAATATGAATCGTTTAGCAAGACCCCGTATGGTGATTTGCGTGCCTTCTGGCGTGACAGAAGTTGAACGTAGGGCTGTGAGAGATTCGGGTGAACGGGCCAACGCCCGGGAAGTCTTTTTGATTGAAGAACCGATGGCAGCAGCTATTGGGATGGGTCTCGATATATCAAAGCCGATTGGTAACATTATTGTCGATATTGGTGGAGGCACAACAGAGATTGCGGTGATTGCCTTGAATGGAGTTGTAACTAAGGAAGCCATTCGTGTTGCTGGGGATGAAATGGATGACGCCATCATCCAGTGGTTTCGGAATGAGCATAAACTGGACATTGGTACTTCATCAGCAGAAGCGATTAAAAAAACTGTAGGATCTGCCATGCGTATTAAAAGCGAAGTGATTGCTGTAAAAGGCCGCGATCTTGTTTCGGGAATTCCCAAAACGATTGAAGTTTCATCGGATGAGATTCGACAATCTCTTAAAGATCCGATCAACGCCATAGTTGAAGCAGTTAAACGGGCATTAGAGTTAACCCCTCCTGAATTGTCAGCTGACATTCTTGATCGTGGAATCATTATGACTGGTGGTGGAAGTATGCTGAAGGGAATTGACCAGTTAATTAGAGAGCGAACAAATGTGCCTGTTAATATTGATGAAGAACCCTTGCTTTCTGTTGTAAAAGGAACAGGTAGAGTACTCGAAGATGTCAAAAAATATGAGTCTGTTCTAATTTAACCTTTGAATGAGGAATCTATACTTATCCCTTTTAAAATATAAAGACCATTTAATTATTCTGATAGCTATTACGCTATCTCTTTCATTATTATTGAAAAATGATGCACCGGATGTGTTGCTTATCCGAGGAAAATTCAGCGATTATTTTTCATTTATATCTTCTCCTTTTGCCTGGGTAAAAAGTATGACCCAACTCCAAGAAGAAACTCAGTACCTCCGTGATAAAAATATCCAGTTAACTTTAGAGATGGAAGCCATGTTAATGGCCCAAGGAGAAAATAATGATTTAAGGGATTTACTTCTATTCAAACGAGAAAGTAATCTTCAATTATTAGCTGCGCGGGTAGTTAATATGGGCTCTTCATCGAATTTATCCTCAATCACTCTTGATGTTGGATCAGATCACGGAGTAAAAATCAATCAACCAGTATTGGTCCCAGAGGGAGTTGTCGGAAAAACAGTTGTTGTGGGTAAGACATCAACTATTGTTCAAATTATCAAAGATGGAAATTATAGACTATCTGTTAGAATTCTTCCATCAGGAAATGCAGGAATACTTCAATTTATTACCAATGATTATTGTGAAGTGCGTGAATTACAAAAGAACTCAAACATTTCCGTAGGTGATAAAGTGGTCACCTCTGGGTTTAGTCGTATTTATCCGGAGAATCTTCACGTTGGAGAAGTGGTTGAAATTGCAGATGATCGGGGTAGCTTCCAGACCATTGTCAAAGTGCGGATAAAACCGTATTTAGGTGCGTTATTAAATGTATTTATTGTCCTTGAGGAAATTGATGAAGCTAGTTAATATTTTATTGTTGGCAGTATTTGTATTCTTCATTCAATTCTTCTCGGTTGATTTATTATCTATAAAGACGATTCGCCCTGATTTCCTAGTTATTTACATTTTTTATATCAGTTTGGTTTTTGGGAAAACACTTGGAGTACTGATTGGGTTTTCCTTAGGATTACTATCAGATTTATCTGGAGTAGGCTCTTTGTTTGGCCTGGCTCCACTTACTTTATCAGCTACAGCATATTTATCAGGGTTTTTGCATGGAAAATATGAACGACTTTTACCCTATGTTTTTCATAGTGCATGGATTTTAATTATCGCCGCTCATTTTCTTTTGATTTCTTACTTTAGATTCCAAACAGTCTTTGTTTCTGACCCAATTACATTCTGGATACGGTGGTTCTCGTCTTTTTCATACACCATGATGTTCTTTTTAATCGTTCAATTCTTTTATCCTATTAAGGAAGCTTCTCGTGCTGAAATCACCTAATTCTGCGACAAAGTCGACATATCGGGCCATGATAGTTGGTGTGATACTTTTACACATGGTACTTGTTTTTCGATTTTTCCAGTTACAGATTTTAGACTTTAAGATTTATAATCAGCGGGCAGAAAGTAATCGAATTCGGGCCATGTCAATACCTGCTCCACGTGGATTAATCCTTGATAGAAATGGCGAAATTATAGTAGATAACTTCCCAACCTATATTCTTTACGGCATTGGGGCAGAGATCATAAATAAAAAGCATAATTACAACGTAATTATGCAATCGACTGGTATAGATACGACCATTCTCAAAAAGAATTATCTAAGCTATTATCGTAATCAATTTGTCCCTACACGGCTGGCTAAAGATTTGACGATCAATCAATTGAGTCGGCTAGAAGAAGAAAAAAATGAACTGAGCGGTATAATTTATAAGCAATTCCCGGAAAGGTCTTATAACCAAAAAATTTACGCGTCACATGTACTAGGGTATTTAAAAGAAATAGATAAACAGCAAATTGAAAAATTAGGGAAAGACAATCAATTAGAATACGGTGAATTAGTTGGATGGTCAGGAATAGAAAAGAATTACGAATCTTCTCTTCGAGGAAAAAAAGGTGTCACTTATTATCAAGTGGATGCTTTTGGCCGAGAAGCGGGAAAAGTTGGCGAAAAAGAAAATATATTACCCAATCCTGGAAAAAATATCACAACAACTTTGGATGTATCTCTACAGCAATTACTTGAAACTGAATTCAGAGGTCGGAGAGGAGTAGGTATTGTTTCGCGCCCAGAAACAGGTGGAATTTTAGCTTACGTTAGTGCTCCTAACTATAACCCAGAGTTTTTTACTGGTTTAATATCTAATACAGATTGGCAGTCTGTTGTTGCCGATACTAATAGGCCCTTATTAGATCGTGCGGCCAATGGTCTTTATCCACCAGGGTCGATTTTTAAAATGGTGGTAGCAATTGCTCTATTAGAAAAAAAATTAATCAATCCTCAGATTGAAATATTGTGCGAAGGATCCTATGAATTTTATGATAGGACATTTGGTTGTTGGAATGAAAATGGTCATGGAAAAATAAATCTCGAACAGGCCATCGTTCAATCTTGTGATGTTTATTTTTATCAAATGGTTCAGAAAATAAAATTGGATGAATTGGCAGAGACCGCAAAACAATTTGGGATTGGTCTTGAAACTTATATTGATCTTCCTTATGAACTGAAAGGGATCATGCCGACCAAGCAATTTATGAATAGACTATACGGTAGATGGGGTTGGGCACAAGGCGCCATGTTAAATATTGGAATTGGACAAGGCGAAATATTAGTTACACCATTACAAATGTCACGATATATTAATATGTTAGCCACAAAGGGAAAAGCCCGGACACTTCATATAGTTAAGAATAAAAACCATAATATCCCTGAACCAGATATTAGTATTGAGTCTTGGAATTTGATGCAAGATTATATGAGCAAAGTTGTGACCGCACCTAAGGGAACGGGTCTTCGATCAAATCCAAAAATACTAGGTTTGAAAATCTGGGGGAAAACAGGTACGGCAGAAAATCCACATGGTGAGCCTCATGCATGGCATATTGCATACGGAGAAAAAAATGGTGAAATGATTTCAGTAGTTATTTTGTTGGAAAATGGAGGACACGGTGGAGAGGTGGCAGCTCCACTCGCCCGAAGCGTATTTAAACATTATTTTAGCTCAAATAGAATGAAACTTGCAAAAAAATAATGTTCCGTCATTATAAAAAAAAGATATTAGAATCTCCAATTAGTGTGCTTTTCCCGGTTTCTGGACTGGTAACTCTTGGATTAGCAACATTATTTAGTATTACTTCCACGCAAGGGCAAGCCCCACCAAATGCTTTGTCCAAACAGATTCTTTTTATAATACCTGCTGTAATATTAATGTCCATGATAATGCTCACCCCTAGGAGAATCATCCACAAATATATCTATATATTATATGCGTGCATTGTCATTGCAGTAACCGTCCCGTTTTTAGGAGAAAAAATAGCGGGTACGTATCGTTGGATAAATATTGGACTACCTTTTGGATTGCAGCCTTCAGAGATTGCCAAGTGGGTTATTGTGATTGCACTCGCTCGATATTTATCAGATCATAATCTTAAAATGAACAATTTTAATTCGATTGTTGCACCATTTCTTTTTGTCTTATTTCCAACGATCATTGTGTTTAGTCAGCCCGATTTAGGTACAGCATTTGTGATGATAATACCTCTTTTCACCATGCTGCTCTGGATAGGCTCCCGACCGATTCATCTATTTTTAATCATTGCACCGCTATTCAGTATCTTTACGGCATTTGATGTTTTAGTCTTTTCCATTTGGGCAGGCATCATGGCTGTGGTTATATTTTTAGCGCGATTAAAATTGTGGCACGCTTTGGGTTTATATTTCAGCAACTTATTCTTAGGGTTAATTTTTCCATTTATTTGGGGTTCACTTCGTTCTTATCAGCAGAATCGAATATTAACGCTTTTTGACCCAGAATTGGATCCATTGGGTGCTGGCTATCAAATCATTCAAAGCAAAACAGCTTTGGGGTCCGGTGGATTTTTGGGCAAAGGGTGGGGACAAGGTACCCAGACCCATTTAAAATTTCTACCGGTTCAGGAATCAGATTTTATCGTAAGTGTAATTGGAGAGGAATTTGGTTTTTTAACTTTACTCATTATGCTTGTTTTGTTTTTCTGGCTCATTATTAAAATTTTCGGATTAGCGCTTAATGCCACAGATAGGTTTTCTTCTCTAGTGTTGGTGGGAATATCAACCATATTTATGACCCATGTATTTGTGAATTGTGCCATGACTGTTGGTATGATTCCAGTAAAAGGGTTGCCGCTACCATTTCTATCTTATGGTGGCTCTTTTCTCTTGTCATGTTTTATGATGATCGGCTTCGTATTGAATTTCGGTCGGGAAAAATTAGACTAATACTTCCTGAAAAAGATAATGAAGTGTTGGGATGATCGGCGGTAAATTCTATACTAAAGTTTGAATGTTTAATTCGAGGCTAATATTCATGATGAATCGTCTACTCAAAAATATCCTTACTCTTATGGTTCTTTTTTCCTTTACCATTAGTTATGGCCAAGATACCGCTACTAAGAGGGAATTGAAACGGCTCAATGCAAAAATTGACCGAGAGAATGTAAGGGTAGATTCTTTAGATACGCAAATTCGGCTCCTGCTACCCGAACTACAAAATGCACTCAAAGCGAATTTGAGGGCAAAAGAACAAACGGATTCAGTTGCTATTTTATTAATTAACCGAATTAACACGATTCAAAATAAAATGCGGCTTATGGAAGATAAGGCAGCATATATAGATAGTGTCAATTTTGAAATTTTAGCACAACTCGTTATGGTTGAAAATAAAATTGTAACACTGACCAATAGTTTTACTGAAATGTATAATTTGAGGAATAGCAAGGTTGGTGATAGAGTGAGTTCAAAAATTAGTCCTGCTGAGTATAAAAAGACCTATATAGATGCACTTTCGGCATATCAAAATGGGGAGCTAGAAGCAGCAGTAACTGGTTTTGCCGGTTTAGTTATGAGTGATCCATCAAACGTATTAGCAGATAACAGTCAATATTGGCTTGGAGAATGCTATTATACAATGAAAAATTATAAACGTGCGATTATAGAATTTGAAAAAGTATTTATGTTCCCGGGAACGGATAAAGATGATGATGCCCAGCTAAAGCTTGGTCACTGTCACCGGAGTATGGGAAATATTGATAAAGCACGTGAAGAATACCAAAGACTAATTGATTATTTCCCTGGTTCTGAATTTTACGATAAGGGTCGGGAATCCTTAAAACAACTTAAAATCCAATAAATATAGAGAAAATATGTCGTTAAAACTTTTTTATCTCACTACAGAAATATCACCATTTGCAAGTACATCCCATTTGGGAGATTATTCAGTTTTTATTCCTTTGTCCCTTCAAACAAAGGGACATGATGTTAGAACTATGATACCCAAATATGGGTTCGTTAGTGAAAGAAAATATATTTTGCGAGAAGTGATTCGTCTTCGAGAGATCCCATTTGATTTTGATGGTGAGGAAGTGATTACGTCAGCCAAAAGTGCATTTATTCCGAAGACGAGAGTGCAGGTGTATTTTTTAGAAAATGATGATTGGTATAAGTCTTTAACTAATTTGCTGTATAAAGCAAAAAATGGACGAATTCTATCTGATAATGATGCACGATATGCTTTTTTCTCCAAAGCTGCTATAGCAACGTTACCTCATTTGTTTTGGAAACCAGACGTTTTAATATGTAATGGTTGGCAAAGCGCTTTTGTCCCTCTCATTTATCAGCAAATTTATGATTCTAAAGATTTTTACGGAAAGATTAAAACGGTTTTAACTGTTCATTCAGTAGATGAATTTTGCAGTTTTTCAAGAAGTGCATATGATAAAGTGGGTGTAACGTTGCCAAAAACAATTAAAAGTGATAAGGTGAATTGCTATGAAGCAGCGGCTCCTTTTGCAGACTTGATTGTGGCGGTGGATTCTCCTTCTAATGATGTGACGTCCAAACTTTTGGAACTTCCTGGTATTCAAACACACAAGAAGAAATTAGTCTCCATATCAATTGATGATGATGAATCGCCAAATCTCAAAGCTACTGCAGATGTGCTGAATGAAGAGTTGATGAAACATTTCGCCTGATTTATCGTAGTAATACTTCCAAAATAACCATTCATGAATATTAATATTTTTAACACAACTCTGGGAGTGTGTCTTTTCGGCCTGTTGACTTTGTCCGCCTGTGAAGAAGCAGCCATCCCTGTTAGTGTTGATAATACGCCTATCACACTTGATACCATTTCATTTCCTGTCGTTAAAGCGATTGCTTACCAGTCTCCACCAGAAATGGGCAGGACTGAATACTTATATTTTGGCAAACAGTATGGTTTTGACTTTGAATATAATTTGATCAAATTCGATAGTACAAGCGTTACAGCAAATACGCCATTTTCATATTTCAATGATTCCTTGGTCGTAGTGGATAGTTTAAGATTATCTTTACGGTTTAATAAAGATTCGGTCACCAGTGATGCAGAATTTCAACTGAGATATTTTCCAAGTGGCGGGGATTCTGTTTTTAATGAACTAGAATCAAATTATTTAAATTTTAATCAAGCCATTGCATCTGAAATAATCAGCACTGCTCAAATGGAAGCAGATTCTATTGATACGAATAAGACTGAAGTATATTTGAATTTTACGCTTGATTCCTCAATAGTGAATGCATTCAGGGATACTAGTATACTCGAATATAACAGATCCTTTCTTGTGGAGTTAGCAAATGAATCATCGGAATCATTTTATTTTCATAGCACCGATATCCAAGAAGGTATTAAACCTGAGTTGACTGTATTCTATCGACAATTTTTATCCGATACTGTTGTATTGGATACATTATCTCGTTCTTACCTTGCTGTGGCGGATATAAGTATTATTACTCCAGCTCCAATTTCATTTGAAGACTCAACTACATTATCGGTGAGTATAGGAAAAGGTCTCAAATCAATAGTGTTTGTAGATATGGGAGATTGGACCTTGCCATCCCAATCAATCGTTTCTTCCGCACAAATTATATTCAATAGGGTTGAATCGGACTCAATCGCGCAATTCAACGTGATCTCCCATCCGATGACCAGTGAAGGGCTTTACGAAAGATTTACTTCATTTATGGATGATCCTTATGATGAAAATTTGAGCTATTTTACGTCTACTGCACTCATAGATAATATGCTAAAAATAAATCATCGCAAGGTCGCCACTGAAATAGGTAATAAAAATTTCACAAATTTCGGATTTAAACTTCAGCCGAGTTTTAATAATGATCCTTTTACTACCATTCAATTTTATGGTATAAATAATACAGAATTTTATCCAATTATGAGAGTAATTTATGTTCACCCCTAACAGAACGATTATTGTCTTGTTGTTTTTGGGTGTCTTAAATGCGCAATCTGTTTTTAATGCATATGGTTTAGGTCTATCAAAAAGCTCCCATCATACGGCTTCCGCCGGTGCAGGAAGTATAGGACTCGTTCCAACATTTCATCCTGGTGTTTCATTCGATAATCCTGCCACTTGGCCGGGCTTGCTATTTACTTATGTGAGTGGATCTTATTCGAATCGAAGTATCGAGATTGGAAGTCAAGTAAGTAGCAATTACGGTGATGGTTTTGATAAAATCCAATTTGTGATTCCTATCAAAAACCGCTTTGCCATAGGTCTTTCTCTTAAACCAGTCAATGATCATAATGCATATTTCAAAACAGATTCAACTCGTATGAGTTTTCATGGTCGTGATCTCACATTTAATAAAGAATTTCGTTCAGGCGGCGGCATATTAGCCGGGTCATTTGGATTCGCGATCCCTATGAATGAAAGAATGGGGTTGGGTTTGTCTTTTGATAAGTTATTTGGTTCGTCGCGGGATGAGGAATCGTTAATATTAAACTCAGTTCATTATCGATTATTCAATATCAAAACTTATAGTGGTTCCGTATTTAATATTAATTATGCTGGAAATTTTTATAATGCAAAAAATGTAATGGTAACTGGATATGCACGCATTAGCATGACAAGTGAACCGGTTAACGGTACGCAATACCAATTTGATTTATTTGAAGATATAAATGATAACTATTCCTTTGATACGGACGATTATCCAGCGACGATTGACGTGGATACAATTAAGGTTTCAAATATTTATGCTCCCAGCAGTTTCAGTTTTGGTCTGAATGCTGCATTTAATAATGATTTAAATATTTTTGGAGAATTACAATTATGGAACGATCAGGCGAATAATGGAATTTATACCAGCATCTATAAGGATCAAATTGGATCTAAATCACATGTGGGTGGCGGGCTCGTTAAATTTGGAAATATGGGGGCACGATCCTGGCAGGATAGAATAACAATGCGATTTGGTATATTTAAGGAATCTTATCTTTTGAAAAATAGTGGAAGAAAGATAAATGAGAATGGAATAACAGTAGGGTTTGGATTTAAATTCGCCTCCACTGGAAACCAATTAGATGTAGCATATCGCACAGGTGCCAGATTTATGACGAACGATTATAAAGAATCAATTCAAGAATTTACCATAGGACTTAGCTTGGGAGATATTTGGTTCCTCAAAAGGCGAGAAAAATAATGAAATATCAAAAAAATTTACAAAAATTCTTAATGTTGGGCGTTGCTTCAGTTTTTATGACAATGTGTGCGCCACCCAAGCAGTCTGATGCGGATGCAGATGCAGCGCAACAAGCTAGACTGGATTCTATTCGAAAAGTACGATGCCCACGGGTTTTGAGTAGCGCAGCAGAATTTTATAAAAATCGTGATTGGGAAGCTACTGTTCAAGCTTACGATGAATTGACGGACTTAGGTTGTGATCGGGATGATCCCAAGGAAGTGTACCTCTATTATGCCATCGCCTATGAATATATGGGTAAATATGACAGTTCTGAAATTGTCTTGTTGAAAGGACTCACATTTCTCCCGGACAATGTAGATTTGAGAAAACGTCTTGCTTATGCTTATGATAAACAGGGAAAATCTGAACTTCGAATGGACGAATTGGATCGGTTGACTTTTTTAGCCCCAGAAGATGTAGATATTAAAATTGAATTAGCCAAACTTTATGCTGATGAGGAGCAATATGATTATCAAATCGCTGTTTTAAACGCTATTATAAAATTGCAGCCTAACAATGAGGGGGCTCAAAGTGATTTAGCACGGGCCTTTGAATTAAGTGGACGGGATCCATTGGATGTATATAAAAAACGATTTAACAATAATCCGGATAATATTTCTTACGGTTTGGATTATGCGGATAAACTTTTAACGGCTGATCGCCCAGATGATGCAGTAATGGTATTAAAACAAGTAGTTGATGCGGATCCTACTAGCAAGGTTGGGTACCGTAAGCTGGCCCAAGCATACGATAAAGATGACCGTTTATTAAATGCTGCAAAAACATATGAACGACTTTTTAGATTAGACCCTCGGGATTTTCGTGTGGCTGTCAAAATCGCTGACGTGTATATAGAAGAACAAGATTATATGGCGGCCTTTGATTGGGCAGATAAAGCAGTAGCCATTTCGGGAGAAGGTGAAGCTTTTGGTGCCAAAGGCAATGTATATTATAAAGCATTCCAGGCATGTCGTTCCGGTGAAATCTCAACTGATGATCGGGTTGTAGCAACATTAGCTTATCAATTATTTGAGGACGCAGAAGATAAAGGTTATTCCCGTTTTAGTCGATCGAAAGATTGGTTAAAAGAAAATGAAGTTTTATTTGGAAAGCCCCAATGGTTTATGATGGATGCAACTGTGAAAAACCGTGGCTATATTAAGGCGGAAAGCAGTTGTTATAACTGGGTATCTGAAAGGTTGAATAAAGGAAAAGGATGGTAAAAAGTGGCATCCACCAAAAAGGCTTATACTTTTTTACATAACACCGATTCTGAACTATATAAAGTATTAATGCGTGAAGTCTCCAGGGAGGATCACACTTTGGAGTTAATCGCGTCTGAGAATTTTGTCAGTTACCCCGTACTGGAAATGGCGGGTGGAGTGATGACTAATAAATATGCCGAAGGATACCCAGGTGCGCGGTATTATGGAGGGTGTGAGCACGTGGATGAAGCTGAGAATTTGGCAAGGGAACGGGCTCAAAAATTATTTAATTGTGAATATGCTAATGTTCAGCCACATTCCGGCTCTCAGGCTAATATGGCAGCCCTCATGACATTTCTGAATGTGGGTGATACCATAATGGGATTGGATTTAGCCCATGGTGGGCACCTAACTCATGGCAGTCCCGTTAATTTTTCCGGAAAATTGTATAATGTTATTTCATATCAGGTTAGCCCCGAAACCGGACGTGTCGATTTTGATGCGTGCCGTAAGCTAGCGAAAGAACACAAGCCTAAATTAATTATATGTGGTGGAAGTGCTTATCCCAGATTCATTGAATTTGATCAATTTCGTGATATAGCGAACGAGGTTGGTGCATTTCTGATGGCAGATATTGCCCATCCCTCCGGACTAATTGCCACGGGAATTCATCCTTCTCCAATGCCATATTGTGATGTAGTAACCACCACCACCCATAAAACACTTCGAGGCCCTCGGGGTGGTATGATTTTAATGGGTAAAGATATTGAAAATTCATGGGGCGCTATTGCACCTAAATCCGGACGAACTAAAATGATTTCTGAACTATTAAATTCTACTGTTATGCCCGGTATACAAGGTGGACCACTGATGCACATTATTGCTGCAAAAGCTGTGGCCTTTGGTGAAGCATTGAAACCAGATTTTAAAGTATATACCCAGCAAATAGTGGATAATGCGGATACTATGGCAGAAGCATTGCTGGTAAAAGATTATCAATTGGTTTCCGGTGGTACAGATACCCATGTAATTCTCATTGATCTTACGAATAAAAATGTCACAGGAAAAACGGCGGAAAAAGCTTTAGAAAGAGCGGGCATTACTGTAAATAAAAATATGATTCCATTTGATGAACGAAGTCCGTTTGTCACCAGTGGAATGCGTGTGGGAACACCAGCCATTACGACAAGAGGTATGGGTAAAAAGGAAATGAAGCACATTGTTGATTTAATTGACCAAGTAATTTCTGATATAGACAATGATGCAACCATCAGCCGCGTGAAGGCGGAAGTCAACTCAGTATGCGAATCATTCCCATTATATCGTGAATTACACGATTAAGTTTTCCCCCTTAATTCAGCATCTTTTCTCCAAACCATTATTGAGCGTTGTCATATTTGCAGGCTTAGCATGTAGCCCGCAAATGATTATTCTTCAGCAAAAGCCGGCTTGGGCGAAAGGTGGGTATGATTATTATCTTGATAGAATTGAAAAAAGCCTTTTAAAAAGTCCGAATGATCCGATATTATTACAAAAAGGATGCAAAGCTTTAACCCTGTACACATTTGGGTTTATCATGGAAGAAGCGGACCGGCTTATCAGAACAGATTATAACGGTGGAAAAGAAGTCTATTCACAGGCAAATAAGCATTTTAATCAAGCAGTACAATACGGTAACAAATCGTTAATGCTCAAATTTGAAAAATATAATGACTGGATTAGTCATCAATCTGATTTAATTCCGAAATTTAACGATGAAGATGTTCCAAATTTATTCTGGACCGCTGCAGCCTACGCAGGCGCCATCAAATCAAGTCGCGGAAATCCAGAATGGGTCATTTTACTCCCAAGGGTAGGACAATTATTAGAAACGGCTTTAACCATAGATTCAAATTGGAATAAGGGCGCTATATATTCAGCGATGATTTCTTATACCATGAGCCGGCCTGACCCTCCGAATAAAAAAGAATCCATTGCTGAAGACTTCTTCAAAAAAGCAGTGATTGCATCCAATGGATTAGACCTGGGACCTTATGTAACGTTGGCTGAAAGTGTGATGATTCCAACCCAAAATCGCAACGAATTCACAAATTTATTATATAAAGCATTAAATATTGATATGAAGGCAGACCCAGATTTAGCTTTAGCCAATCAAATTAACCGGAATCGGGCCCAATGGCTCATGGATAATATTGATGAATTCTTTTATTAAACGAAAAACATTATGAAACGTTACATACTTATCATCGTCCTTTGCTTTTCTGTTCAGTTATTGTGGGCAAAAACGATTATTGTAAAAATGGCCACTTTAGCGCCGGAAGGTACGGATTGGCATGGTTTACTTGTTGATTTAGGTCAGCAGTGGAAAGAAGCTACCGATGGTGAAGTGCGTTTGAGAATCTACCCAGGTGGCGTTGTGGGAGATGAACGAGACATGATACGTAAAATGCGTATTGGTCAAATCCATGGTGCGGCAATTACCAATGAGGGAATGACTGAAATTAATCCATATTTCACTGCATTTTTTATGCCCATGTTGTATCAAACTTATGAAGAAGTTGATTTTGTTCGATCTCGTCTCAGTCATGAATTATTGTCTGTGACGGAAAAAAACGGATTTAAAATTTTAACCATGGTGGATGTGGGCTGGGTTTATTGGTTTTCTAGCGAACCTGTATATACGCCGGAAGATCTTAAAAAATCAAAAATATTCACATGGGCGGGAGATTATAAATCGAGTCAACTTTATGAAAAACATGGCTACCAATCTGTCCCATTAGCCATTACGGATGTGCTATCTGGCCTGCAGACGGGATTGATAAATACCTTGGGATTTAATCCGATGTATACCTTGTCTCAGCAATTATTTGGAATTGCCGATAACATGCTTGATATGAAATGGGGGAATTTGACAGCTGCCATCGTGATTGATAATCGAACCTGGAGTCGCATTAAACCGGAACACCAATCTATGATGCTAGATATTGCGCAAAACATAGGGAATGGTTTTCAGAAGAAAAACAGGCATGAGACCAACAAAGCCATTGATGTTATGAAGGAATATGGATTGGCTGTGAATACACCCACGCCCGATCAAGTGAAAAAGTGGGAAGATCTTATCGAAAGGATGTACCCAGATTTAAGAGGTTCTCTCCTTGATGAAGTTACATTTGATCGATTAATGGAGATTAAAAAAGAAATGGATTCTCATTCCAATTAAAAGTCATTCGTTTGTCATATTTTAATATAAAATCGATCGAAAAGTATTTTACCTTATTTGTATTTATTGCGCTTGTTTTACTACCCGCTATTGAAGTAATTACACGACTGTTTGGAACAACGGGCGTGGTTGCATCTCCCGTCCTTGTCCAACATTTAACATTATGGATAGGTTTTGCTGGCGCAGTAATTGCAGCACGGCGGAATAAGCTTTTGGTGTTAACACAGGTACCTTTATTCACAGTGAACCCTACCATCAGCTGGACTAAGTATCTTGCCAAGATTATAACCGCTTTTCTTGTTTTGGCCTTGGCATACGGTAGTTGGGAATTAGTAAGAATTGAGATGGCCTATCCGGTGAATATTGCGCCATTTCTACCACGATGGGTAGCACAACTTGTTATGCCAATAGGGTTGATCCTTATTGCAGTTCATCTTATTATGAATGGGTATGAAAAATGGCGGAATCGAGGGATTCTTCTGGCCGGTGTAATTTTCTTATCTCAGGTTGACCATTTTGATAGTTTGCGAGAATCATCCATTTTTATGTGGATAGGCATTCTATTAATTTTATTTGCTCTTTATAAAGGTGCACCTATTTTTATTGGATTGGGTGGGTTAGCTATTCTCTTTTTCTGGCAAGATTACACGCCATTGTCAGCAATCCCTGCTGAAGCATATCGCATCGTTGTTTCACCTACATTGTCCACCATACCCCTTTTTACTTTGGCGGGATATATTCTGGCAGAAAGTCGCGCTTCCGAACGTCTCTTCCGGCTATTTCGCGCATCATTTGGGTGGATTCCCGGCGGAACGCCTATCGTTCTTGTGTTACTTTGTGGTTTTTTCACTGCATTAACAGGGGGTTCAGGTGTCACCATATTGGCCTTGGGCGGATTACTGTACCCTTTGCTCACCAAAGAGGGTTACTCAAAAGAATTTTCTTTGGGTCTTATAACTGTTGCAGGATCTTTAGGATTGTTATTTCCACCCAGTTTACCATTGATTATTTATGGTGTAACGGCAGCGGTATCTGTTAAAACAATTTTTCTCGCTGGAATAGTTCCTGGATTTATGAGAGTGGCTATGATCGGTGGATGGGCCGTCTGGCAAGGAGAGGCGCAACATATTAAGCGACATAAATTTAATTTAAGAGAGATCAAAAATTCCCTCATAGAATCAAAATGGGAAGCCATGATTCCTTTTTTCATTTTATTCGGTATTTTTGCTGGTTTTACAACCTTAGTGGAAACTGCTGCATTGACGGTGGTTTATGTATTTATTATAGAGGTATTCGTATATGAAGATTTAAAGAGCAAGGATTTGAGAAAAATTATTCTGGATTGCTCCACTTTAATCGGCGGTGTTCTGATTATTTTAGGCGTAGCCATGGGTTTGACTAGTTATCTAGTTGATGCGCAAATTCCTTTTAAACTTCTGGCGTGGGTTAAAACTTTTATTAGTTCGAAACTTGTCTTTTTATTAATGCTAAATATTTTTCTATTAGCCGTTGGTTGTATGATGGATATTTTTTCTGCCATAATTATTGTGGTGCCACTCATCACACCATTGGGAGCGTATTTTGGAATTGATCCCGTTCACTTAGCCATTATTTTTATTGCCAACCTGGAGCTTGGTTTTTTAACACCACCCGTCGGAATGAATTTATTTTTATCTGCATATCGCTTTGATGAAAATATGCCCACTATTTATAAATCCACATTGCCATTTTTTATGGTTATGCTATTGAGTGTTTTAGCTATTACATATATCCCAATTCTATCAACCTGGGCCGTAAATTAATATATACAATCCCTTGCCTTAATAGATAAGAATAGGGTAATTTCATCCAAATTACAGGAGTGCCAATAAAACATCGCTAACGGTTGATACGTTTCAAACATCATCGAAGGATTAAAAACCTTCCAAATATTATACCCCAAATCGGGGAAAGGACTATTACTATGAAACGAATATATTCAATTGTGGCGGCGCTTCTGCTTATTTGCAGTCCGTCCCTCAATGCTCAAAGTGAAGCAGGTGCCATATTTCTGCTTATATCTCCTGGTGCTCGTGCCGGTGGTATGGGAGAAGCACAAGTGGCTGTTGCCAACGATGCTTACGCAAGCTATTGGAACCCGGCCGGGCTAGCATTCCAGACCGGATCCGAAATTGCATTTATGCATGTGAATTGGCTCCCGAACTTAGCCGATGACCTTTATTACGAATTTTTGGCCTTTCGAAAAACATTCCCAACCTTGGGGACTCTGGGTGGTCATTTAATTTATTTAAATCTGGGTGAACAAGTCCGGATGGATGAATATGCCCAATATCAGGGAAAATTCACTTCCTATATGACGGCGGCAGCTCTGTCTTACAGTACCAAACTTTCGCCCAAATCCTCCTTCGGGATGAATGCTAAAATTTCCTACCAACATTTAGTTGAACTTGGCACCGGTTCAGAAAAGGGTAAAGGAACCTCCACTGATTTTGGTTTTGATTTAGGATACATGCATAAAGAATTTTTAACACCCAAATTGGATTTAGGTGTGACCATGACAAACATCGGCCCAAAAGTTTCATTTATTGATCCGGATCAAGCAGATCCACAACCTACCAATCTGACCCTTGGGTTGGCATACGAAATATTTAAAAATGACTATAACAGCCTTAAAATGGTATATGATGTTGATAAACTCTTAGTGGCGTCATATCCAGATATGGATTGGGATGGTGATGGTACTGTAGGTGGTTTTGACAAAGATGGAAAAGAGGCTGTAAAAAATGCAAACTACAATCAGAATGGTCTTTTAGAAACTGCCCATAAGGATAGGCTGTTTAAAGCCATTTTTACTTCCTGGGTAGATGACTGGCTTTTGGGCGGCGATATTGATCGTTCTCCGGCAGGCGAGGAATCAGATAAAAAGATAGGTGGCTGGGAATGGGCCGGGGATGCAAATGGAAATGGAGATCGTGACCCTGAAGAAATGATTAACACGGCTGTTAAATATGGTGCCGGTTTTGGTGATGATAATTGGGGTATTTATAACGAGTGGGGTCAAAAAGAAGTTGGTTCAGCAAAAGACCGCTCTATTTCAGATGAATTAGATAAGCTTGTTCACAACTTTGGATTAGAATATTGGTACTCATCCTATTTTGCATTGAGAACCGGATATTATTTTGATAAAACAGGGAAAATCCAAAACCCAACTTTTGGTGTCGGATTACGCTTCTCTAATTATGGTTTCGATTTTGGATATACATCTGGACAGCCGGGTCATCCTTTGACCAATACCATGCGGTTCTCCATGAATATTCAGTTTTAACCAGAATTTCGAATGAACCTCTCCTCATTGAGCAGGTGGACAATCGTCCTGCTGCTTTATGCATTACTCCCCATATATGCCCAAGTATTGGGAGATCTTAAGATTGCCGTTATTCGGGTATCATTTCCTCTCCAGGATTATACCGGCGTTTCTGGAAATGGAGATTTTCTATATCCGGTGAAGCCAATCGAATGTGGCGATTACACCATCGACCCGCCACCTCATGATCGCCATTATTTTCAATCTCATGTAATAGCGGTTGATAACTATTATCGATCAGTCTCTTATGGAAAGTTTGGGATCGATCTGCAGAATTCTAACGTATTCCCCTCAGAGAATGAATCCAGCTATTTAATCAATACATCCATGAATTATTACAATGAAATTAGCTATGATGATTTCCATGAAAAACGGATCACTGAATTATTAAGGGATGCTGTTACTCAAGCATATGAAGCAGATAATATTGACTTTAGCCAATTTGATTTAATTACGGTTGTTCACCCAGGAGTGGGGCAGGATTTCCAATTGCCTTTTCTCGACCCCACGCCCGAAGATATACCTTCCACCTATGTGGATAAAAATATGGTGAGTACCCATTTGGGCGGACCGATTCAAGTGGGTAGTGGGAGAATTCCTCATGGGATTATCATTCCTGAAACACAAAATCACCTTTTTTACGATGAAACATTATTTGATCAACTAGGCAGTCCCTGTGATATTCAATACAGCATTACGGGAACTTTGGCCATGATGATTGGTTTTGCTGTTGGTTTGCCGCCACTATGGGATTTGGAATCGGGTTTGTCTGGTATAGGTGTTTTCAGTCTCATGGATCAAGGTTCTAATAACGGTCGTGGAATCATTCCTGCACCACCAGATGCATGGTCAAGAATCTATGCTGGATGGGAAACGTCAATTGAGATTAACTATAATGACCTTATTAATCTTAAAAGTGGTGAAGCCAATAACATTGTAAAAGTTGACATAGGTCAGGACGAATATTTTTTAATAGAAAATCGGAATAATTGGTATCGAGAGAATGTGGGTATTGATTCGGCTCGTTATGGAATCTGGGAAAAAACACAAAATCTTCCCGATTATGTTAATGTGCTCATCGATTCTGTGGGTATAAAGCAGAATGAATATGGAGTTATAACAGAAATTTCAGATTATAATTTAGGTTTACCTGCATCGGGATTATTAATCTGGCATATTGATGAAAAGAAGATACAAGAGGGACTTAATTCCTTTTCCATTAATTCAAACAGAAAACATCGGGGTATCGATTTAGAAGAAGCGGACGGCGCCCAAGATATGGGATATATATCGAATCTATTTACGGATCCATCTTCCGGTTATTGGGGGGATATGTGGTTTGCAGAAAACCAAGAATATTTCCGTGCCAACGCAGAAGGGAGTATGGATTTCTCTTCTTTTACCCATCCCAATACAAAATCTAATTCTGGTGCTAATTCAGGTGTTAACATCAGCAATATATCTAAGGCTGGGGGAATCATGTCTTTCACCTTATCGTCCAGTTATGATATGGCTTTCCTAAAAGACGAGAATAAATCCATTCTTTTTCAATGGGATGTAGATGGAGATGGCGATTTGGATTTTGTGGGTGAAGGTGATTCGTTTTGGTGGGGAGATGATCTAAATGATATAAATACTTTTTATAATAATGAAGGTGAAGATATTCAGGCGTGTATTGTACAAAATTCAAATTCCACTGGTTTGGCAATAGTTAATAATAAACAAAATGAGATCTTTTTCAAATGGTTTGAGTTTGATTCTGACATAGGAAACTTTGTTCTTACGTGGGAGAATAAAAATACGTCTAAGGGTTCAACTCGGCTTCTTAAAGCAGATGGTCAATATAAACAAATATGGATTATTGATGATTATTCACAATCTATCGTTACAGTTGATTCAATTATTAATTTGTATTTCACCCATGATAATTTGCCCTATATAGATAATAATCATCGGATATCATATTATTTGGATCCTATGGGTATAAGTGTAACACAAGCTCCAGTTAGCAACGATATCATATATAGAGGGGATTTCAAATATCTATCATTAATAGATCTTGAAAATGACGGGCATGCTGAAATTATTCTGACTGACAAAGAAGGTAGCATCCATGCATTGGATTCGAAATTTATTTATAAAAACGGTTTCCCCATAGAAGCAAAAGCTATTGGCCCTATTTTAGGATTAGATATAATGGAAGACGAGAATACCGAATTGGTTTACCAAAGTGGTGATGGAAGTATTCGGATCCTAAATATCGAGGGGGTTGAAATAGACCGTATTTCAACTGGGGATAAATTAAAAGGATTGGGATCATATGATGGAAACCGCGCGATTCTTACTGAAAAAAATATTATTAAATACAAAAGAAGATCTAATATGAGTAGGAACAACTGGAATTACAATTTTGGATCGCCAGATTTTTCACGAAAACTAATGATGGAAAAAACCGTAACGCATAATACTTATTTAATGGATGCGGGTTTAACGTATGGTTATCCTAACCCCACTTATGGTGAAAATGTTATTTTTCGTATTCAAGTTGGTAAAGCAGAAAAAATTGATATTAATATATTTGATTTAGTTGGCTTTCCCATTGAAGCACTCAACAAGAATCTCCAATTTCATAACTTTTCCTCTACAAAATACACATTAAATGGCGTCGTTGAAATCCCTTGGGACGTATCCAATATTCAATCTGGCGTTTATTTAGCCAGAGTCATCGTTAATGGAGATGGTAAATCGGAAGAAAAGATTATTAAAGTGGGCGTGATTAAATAATGAAACTTCGTTTCATATTATTCATATCCTTTTCTTTCGGGCAAGTGAGTTACAATCATCCAGAACTGGATTGGGAAACAATTGAGACAGATCATTTTCGAATTCATTTTTATTCTGAGACGGAGCAGTCCGCAAGAGAAGGGGCAACTGTGGCAGAGCGGATTTATCCCTTTGTCACCAAACTTTACAAGTACGAGCCATTTGATAAGACCGATATTGTATTTACGGATGTAGATGATATTTCCAATGGTGCTGCCTATTTCTATGATAACAAAATAGTCATCTGGACCAGTCCGCTGGATTTTGAACTCCGTGGTTCACACCGATGGCTTCAGAATGTGATCACTCATGAATTCGCTCATATTGTTTCCATTCAGCGGGCGCAGAAGTTTGGGAAATCTATTCCCGGCGGCTATGTCCAGTTTATTGGCTACGAAAAAGAAAAGCGACCGGATGTGCTTTATGGATACCCCAACACGCTGGTGAGTTATCCACTCCCGGGGACGGCCGTACCGCCGTGGTTGGCAGAAGGGGTAGCACAATATATGTATCCCGGTGCAGATTGGGATAACTGGGACTCTGTTCGGGATATGATATTAAGAGATAGAATTTTGAATAATAAAATGCTCTCATGGCGGGAGATGAATACATTCGGCAAAAGTGGTATTGGAAATGAATCAGTTTATAATGCCGGATTTGCATTGTCCAAATATTTGTCTGTGAAATATGGTTCTGAAACATTAAAAAAGATTATGGCTTCTTTGAGCAAACCTATGAATTATTCAATTAATAAAGGCATGAAAGACGGGACGGGAAAAGATGGAAAACAGGTGTATGATGAATTTGTAACTGTATTAGAAACACGATATGAAACATTAACACAATCTGTCTTGGGGAATAAAGTGAAAGGGCGCATCATTCATGAGAACGGCACAGCAAATTTATTTCCTATGTGGAATGAAGACGGTTCAAAGATAGCTTTTTTGTCAAACCAAGATCACGATTATTTTGGTAGTACAGATTTGTTTATTTACGATATAAAAACGAAAGTGTCGAAAAAAATTGCCAAGGGCATTTATTCGAAACCTGCATGGAATGGAAAAACGATCTATTACTCAAAAAAAGCAAAGAAACCCAATAAAGTGGGATCGAAGTATTATGATCTTTTCGAATATAATTTTATAACGAAAAAAGAATTTCAGATAACCCGCGATGGAAGAGCCTTTTCTCCAGTCTTTAGTAAAAATGATAGTGCATTATTTTATTTATCCACGAAAGATGGCACACAAAATATTTTTAAAATAGATCTTAATTCAAAATCGACAGAACAATTAACCCGTTTTAATAATAGAGAAATATTGGGTGGATTAAACTATGATTCGGAGAATGGTCGATTGATTTATGATGTAACCATTCATCATTTTAAGAATATCCATTACTTATCTTTAGCAGATAACACAGCAGGCAGTCTAACGGAAAATGCGCTGTGGGATGGGCGTCAAGCAGATTTCATATCAAAAGGTATGGTTTACAGTGATGACCGGTCTGGGATTTTTAATTTGTACTTTATTGGGGAGGATAGTCAAGGGTATTTAACAAATGTACCCGGCGGGGCTTTTATGGCTGATGCACATAAAAGCGGTAAAATCGCCTATTCATTATTTGAAAATGGTGGGTATAAGATAGCTATCCTGGACTCTATTGTACTTATGGATGATTCCAATGTGGGATATACGCCATTGTATTTTCAGCGAAATAAAAATTTATCAAACCCAATTTTAGACAAAATATCTTTAAAGTCGACCAAATACAAAGACCATTTTCCACCCATGTTCACCATGCCAAGGATCACGATGGATTACGGCACTTTTAAACCGGGATTTTATTTTTATTCATCGGAGGTATTAGAAAAAGTATCTCTGATTGGGGGTGCTTCTGTTAATCGATCTAAAGATTTGGATTTATTTTTTCTATTTGAGTATAAACATTTATATCCGACGTACTTTTTTGAAATGTTTTACCTTACGAGAAATACAGAAGAACGAACTGCATATTCCGTTTATAAGTTAGATAGTAATTTAAAATTCAGATTGATCGAATTTCGTGGAGGATTACGCATTCCATTTTACGGGTCTAATATTGAATTATTTGGAAGTTGGTCTCGCTACCGAGCTTCTATTAAAGACGAAGTGGTAGGAAAACCTCAACTCCAATCTGGTTTTGGATATGATTATTTTCGGGGAAATAAAGCAGGATTAAAGTGGTCTCTCAAGCAATATAAACGGCGCATAGATCAAAGCATTAATCCGGTGGGTTATGAAGTGAATTTAAATATAGCTCAAGAATGGAATCAATTTATTGATGGTTTGGATTTGTCTGAATCAGGTACCTTAATATCGAAGTTTAATAAACATAATTTGGTTCGATCAGAAATAAAAGGAAAATATTTATGGGAGATTCCCAAAACAAACCGATGGACGCTTTCTACGGGAGTTCAAGTTGGATGGATTTCTAATACATCTGCTGATTCATTTTTCCACTTTTTTGCCGGAGGTATGCCTGGATTGAAAGGATATCCATTTTACAGTCTTGAAGGCACCAATATGGCCGTTGGAGAACTGGGATTAAGATTGCCCTTGTTTCGGGAAAAACATATCCCAATGGGCTGGTTCACACTTCAACACGCCACTATAGGTTTTATAGGTCAATCAGGAGATGCTTGGAACCGTGATATATCTTCATTTAGAACCAAAAATTCTGCAGGAATTGAACTGAGGTTTTCCGGTTATTCTTTTTATAATTATCCCACATCTATCGGGATAGAAATGCACCGTGGGTTGGATACATTTGAAATGGATATTGGGGATGGGAACCCCATTCGATATGGTGGAGAAAATCGAATCTACTTTACGGTTTTATTCGGATTCTGAAATGAAAAAATTCGTATTAAAAATATGTTTGTTATCCATTGGATTTTCCCAAATCAATCCATTCGAATTTTCATATTATTTAGTTCGGAAGGATCCGGTAGGTCTTCCTGCACCGGCCAAGGCTATGTTTAAATCATTGCTCATTCCAGGGTGGGGGCAAATTCAAAATAAAGATCCATGGTGGAAGCCCGTTCTTTTTGCAGGAGTGGAGACAATTGGGTGGCTCTCTTCCAATCGTTATGGCAACCGTGCTGAGGATATTCGAATAGAATTTGAAGCGTTTGGGGATATTCATTGGGAATTAGAAAGATGGTATAGCAGAACCCAAACTATTTTTCCAGATCGTTGGAGGGATATTATTATTGGGACCCATAAGCTTGGGTTAAAAATAGGTGGAAATTATTTTCATACTGATCAATTAACAGAATTATTAAACCGATATTCCTGGTCGGATATTTTGGTCATTCG
>Ga0315339_1000465_pt1 | contig 50812 bp, 36 predicted proteins | sample ASW17metaG_FD_204514 | JGI IMG/M metagenome (GOLD analysis project Ga0315339, IMG submission 204514) | Ammonia-oxidizing marine archaeal communities from Pacific Ocean, United States - ASW #17 | ecosystem: Environmental > Aquatic > Marine > Oceanic | place: USA: California | collected 2016-12-05 | reverse complement strand
GCCCATGGCCCTGATCGTGCGCCAACCCGACCTCGGCACCGCAATTTCCTTTGGCGCACCACTCTTTCCGATGCTCTACTGGGCCGGTATGCGCAAACTTTTCATCTTTCTCGTCGTCTCGCCGATCATCAGCGTCGTCTGTTCTTTCGAACCTTTGTGGCAAGGAGCCGCACCCTATATTTTCGCCACTTTCATTATCGGCAGTACCGCTTTCATCCACCTGCTCTTAGGCCGGCTCTGGGCGACCATCACCATGATCGCCGTCAACCTCTCCGCGGGTCTGATCACCGTATACCTATGGGACCATTTCTTGCGCCAGTACCAAAAAGACCGAATTATGACCTTTCTCGATCCCGAGAGCGACCGGCTCGGTTCCGGTTGGAATATCATCCAGTCCAAAATCGCTATCGGTTCCGGCGGCTTGACCGGCAAGGGCTTTCTCGGAGGTACGCAAACCAAATACGAGTTCCTTCCTGCGGCCCATACCGACTTTATTTTTTCCGTCATCGGCGAAGAATTAGGTTTTGTCGGTGCCTTGGTGGTATTGGCCCTGTTCTTCTTCCTTATCACCCGCGCCTTACAAATCGGAGCTATGGTCAAGAACCGTTTCTACAGCCTGATCGCCATCGGCCTGGCCTCGATGTTGACCTTTCACGTCTTCGTCAATATCGGTATGACCATTGGCGTCATGCCCGTTACCGGATTGCCCTTGCCCTTCTTAAGTTCTGGAGGATCATCTTTGCTTTCCAATCTCGTCGCCATTGGCTTGCTCCTCCACATCTACACCTACCGTCACGAGTACTGATGACCCGGTATCTGTTCTGCTGCGCCGCTCTGCTCGGTGTCTTCGTCATCGACAACCCGCAATGCGGGGCCTACCGCGCCACCCATTCGCATTTGGCACAAGTCTACCTGCGCGACAGTCTCTACGAGCAAGCCCTGACCGAAACCCGGCGAGCCCTGCGCGAAGAGGGCGACACTGCTCACTTGTTCGTCATCTCCACCCTGGCCTATATGGGACTGGATCAACTGGACCCGGCGTTGGACTTCCTCCGCCGGGCGATCGACTTGGAACCGGACAATGGCGAGCTCTACGCCGTCCTACGCGATATCTGCTTGCGCTATGAACGCTTCGAGCAGACGGCACAGATCCTCACGCGCCTGGCTACCGCCCACCCGCAGAGCGCCTGGTTATCGGCGATGCAGGGATGGCTACACGGCCAGCAGGATCGTGCCGACGAAGCAACGACCGCCTTTCGACAGGCTATCGAGCTCGACAACAATCACCTCTTCGCCCACAGCGAACTCAGTCGCATTCTCATTTCAAGGGGGCATTTCGCCGAAGCTGAAAACATACTTGCCGAGGCTCTCCTTATTCAACCCGATGCCCCGCAACTATTGCTCACCTTAGGCGATTGCCAACTGCGGCAAAAACGCTATCCACAAGCCAACAGCACTTTTCACAAAGCATTCGCGAGCCAGGTAATTGACGCCGTCGACATCGCCCGGATCTATTATGAACACCGGCAACCCGACCGCGCCATCGAATACTACGAACGGGGCCTAACCCGCGCACCAAACGATGCGATGATCCTCAACAACTTGGCCTGGACCTACGCCGAGGAAGGCCTACGCCTGCATTATGCCCTGGGACTCTCAATCCAGGCCGTCAAGCTCGAAGCTACAAGCCCGGTCTACCTCGATACCTACGCCGAGTTACTCCACCTCCTCGGCCGACACGCCCAAGCCGCCGCCATTATGGGCCAGGCGCTCGCCAATGAAGCACCGGACGGCGAACACCGCACCTACCTAAAAGGACAAATGACAAAGTTCCGCCAGGCACTCAGAGAAAACTTATAATCGTAGACGGTATCGTTCGTAATCGATCTCGAGATGCTCCAGTATTGCATACAAACTCTTGCGCGATAGCCCCACAGCCTCGGCAACCTGTGAGATCACCCCGTGATACCGGTGCAATGCCGAACAGGGGAAATGCCGCTCAAAAAAAACATCGCGCCTACCTGAACCCTTCCCCGTCCACCGCAAGTTCGCATCAACTGCCCGCCTTTGCTTGCATCCAGCTTGCGAATGAAATATTCGAACAAAAGCGGGGTATCGCCTTTGCACTGGCGCAAAGGCGGGAGCTTGAGCTGTATGACATTGAGGCGATAAAAGAGATCTTCGCGAAAATTTCCCCTACGGACCTCCTCATGCAAATCCACATTGGTCGCGGAGATGACTCGCACATCGACCTGCAGCGTTTCCGTCCCCCCGATCCGCATGCCCGAAGCAACCCAGACGTTGGCGGATTGCGCCTGTAAAGGCCCCTTTTTCATGTCAAAAAAGCTCGCTCTCGAGCACAACTACAGATAACGAAGCACAATTGAGCCGTACAAACGCCCCCCGGCGCCGTGGACTGCGTTCGTGCAAACGCTTAGCTAGCACCTCTTTGCCCGTACCGCTCTCTCCGGTGCTAAGCACAGGGCCGGTGCTTTTGCCACGCGATCTGCCTGACACAACAAATGGCGAACTTAAGCATTTTGAGTGATCAATTCACAAGAATCGACTTTGCCAGAGGACTGAATCACTTGCCCCTTTAATGCAACTCGATCTATAGAATCATCGGGATTAACCTGCTGATAGGAATTCATGAGCAACCTTTCTCAAAATCGCAATTTTTTCTATGCCATATACATCAATGCATGTAGCATAGCAAAAAAAGCCCACGTAAACCTAAATATGCTTTTTTGAATAATTGAGCATGGGAAAGGCGATCATTGGACCGAACAACTAACCCGCAGAAACCTCAGAGGCCAAGCTATTGTAATTATCCGTACCTCTTGAACCTGGATCATATAGCGCGATGGGTTGACCAAAACCCGGGGCTTCGGCTAGGCTGATATTTCGGCGAATAATCGTCTCGTAGACTTTTTCACCAAAATATTTACGCGCCTCTTCGGCAACTCGGCGGCAAAGTTGCAAACGATCGTCATAGAGCGTCAACAAGACACCTTCAATCTCTAGGTTGGGATTGAGATAGCGCTGCACAAGACGAATCGAAGCACCGAGTTTGCCCACCCCTTCTAAAGCGTAGTATTCACACTGTAGGGGAATGAGCACTGAATTGGCCGCAGTCAGCGCATTGACCGTAAGCAATCCCAACGAAGGCGGACAATCAATAAGTACATATTCGTAACTACCAGCCACCGAGCGCAGTGCCTCTGCCAAACGCTTGTCGCGACCGATCATCGAAGCCATCTCGACTTCGGCACCGGCTAAGCGAATGTGCCCGGGGACCATAAAAAGGTTTTCTATATCAGTGGAAGCTGTTGCTGCGCGAACACTTACCTGCCCCAGCAAGACTTCATAGGTCGAAGCCTGCTTGCTGCCAATCCCGGTGCCGCAACCAGATGTAGCATTGGCCTGTGGATCAAGATCGATAAGCAAGGTGCGATGGCCGGACAGGGCCAAACAAGCAGCTAAATTAATAGCTGTTGTAGTCTTGCCTACTCCGCCTTTTTGATTGGCGATAGCGATGATTTTGCCCATACCTACACTTTGCCCAAGTCAAGTCTCTCATTCAGACTTAACCAAAAACACACGAACCAGTGCTAAAAATCCAGACTCTTACCAAATGCTGAGCAACAGGTTAAGCGGGCCGCCCGGAATCTCCAAGGGGATGGGAATAATACCGGATTCTGTACAAGAGAGAGGATACAAAAGGCCCTAATCACCGCCTCAAAAATCAATATAAGACTACCCTCAGAGACCGTCAAGAGATTGTTACAATTAGGTGAAATATATATAGATAAATTACTACAAAATAATATATAACAACAACTTAGCCATTGGACAGAATAGCCAACAAAGCGCCCAATGAAAGACTTGTAGTAACAAAGAGGAAAGCCCCAATGCCCACCCAGCGCGACGAGCGTATGGAATCGGTCGAATCCATGTATAGCCCCTTTCCTTTTCCTTCTAATCTTCTAAGTATCGGCAGCAGATTGAGATAGGTAAATTGGTCATTTTTTCCACTTGTCTCGCATAGGCGGAAAAATAAGCATCAGAACTGCCCGTAAAGGCACCTAGGTGCTATACATGGCAAAATGCGTACCGCCCAAAAAAAGCGGTGCACTCGACAGGGAGTGCACCGCTTTACGATGTTATTCTCATTGGTCTAGGTCTAAACTTATGCGTCTGCGTGGGCTCGCAGTCTAGCGTAAAAACGGGGATGGCGCAACTTGCTGAGCGCGATTTCCTTAATTTGGCGCACCCGCTCACGGGTTAACTGAAAACGCCCTCCGATCTGATTGAGCGTCAACGAGGGCTCGTTGAGCAAACCAAAATAAAGGCGCAAAACCTCGGCCTCGCGTTCGTTGAGACCTCCGAGTACATCGTCGATGTCTTCCCTGAGCGTAAAAACCAACACCTCGTCTTCGGGGGTGAGTTGCCGCTCGAGACTCAGATAATCGAGCAAGCAACGTTCTTCGCCATCTTCAAAGGGCGCGTCAAGCGAGCGAATCGGCTGGTTGTCAACCAACGTCTGTTCGACTTTCTCCTGCGAAAACCCCAACGTATCCGCAACCTTCTCCATACTGGGCACACTGCCATCTTGCTGCAAAGCCTCATAGGTGCGAGATATCTTAGATAGCATATCCAGGCGGTTGACCGGTATTCGCACCGTAGACTGCTCCATTAGCACCTGCATAATAGATTGGCGTACCCACCATACGGCATAGGAGATAAATTTGAACCCCCGAGTCTCATCGAAACGCTCCGAAGCCGTGAGCAGCCCCACATTGCCGGCGCTGATTAACTCGACCAGCGAGAGTCCGCGGTTTTGATATTCCTTGGCGACCGAAACTACGAAACGGAGATTCGCCTCCACTAACTCATTGCGAGCAGATTCATCGCCAGCCCGAATCCGAGCTGCCAACTCGGCCTCCTCGGCAGCCGCCAAAGGCGTCGAATCGGAAATATCGTCCAAGTAACTGGCCAATACCGGGTCGCCCTCTCCGGGTCGAAGCTTTCTTTTGGTCGTTGTCTTAGCCACTTTTTTGGTCGCCATACGCTACCTCCTGCTAGTCGAACGCTATCTATTTCAAACATCTCGACAAAAAATAAGTTCCCGTGTTTTTAGCGCATTGACAGCCCTGTTCACAGAGCGCAAATTGAGGCCCTATGCTGTTCGTCCTACACCAATTATTTGTGGTGCCGCTTGCTGCTGACGGCCGCCACAGTAGCAGGTGAAGCGGCTTTTGCCCTCAAGCTGCGTATCCAAGCCCCATCTATATCGAACACAATCACCGCCGATACTGTGACCTACGACACACTTTCCCGCCGACGGCACATGGATCTTCGATCTTTCCAGCCCACAACCGCCCAAATCCCATTCCCTGCAGGTGGTGATCGGCGTCGACCCGGACTTTTTCTACCGATCGTTCTTCGCCACCTTCGACCCCCCACAAGCCCTCGACCTCGCCAAACAGGCCCCGGCGCGCCTCTTGGATTCGGCCTACATTCTCTTCACCCAATCCCTACCACTTGAGGAGTGAGGTATCGTGAACACCACTGACCAAACCTGCACAATCGCCCAACTCAAAGAGCAAATTCGCAACTTCGTCAAAGAGCGCGACTGGGAGCAATTCCACACCCCCAAGGATCTGGCGATCGGCCTGTCCATCGAAGCGGCCGAGTTGCTCGAACATTTCCGCTTCCAGAGCGAGACAGATATCGAAGCGCGATTGAAACACGAGGCCTCATTAAAGGATATCGGCCACGAACTAGCAGATATCCTGTATTTTGTTTTATTGATGTGCGATCGCTTCGGCCTAGACACCGCTTCCATTTTCGAGGAAAAGCTCAAAATTTCCGCCGCGCGATACCCGGTTACCGAGGCGCGCGGCAAAAACCTCAAATACACCGAACTGGAGCAGGAGCGGGAATGAACAGTGAATCAAGTTTCACCGAATTAGTCGAGGTCATGGCGCGCCTACGGGCCCCGAACGGTTGCCCCTGGGACCGCGAACAGACCCACGCCACGCTCAAACCCTATTTTATAGAAGAGACGTATGAGGCGCTCGAAGCGATTGATATCGGCGACGATGACGAACTCTGCAAGGAACTGGGCGATGTACTACTGCAAGTCGTCTTTCACGCCCAGATCGCCACCGAGGAGAATCGCTTCGACATCGAGGAGGTAGCTCGCGCTATTGTCGACAAGCTCATCCGTCGCCACCCCCACGTTTTTGCCGATGTGGACGTGGACGGATCCGAGCAGGTCTTGCAGAATTGGGAACAGATCAAAAAGCAAGAACGACAAGAACAGGGAGAAGCAACACCATCACTTCTCGACGGCATCCCCAAACAACTGCCCGCCCTGATGCGCGCCCAGCGAATGCAAGCCCGCGTTTCGCGCCAGGGTTTCGACTGGGACCAAATCGCGGGTCCCCTCGACAAGGTCGAGGAAGAATTCGCCGAGCTACGCCAAGCCTGGGCATCGGGTGAAACACCAGCCATCGAAGACGAGTTCGGCGATTTGCTCTTTGCCCTAGTCAATACCGGCCGCTTCCTCAATGTCGATCCCGAGCAAGCCCTCAGACAATCGACCGAGAAATTCGAACGCCGTTTCCGTGCACTCGAGGAGGCCGTGCGAAGGAGCGGGAGAGAAATCAGCGCGTTGTCACTACAAGAGCTGGATACGATCTGGGACGAGATTAAAGCTCGCGAAAAAATGGAAGGTGCAAGTTGAAAATATAGTTGGGGGAAATGCGATTTTGTCCCGCAAAAGGTTTTTTTCTAACTAAGAAAGACCTTGCCCCGCCACCAACGGGTTGCCCAAAGCCATGAACGGGCACTGATGAAGATCCTGCTCGTCGACGATGCAGCCACGATCCGCACGCTGATGACAACCATGCTCAGGCGGTTCGACCACCAAGTCACGACCGCCAAAGACGGTGTCGATGCCTAGCGCTTATTACACAAGAAACCCCATAAGAGTTATTGCTCACCGACTGGAATCTGCCGCGCATGAACAGGCTCGAACTAGTCGACAGGATCCGCGCCCAACACCAATTCTATGCCCTACCGACAATTATAACCACCACCTGCGGTAACAAGAAAGACATCGTCGCAGCAAACAAGACCGGCGTCGACAACTACGCGACAAAACCGGTCAAGCCAGACGAACTGCAGGGCAATATCGCAAAGGCATGCAAAAAGCGCGGCGACAAAAGATCGATTAAATTTGTCCGCGCCACGGAGCAGAACCCTCACAGCAATCGATTATAATTCGCACCTTCGACGCGGTATGAGCGATGCCGCCGTCAACGCTCACACCGCGTATTTCGCCAAGACCTCCCGATCGATCTCCACACCCAAACCCGGCTCCTGCGGCACCGCAACCTTACCGTCGACCACCCGGATCGGCTCGCGCGCCAACTCGGTGCGCAGCCTGTTCTCGGTCATATCGAATTCAAATAGCGAGGGTTCTGGTTGAATGCCCCCCGGATAATCGGGTATCGTAGCCTGCCAGTGCAGGGTCGCGGCCAGGCGAATGGCGGTGCCCCACATATGCGGCAGTACCCGCACCCGATTGGCGCTGGCCATAGCCTGCACCTTAAGGCATTCGGAAAAGCCCCCGGCGATGCAGATATCCGGTTGCACTATATCCAGACAGCGCTGTTGAATCGCATCGCGAAAAGCCCAACGCCCCTGCAATTGCTCGCCGCCAGCGATCCGCATCGGCAGTTTCTGCCGAAGCTCCCGATAACTCTCAATCTCATCTGGGGCCACAGGCTCCTCATACCAGTAGAGGTCTTGGTCGCCAATCCTATAGCCGACATCAAGCGCAGTACCCACATCATAGGCGCAATTCGCGTCGACGGCGAAGAGCGTCTTACTACCGATCGCCTCGCGCACCGCGCGAACATTCTCAACATCGGTTTCGGCGCCGAAACCGATCTTCATTTTCACCGCAGTGAAACCCGCTTCAACATAACCACGTGCCTCGTCCCGCAGCGCCGCTACATTGTCCGGCACCTGCTTTTTAAACAACCCGCTGGCATAGGCGGAAATTTTCTCGCGGCACGCCCCGCCGATCAGCTTGTGCACGGGCAGTTCAAGCGCCTTACCCGCGATATCCCACAACGCGATATCCACCGCGCTTATCGCGGCGATATCGCCCCAGCCGAAAGCGTTGAGCCCATTCCAGATCTGCTCGCGGTCAAAGGGATCCTGGCCGATCACATGCGCTACTAACGCGGCCCGAGCCGGCATGTGAGTGGCCTCCCCCCAACCCGTGATCCCAGCATCGGTCTCAACCTCGACCAGGCAAGCGCTACGCGCCTCGTTCCACAATCGCGAATTGGCGAAGGGCGTTTGCAGCGGATAGCGCAACGCGTACGTTTTGACTTCGGTGATTTTCAACGGAATTCTCCTATATTCGAAAATTATATCGATTGGAACCGTTCGCGATCCGACCCTATCGCGGTCCCCCGATTTCGCTAATAACCGGTTTCTCTTTCATCTGTCGCCCTCAAGCTGGCATTAACGCCCGCCACACCGGCGAAAGCGTCGTGAACCGCCCACCCCTCATCCATATTGCAACTACCGTGCAAACCCACAGTGCGGCAGATCTCACCATCCACGGGCAAAGCAGGCCTGACGACCGCCTACGAAATCGTCAAAGAGCACCACGACTGGATCGAGTGCATGAGCGAGATTGACACAGGCACGGCATTACGCCATGTCCTCAAACTAAATATACGGTCTTGTTGGGAGTCGACGGGCGGAAGGGGTCGATATTTATGAACGCCAAAGGAAGGCGATCGGCCTAGTCGTGTTGACATGTCGATGCCGCGCATGTCAGGCGACGAAGCCCTGAAACAACTGCGCTCCCCCACCTCGAGCTTAAGATGATACGCTGTACCGGGCATTTAGCAGATAATGATATCGCTAAGAAAGCCGACGCGGTGCTGGTCAAACCGATCAAACAAAAACATTCCATCCGCATCCTGCGCCAGATACCCAACGGACCGACTTAGCTATAAATAGTCCATCATCCCGTCATAGCCGTGCACGACTTCGATCGGACACTCCAAATCGCGCAGCACCTGCCGCGTGAGATTGAGTTTGTCCTGCAGGAATTCATCCGAATGCGTGGGATCGTGGTGAATTGCGATCCACCGCCCGACCTCGGCTATCTTCGCCAAAATACAGGCATTGGGAACCGATGAGTGCCCCCAGCCGATTTTGTCGGCGTATTCCTCGGCGGTATACTGAGCTTCGTGGATCAGCACATCGACCCCGTTGAGCAATTCGAGCAATTTCGCATGCACCGTATCGATGTCCTGCTTCGGCGCCTCGTCCGGCGGCCCGAGATAGCCCTTGAGGAACTCGTTGTCTGGAATATAAGCCAGAGTCTTTCCCTTGATGTCGATCCTATAGCCGACCGTCGCCCCCGGATGTAGAGTATATTCCCAGTCAATCTTCACGTCCCCGATCTGCACCGTTTCCTCACCGAGGACCTTGAACTCGAATTTGGCCTGCATATCCTCCATTTGGACAGGAAAATAGGCGCGATCCAATTGGCCACGAAAAATAGACTCGATGTCCGTGTCGATATTCGGTGGCGCGTAGACGTCTATTGCGAATCCCGGTACGAAAGATGGGACGAAAAAAGGGAACCCCTGAATATGGTCCCAATGCGTGTGGGTTATGAAGAGATGGACCTTGTGCGGCGGCTCGGCCATCACCGAGAGCCCTAACTCGCGGATCCCGGAGCCCGCGTCAAAAATGATGCGGTCGGCTCCACAACCGATCTCCATACAGGAGGTATTCCCGCCGTGCCGGGCGTAGTTGGGCCCCGAGACCGGGATTGATCCCCTAGTACCCCATAAGCGAAAGTAACCGTGGTCGGCGCGCTGTTCGGGATGAAAAACCGCCGTTTCGGCAGGCATGGCGGTAGTAGCTGTCATTGGCTCTTCCTTTGTAGTGATGGCAACGACGAAATAACACTGAACGATCTTCAGCAGGTCTTTGGTCGGAATCGGCTTGGACAAAAAATTGAAGGTCCCCAGTTCGCGGACTGCGCCATCCCGGCCTTATAATCCTTTGCCGTGCAGATAATGACGCGATATCGGGCATAGACGGATCGGCTTTCATTTACTTGAGCACTCCGAGCCCGTGCATTTTGGGTATCAACGATCGAGGATAAGAAAATCTGGCGGCTTGGCGTGCACCAATTCCAAACACTGCTCCCGTCTACCGCCCGCGACACCTGATAACCGCCCTTCTGCAATGTAGAAATAATGTGAGAGGCCCGTTATATTGGCGTCGTCAGATACTAGAATGCGCGGTTCCATCGCCTTTTTCTTAAAAGCAATCTCCGTCTGCTGTGCTGACAGCCCGCATTTGCGGTGCACAGGTACTTTCGAGATCGCTTTCCATTAATAACCGAGCGTCTATAATAAGAAAACGATCTTGCCTAAACCAGTTAAAATCTGCATTATCCCGCCCCACACGCATAACAGGAGATTCTCATGCTCAATATCGGTTTTATCGGCGGTGGCGGTATCGCCCGCCATCATGCCGCACGTTTAACTCAGATAAAAGGGGCGCGAATCCTCGCCGTCGCCGACGTCGCCGCCGCCGCGGCCAACAGTTTTGCCAGCGATTTTGGCGCCGAGTACCACACGACCGACTATCGCCGAATGCTCGACTTGCCCGACTTAGACGCCGTCTGGGTCTGCACTCCCACCTTCCAACACCCCGCCCCGGTCATCGCCGCCGCCAAGGCAGGCAAACACGTCTTCTGCGAAAAGCCGATGGCGCTCAACCTGCCCGACGCCCGGCGCATGCTGCGCGCTTGCGAACAGGCGAATGTCCGGCTCACCATCGGTTTCGTGCGCCGCTTCGACAGCCAATGGGGTAAGCTCAAGCAGATCGTCCAGTCCGGCGCCCTAGGCCGCCCCGTCATCTGGCGATTCGTCTCCGGCGGCCGTCCGGGCCCCGCCTGGTTCCGCGATGTCAACAAGGGCGGCGGCCCACTGATTGACGGCGCCGTGCACAACTACGACTTCGCCCTGCAGATCTTCGGACCTGCCGCTTCGGCACAGGCCTCCTCACTGCAATTCGACCCGACCAGCGTCGGCGCCGACACCGCCAGCGCGATCATAAATTTTGCCAGCGGCGACCAACATACCCTGATCTGGTCCTGGGGCATGGCCGAGGGCACCGCCGTCGACCGGCTCAACGATATCATCGGGGCCAAAGGCAGCCTGCAATTCGGTATGACGGCGCAAAAGGCCCCCGCCCCATTCGACCACAAAAAACACGGGGCCTTCACCGTCAAAACGGGTAGGGGGCGCGCAAAGGTGCACACCTACCCGCTCAAGGACATGTTCACCGAGCAGGCCAAGCACGTGATCAAATGCTTTGCCCGCAACGAGCAACCTCTAGTCACTGGCACTGACGGCATCGCCGCGCTCGAAATCGCGACCGCCGTGCTCAAATCGGGTAAAGGCCAGCGGACGATTAAAATATAGCCCAGACGAGGGAACACCCATGCGCCGCATCTACCTTTTGCTGTATTGCGCCCTGCTCACAGCGACACCGACTTTGGGCCGCACCGAATACCACCTTGGCGGCCCTGACGGCAATGCCTGGCAGGACGCGTTAGGAGAGGAGAACGCCGGCTCCTACCAAGTCTTCGACCAGGACGGCCAACTCCTGCGCTCGATGTCCGTCGGTATCACGCCGCACGGCGCGGGAAACGACACGCTGATCGATTTCTCCGCCAATTCGATCCAGCCCCGTTTTATCGACCCCACTGTCAACTTAGTGGGAGCCGACCCCGAGACCAACCTGGGAGCCGGCTCGACCCCTATCCCATTGCCCTATACCGGCGGCACCTCGCACGGCGGCCAAGGCCAGAACTTCAACTTGTTCAAAATGCTCGATGGCGACCCCAAAACCGCCCACTTCCGTCGCTTTACCCAAGACCCCAACAGCCGACCGGGGATCGGCGAGGGTTGGAGCTGCGGCTGTCCCTTCGATTTCGGCGCCGACGTGCCTATAAACCGCGTGCGCTTTTATCCCCGACTCGGCCCGGAGGACGACCGGACGCTGATCGAGGGGCTTAGCGCCCCACAAATTCCATTCGCACGCTTTCCCGAAACCAGTTTCTCCGACAATTACGTCAAGTGGTACGATATACGAGTCGCCGATAGCGCCCAAGCCCCCAAAGGGGCTAACCTCGACATAATCCAGTCGACCCGCGAAAACCTCGATATCGTCGTCGATTACCGTTTTAACACCCGCTCGATCCGCTGGCTCACCCTGCGCACTTTCCCGTTGAGCAACTGGGAGATCGCCGAATTCGAGGTCTATGGCGAAGGGTATGTCGCCAAAACCGTTTACCTCTCCCAGATTCTCGATTTCGGCCAGACCGTCAGTTGGGACAAGATCCGCTGGAGCGGCGAACTGCCGGCGGGCACCCGCATCGAAATCCGCACCCGGACCGGCCAGACCCCGGACCCCAGCCTCTATTTCGACAAAAATACCAACGGGGACATCGTCCCCATCACCCTGGAACAATACGAGAAAATCGACCCCAGAGGCCGCCGCCCGACCATCTACGACACCGATAACTGGAGCTTCTGGTCACCGCCCTACGATTTTGCGGCCGGCTGGCGCGATGAAGCCGTAACCGCCTCCGCCTGGCGCGACGGGACTCCCCTGACCTCCCCCAGCCCCAGCCGCTATATACAGATCGCCGTCCGCCTATTCAGCACCCTCAACTCCGCTCCCCGCCTCGACCAGTTGAGCCTGCATTTTAGTGAAGCTCCAGCCGCCAGCGAGGTCGTCGGTGAAATCTGGCCCACCAAGGTCAACTCCTTTGCACCGCAGACCTTCACTTATGTGGTTCGACCGACGCTCAGCGAAAGCGATCTCGGTTTCGACCGCCTGGAGATCCTCACCCATACCCGCGCCATCGCCCTGAGATCCGTCGTCGTCGACGCCGTCGAAATCCCCTTCACCCTCGACGGCGACGGCGACTTTCCCGCCCAGGTCCTCGACGACCGCATCGTCGTCAGCTTTCCAAAACTGATCGGCACTGACGATTCGTTCAAACAGATAGAGGTCGTCTTCGACACTTCGGTACTGCGCTTCGGAGCGCCTTTCAATAGCTGGATCTACGACAGCGCCGATCCCGACCAGATCAAGCAGAACGTCCGGCCCGGCAACGCGACATTCCGCTTCTCCGGCGACGCCCTCGCCGTGCAGACCCCGATCGGCGGCGCCCTCTTTGCCGCCGTCCGTGTCGATCCCAAAGTATTCACACCCAACGGCGACGGCATTAACGATGTCTTAACAGTGGCCTACAAATTGCGCGAAGTTACACAACCGCGGCCGATTACCGTAAACATATTTAACCTCGCCGGCGCACAGGTCGCCACGCTCGATCCCCTGATTTCACAAAGCGGCGAGTTCGCCCGTCATTGGGACGGTCGTTCAAGTGACGGCCATCTCCTGCCGCCGGGCACCTATATCTACCGCTTATCCATTGACTCTGCCGTGGACCAAACCCAAACGGGTGTGTTCTCAATAGCCCACTAAGGAGACACACATGGGCGTCTCCTTTGATTTGGGCCGTCCGGTCCGCAGTGGGTCGCGGTGGCCGTGCTCAAAGCGGGCAAAGAGCAACGGACGGTGAAAGTATAGATCCAATACGGATCCCACCTTGTGCTGACAGAGGCGGGGCAAGGTCTCTGCCAGCACCCCCTTCGCCTTTGCGCGGGATTGGCACCGCACGATGGTTGTTTTCCAACACCTTCTCAGATCGGTAGATTGTATTTTATGCGAGTAAGCACCTATTACCTGAGCACGATTCTGCTAATAACAACCTTCTGTCTGCCCGCCAAGGGAACGGGTTTCCGCATCCCTCCCTATATACAAAACCCCTCGACTGATCGCATGAGTATTCTCTGGTTTTCTAACGACAACACTCCTGGCTTGCTGACCTACCGCCGCAAAGACGCGGGCACCCCCACGACGATAAACTCCATCCCTGTCCGCGCCGACGCCCTGGCCTATCCCGTCTGGGAGGACACGACCTATTTCGCCGGCCAAGCCCCACCTCCGCCCTTTAGGCACCGGGTCCGCCTTGACGGTCTCGAACCCGCGACCACCTATGCCTATGAGGTTGTGCAAGGCACCAGCCGTTTTGACGCCATCTTCACCACCGCCCCAACAGCCGAAAAGCCCATCCGCTTTATCGCCTACGCCGACTGCGAGACCGAGCCAGAATCCACCGGTAAACACACCAAGTGGATCAGTCCTGAACGGTCGAGCACCGCAACCGACAACACTTATCTTCTCGACCAGACTACCGGCTACGCGCAAAACCTTGCCGTAATCGCCGCCCGCCAGCCCGATTTCATCGCCATTGCCGGCGATCTCGTCGAAACGGGTGGGGAACAACGCGATTGGGACGAGTTCTGGCGGCACAACACCCACGCCGACGGCAGGCAGAGCATCGCCGGCCGTCGGCCCATCCTCGCAGCACCCGGCAATCACGAATACTACGAAGGCCCGCGCAAAGGCTACAAGCAACCCGACTCCGAACGAGCCATCACCCGCTTCCGAACCTATTTCGAATCCCCCGATAACCAGGCCGACGATCGACGACAAAAGGGCCGTTACTATCGTGTAGATTACGGCCCCGTCACCTTTATCGCTCTCGATGTTGCCAACAACAGCCCACACCAATCGAAGCGCGACACCAATTTTATGTTAGTAGGCGAAAAAGATAGCGAAGGCGGTCGAGCACCCGCCTTCGGCCCGGGTTCACGCCAGTACGCCTGGCTAGAAGAACAGCTCGCCGACGCCCAACACAAAAGCAAATTCACCTTCGTATTCTTCCACCATGTCCCCTATTCAGTGGGGCCACACGGCAAATCCCCCGGGCCGCCGGACGATGACCACGACAATCAATCGGGCGTACCGGTGCGCGTGCTGACGCCGCTCTTCATGCGCTACGGGGTCGACGCGGTCCTGGCCGGACACGACGAAATATGGGAGCGTTCGGAAATCGCGGGCGTTGAAATCGCGGGCGGGACACAGCGAGCCCACACCATCCACTTCTACGACTTGGGCACCGGGGGTGACGGACTCCGCGCCCCTGAAGCGGGCTTAAAAAACGAATACCAAAAATTCCTCGCCCACACCGACGCGCCTGAAATATGGCACGACGGCGTCCTTGTCGACGGCGGCAAACACTACGGACACTTAGAGGTCGACATCCTGCCCAGTAAGACTGGCTGGATGGCCATACTCAAGCCCGTTTATATCTTCCCACTCTTTTCAGCGGACGGAACTTTTTTGGACAGTGAACGCCGGCTCTACGACGATATCATCATCCTGAGCTCTTCACCTTAAACTCGCCTGCCACAGCATCAAAAAACGGCCGCGTCGGATCGCACTGCAGCGGTCCACCGTCAATAGGCAACACCCACGACCAGTTGGATCGCATCGTCCGCCCCTTTGTCACTGGCAACGGCGATGCGTGCTAGATACAAGCCCGGCGGCACCCGATCACCGGCTTCGTCTCGGCCATCCCAGGTTATGCGATAGAACCCATTGGCCTGACCGCGCTCTTCTCGCAAACGCCGAACCGCACGCCCCCGCAAATCGAAGAGTTCAACGTCAACCGGTCGCCCGGTATTGACCTTGAGCACTGCGAATTCAAATATGGCCTGATCGTTCTTCTCGTCTCCGTTAGGGGTAAATACCCCGGGCTTACTTATCACCTTGACGGTGCGCCCACCGAGCGGCGTCAATACGGTCATGCCCGCACCCGCACCCAACTCATCGCCCACCCCCTGACCCGAATCGACCTCTTGCCAGTTGCCCTCCTGGGCCGAGTTGCCCACTTCGACTTGAAAAGTGGATCCGCTCTGAAACACCCGCGAGGTGAAAGCGACCTCCAGCAGATCGACCCCTCCCCGACGCAACGTTCTCGGCAGCTCGATGCTGAGCGAATCAGACCCCTCCCCAGCAACCTGCAAAAGCAAACCCGATGCGTTGGCGAAACGCCCATCCGCCTGCCGGAAGAATTCTTCTCCGCCACCCGCCAATAATTCGGTCTCCGTCCCCAAGCGCACCTGTCTCAGCGCCACCGCCGCCCGGGAAGGGGCGACAAGGCGAAGCCGGTCAAAACCCGGATCCTGCGCGGCGAAGGACGGGCGCACGAATAGATCGAAATCGACCAGTTCCCCGACCGGCACCCGGCGGTTCGGCGCGATCTCCCCGATGATGCTTTCTGCGAAGGGGGCCGTGAAATTCACCTGGATGCCTTCTATACTGGGGGCCACTTCCGTATTCTCGGTCAGCAGACGCGTCTGGATCATCATATAACGCCGCGGACTCGGGGAACGTATAGCCTCTCCCGGCGAAACATAAGCCTGGCTCCAATTGCTCCACCCCGGGCCCGGCAGGACCTCGGTGAGCATCTCGCCTTTAAAAAAACTCGGCAGTTCGTTGTATTCTTCCTCCGTGGCGACCTCCGTACCGTCCTGCTTGAAATAGCGAAAGACCTCGCGCAAGTCGTTGCCCGTCCGGGTGCGGACTTCCACGGCCGTACCCGCAGGCGTATCAGCCTGCCAATCGATCGTCGTCAAATTTTTGGCGCTCCCCAGATCGATCAGGTCGGAACTTATTTCGAGGATCGGCAAATAGCCGGTGGCGTAAACCTGGATCTCGGTGACCACGCTCGGCACCCGATGCCCCAGATACGCCTTGGTCCGCCGGGCGACATCCATGTTGCGAAACTCCAAAAACCGCATATTCTCCGGGGTGAAACGATCCTCGAAAAGCCTAGTACTCTGATTTATCTGACGGTCTTTGCCACTGAGTTGATCCCAGATAAAGCTGCCATCGGGCGCCCGTGAACCATCCGAACCACGCAGCAGATAACCATAGAGCACATTGCCGTTGCGGCGCAGAACGCGAGTGATTAAGCGCACGGCCTCGACGCGAAAATGCGCTCCTAGGTCGATATTGAGCAACCCCCATTCGGCCGTCTCGCCGGTGACATCGTAGACCAAACCGGCCCACTCCGTGCGCATATTGCCGTCAAAGGCCAGCTCCGGAGAGGAGTTGGGATTGACATCATGCACGCTGCCGCCGCGCCCGATCAGCCCCTGCGCGATATTTTGCCCGACGGTCCACACTTCCACCTCGGCAAGCCGGGGCCGCTCACGGCGAAAGTAGCGCACCCCGCCCTGCTGCTCAGACGGCAGCTCCTGATACCGGGTCTCCGACACTAGGCGCTGCTCGCCGGCGATTTCCCAGACATATTCGACCGCGCCGCGATCGGCCGCGGCCAATGCGCGATAGTCTGTTTCGCTTATCGATTCCGCCCGGTCGCCGTTCGAAGCCGTAACCGCGACGCGCAAATACTGGACCATGCGCCCCGTCCACCCTTCGGAATGCTCGCCCACCGGCTCGAGATCGAATTCGAAGAGACGTTGGTCGCGATTGGGCTGAGTCGTGCCGCCGACCAGCACATAATCCAGCGCCCCGCTCCGGTCCGCTGTGCCGAACGGATTCTGCCCGCCCGCCGAATGGACCCTGAACTGCAGGAAGGGATCTGCTTCTTCGGCAAAACGCAAGACCAGCCTAGTTGCCGACACCAGCCGTCCCAAATCTATTTCGAGCACCCAATCCGCCAACGGGTCGGCTGGATCCGGCTCCCAGAAACTGCCCTCGTCGCCGTCCAATGCCCGACCCGCCAACCCCACGTTCGAGAGGGCCTTCTTGATCCCGCCGCGCGCGAGGGCCACCCCCTCGGCGTCAAAGTAATTGTCGTAATGATCCTTGTGGGAGGCATTGATTTCGTAGGTGAAATCCGCGACGTCCGATACCGCGTTGTGCGGCGCCTGGATAAATCTCGACTTCACCGTACCCATCGGTGAGATCTCCACCATATCCGCCGGGAACTGCCAAGCCCGCCAATGGCTGCCGGATTGCACTTCGACTCGGTTCGCCCGCAGGCGATGCCCTTGTGCGCAAACCGTGCCCCCCGCGGCCAATAACAAGGCCAAATACAAAGATCCGTACTTCAGCATGCGTTCCATCGCGCTTACCCCGGTAGAATTGTGCGAGTTCACTCTTGGCCGTCTCGTGTTAGCCGCTGCAGGAAAGTATCTGGCAGGGCAGCCGCCAAAGCCCGCTCGGAAATGGCGATGCGATCGTCGTACTTGTCCATTAGCGAGTCGATCCATTCCTCAAAGCGCTGCTCCCGCTGCTGGCCGCGCAACAGGGCGCGTGCCTTCGATTCCACTTCAGAGAACGGTTGCACTTTACGTTCTTCGCGATCGAGGACTTTGAAGAGACTGAACCCGTCCTCGACCTCCACCGGACCGACGATCGCGTTCAGCTCGGCCTCCTGTACCGCCTTGTAGAGTCGGGGCAGGGTCAGCCGCTCGTAATCCCCCATGTGCATCATGCCCACCTCATCGCGCATTTCGGCCCGCAGAGGATACTGCTGCGCGAGGGAGGCAAGGGTCTGCTCTCCCCGAGCGATTTGCCGCCGCAGCTCTACAGCTTCTACCTCCGTCTCCACCAACACCTCGACGAGAATATATTCACCGCTGGTTTGGAATAATTCCTCGTTGTCCTCGTAAAAATCCCTGGCGTCTTCGCGATCCGGCTGAACTTTGTCGATAATTTCCAGCTTTCTTAGCTTTTTAATCATTAGTTCCTTGCGATTCGCCTCCAGCCAGCGCTGTTGATCCCGGCCATCAGTTATCGCCGCCCGCCGCGCCGCCTCAAAAATCAACCATTGCCCCAAGACCAACTCGCCGGCCGCCGCCACCACCTCTTCTCCGTCCTGCACCCCCCAACCCGACAGGCTGCGCAAATCCCGGCCGAGGATATCGACATAGTCGCCCAGTGTGACGGACCCGCCCCTATAGGTAAATAACGGTTGTGCACTCTCCGCGCCGGAAAGATTAGATCGCCGTACACGGGTATAAAGCTCCGCTTTGTCCTGTAGCAGCTTTACCCCTTCCGGGACCAGCTGTAGTTTTAATTTTCGCTCCAAATGGCGAATTTCACGCTGCTCTGCCGCTACCAGCTCGCGCTCATAGAGCAAATCATAAATCTGCTGGCGCCGCTCCGCGAAGGGCACCGGCTGATCCTGAAAGAAACGCACGATCTGGTAGCGTTTGCCCATCGGCAACACGGGTGAAAACTGTCCAGTCTGCAACTCGCGAAAAACCGCCGCGGGAATCCGCAACCGCTGCGCCCGTTCTAAATCGACAAACCCGAGCAGACCGCCCTGGGTCGCCGAGCGTTCGTCGATTGTGTATTGCTCAGCCAACTCGGCGAAGTCTTCTCCGGCTGCCAGCCTGGCGTGGATCTCATGCGCTAAAGCCTCTTCGTCGAGCAAAATACCCGCGACCTGCCGCCGACGGTCCAACCCCTTCTGTGTGAAATAAGCGCGAATGTCCGCTTCGGAAATCTGCACCTGAGAGGCCAGCACCTCGTTTCGATAAACTTTGAGGATGTGCTCGCGCCAGCGTGCCATAAGGTCCGCCTGGACTTCGAACGATATGTCCAGGCCCTGCGCGCGCGCCTCCAGTTCGAGCAAGTGCTTGGCCAGCAGACTGCGCAAATAGGACATGCGCGCCCCCTCGTTCGAGGTTCGCGAACGCAGGCCCGCGGGCATCTGCTCAACAAAGGCATGCAACTCGGCGGCAAATATCTCCGTCGAATCTACCCTGGCCACCACCCCAGAGTCACCTCCTGGTGCGATTTGCTCCACTTGTGCGACACAGCCACACGCCAATGCCCAACAAAGCACCGCCCGCCAACCACCGCTCCACATCATATTAGTATACCAACCCAATCTGTTTTAGTTTTTCTTCGTCACCGCTATCAGCTTCGACCACGATACGTACGATATAAAGCCCCGGTAAGGCCAACTCTCCCTGCTCGTTCCGTCCGTCCCAAACAAGCCGGTAAAACGCGCTCGCACCCGGCGCACCACGCAATTGCCGCACGCGCTGACCGGCCAGATCGTAGATTTCCGCTAACAGGGGCGCCGCGTCGGTCAAGCGCTGGAGAGTATAGGAGATCTCCACCTGATCATTAATGCCGTCGCCATTCGGCGAAAACGGATTTGGCACAGCCTCCACCACACCAAGTAAATCTCCTTGCAGTGAGGTCCTTACGCCCAACCCGTCGTTGAGTAACTCGGCCACTGCATCTCCCGGAGTCACCTTTTGCGCGACTTCGTCGACGGCCGTGTCTGTCACCGACCCACTGAATGTCGTGCCGTAGACGAATACACGCGCATCAAATTCCACCTCCAACAGAGTCTGGTCAGTTGCGATTCGCGGGAAGCTGATCTTAAAGCTGTGCGGATCATCTATATCTGATTCCTGTTCGAACGCCACGACTTCACGGTCGATGCGCACGCTATGCACTATTTCTAACTGGGCGGGCGTGCGGATCTCCAGCGCGTTAAAACCCGACTGGTCCGCATCCAAACGCGTCCTTATCGCATAGGTAAAACGAACCGGCTCGAACGAATTCACCGAGCCCGGGTGAATCTCGCCTACTACCTCCCTGACCACGGGCGGCTGGGAATATTCAAAATAGAGGGAATCGACCTGCCCGCCCTGTTGACCGGTAGAAAAAAAGTCAACGCGCAATTGCATGAATTGCCGAGGACCGGGCGAGAGTATTCGAGTACCCGCGAGCCCGTCCGCGTATTCATACGTCTGCCAGACGCTCCAGTTTTTCAGATCCTGGGTGACCTTGCCCTGCACATTTTGCGGCATCGCCAAATACTCTTGGCGGGTCATCGGTTGGCCGTTCTGGCCCAGGGGCACTTCTTCTTCGCCGACGCCGGTCTTGCGCCAGTAAATCTCGGGTTGCTCGTCGTCGCCGCTGCGGGTCTGAATCAGAATTTTGGCCTGCGGATCGAGGTTGCCATTCCACCAAATGCGCCCCAAACTCGAAACTTGCCCCAGGTCGATCGGGTCGGAGACAAAGGATGCGCTCGGCACAAAACCGCGTCCGTATGCTTCAAACTCGGCAACCTCCCAAATCTCTCCCGATTCGTGCGGGTGCAGGTAGAGATGACGCACCACTTGCGGTTCGATCTCAAATTCGACCAAGGTTTTCAAATTGTCCTTTTCGTCGCGCAACAGAGTCCAGATCAAATCGCCCTTGTCGTTCTTACTTTCTTCGCGGCCGTCGTTGACATAGAAGCGAAACTGGCGAATCTTGCGCCCTGGCTGATCGCTCCTTACGCCAAAGCGGATCCGTTCGACCTGGAATGGCGCACCCAAGTCGAAGAACATCGGCACAGTGTAAAAGGGAATACCGGTATAAGTGGCAAAGAAATTGATGCGCGGCGGATGCACGAAGGCCGTTGTCGAATCCCCATCTACCAACAAAGCGCGCTGCTCTTGCCACTCTCCCGGTAGGGTGTAAATACTCACCAGGCTAGTCAGATCTCCGCCGCGACTTTGCATCGTGGTGATCAGGTTGTCGCCGATCTCAGTCTCGAGCGGCTGGATCCCGCCGGGCAACTTATCGACGTCGAGAAAAGTTGCTGTACCGACCTCGTTCCAGGCGACGCCCCCAGTTCCCCCCAACTGATAGATCTCGCGTGCCCCGCTCTCACCAAACAAGATCACAGCCAACCCCACTACCCATATCTGAACCTTTTTCACCGCATGTCTCCTTCGAGCGAAAAAACGGCGGGATTCACGGTCGCCCGCGAACCCCGCCCCTTGTTGCCCAGATCAAGACTCGTGCCAAGCCGGCACTTGGTATGATTTAGAAACTGGACTTGATCTGACCCCAGGTGCTAGTCTCGACCGCCGTCGGCAAGTCGGACTCGACCGGTGCCAGCAGATAATCGCCAAACTGATCGGCGTCCTTCGAGGCGCCAACGCCACCAAAACCCGACCAATAAGCATCGTCATACGAGCCCGGGTCGGCATCCTTATCACCCCAGTTGACCTCGATACCGACGATCTGGCCTTCGACGAACTGATGCTCGACACTCGCGTCTGCCCCGTCGGGATGGATGTCGTCGTAAGGGGTGAGAGCGATTTCGGTGAACATCTCGGCCGGCTCGAAGGTATTAACATCGCCGCGCAAGAATGCACCACCCCATTCAAGAAAAGGTGGCTGCCCGGCCCAAGCTTTGGAACCATCGATGATGCGGGTGTAATAACCAGAGGAACTGAATACCGGACCAGCTATATCGTAACGCTGTGCATGGGAGCTAGCCCAACGGGTTTCAAACTCGTCGCCCTGGTCGAAGCCGCGGAATATGCCACCGGTGTGATCCCAGTCGGTGGTCGTCGACCACTTCTCGGTATCGTTGATCGCGTCATCGGCAATCCAGGCTCCGAAATACGCCTTATTCTCCGTGGTGTTATACGCCCATATCAGCGAGGCGTTGAAATCGCCCAAGTCCATCGGCGCCCCGAACTGATTAAACATGTTTTCGCCCTGAATTTTGTAGACATCTCCGACAATATCCCAGTCCGACATGTCGCCATCCAATTCAGGGGTCAAGCCATCGGGAAACTGAAACATGAACTTCATCTGGCCCTGGTGGGCAAAAGCGCTGCCAATAGCCACCATAGAAATCAACACAGCGGCTAGAATAGCTTGAAACTTCTTCATTATTTTCTCCTTAAATTCAAATGAACGAATGTGATGCAATCGGACAATCGCCGATCTTAAATTATGGCTTATCGACCTCCTTTCGTTCAATCCGAGAACACTATGACAAGACTATTTAGTAGTATACAAAAAACGATCTATTACTTACAACCTAAGATATTTTTAATCGAGCTACTCGAACTGATTTCATCTCTCTAATCCGGCATATGCCGTCATAAAAATCGTGCTGGTAGTACTCGTAGGCAAGTTTTTAAAGGTTTCCCGTTGTAGACGGAAACCGGTCTGCACATGCAGCTTGTACCCCAAGAAATCAGAGGCATTGGCAAATTGGATCGCTAAAATCCGGCTATTTGAATCCGGCGCTAGATTGCGGTGCAATGGCACGCCCTCCGCATCATCGCGAAACTGCTCGAAGTGGGACAGTTCTAGCCCCAATTCGATAAGCGTTTGGCGCAACATCGGAAAACGGGCGATCAGAAAAAGAGTCTCTGTCAACTCGCGTCGGGCCGGGTCGCGTTGCCGGAAAGGGCGCTCGCGGACAAATTCGCTCTTGATGCGTGGTTCGATCTCAAAACGCCCTACATCAAAGATGTAATCGGCTTTATTTATCAAACCGACGAAGCTCGACACCCCGCGCAATTCACCCTGTTGCCCGCGTTGGTTATATACATCGACCTTGAGTTTATTTATCACGTTCAGACGGGACACCCGGCGAAAATCCAATTGCAAATAGCTAGTATTTACCCAGGTGTCGCGCGCAGGTAGTGGATCGAAAATCCGTTGCTGGGTGCCGCGGGAATTGGCCGGCTGGACCCACTGAAAGAGATTATTGGCGATATTGTCCTTGACCAGGCGGAAATTCTCGTAAAAGCGCAGCCGGCCAAAACCAGCCAAATCGCGGTCATAGGTCAGCAGCAGATACGTGCTGCGATTCTCGCCGTCCCCGTCGATCAACACCTCACTCAATCGCCCCACCGTCAATCTGGCTTCTGGCGTGATAAACACTCCGCCGTAAGCGTTATAGCCGCGGTGGTCACGCCGATAGGGATAGTCGGGTTCCTCGTCGTTTTCGAAGCGGTCGACCCAACCATTGTTGTTCATATCGATGCCAAAAAGGAACTCCGGCCGGTCGACGTGGTAGCGCAAGAAAGGCTCTTCGTAGTCCGGCACAAAGTTCTGCCGATCCTCCGTGTCATTCTGGTTGAAGTCCGAGATGAAATCGTTGTTCTCGTCAAAACCCGGAAATACAGCGTTGTCTACCAACGGCTGCCCGAAGCGGTTCCAGTCAGGTCGTCGATCCTGGTCGTCGTTGTCGTCAACGAACTCATAGACATACGATAGTTCGTTCTCGTAATCGATCTCGTCCTGGCGCAAAGTGCCCGCCAGAAACGTGCGTGTCGAATAGGCGTCGTCCATACCGTAGCCTTCCAAGAAGGCGAAGTAGGGAAATGCGACCCGCGACAGATTCATCATCCAAGCGTCCGCTTTTTTGACCGCCTTACTGTGGTCTCGCAAGTTCGTATTCGGGTACTGGCGATATTGCCTATTAAAGTCGTATTCGCCGTAGAAATCGAAGCCCATAATCTTATTCGCTTCGAAGGTGAAGCCGAAGATGACATTGGCAGTGGGCAGACCGTAATCGAATTTAAGCAGACGCTGATTGGAGTTGTCGCGGATATTGCCCTCGGCCCGCTCCACTAGCAAGAAAACCGGCTGCGCATCGCTATTGGTCTGCCGATCCGATGTAATCTCTACCTTGTAGTCATTCGACACAACGAGTTCAAATGCAACCTCTTCGATCACCGAAGGATCCGGTCCCAGATAGCCAGGATCCGTAAAATCGTAGGTCAGCACGATACGCTCGTCACCATCGGCGGCGAGAAAACCCACGCGCTGAAATCCACCTTCGCGGATCGGTTCGAAACCGACCGCACTGCCCCTAGTCACATTGCCATCAACATCCCGGATAACGATTTCGTCGTCGAAAAGCGCCGCGCCACCACTCCCGTCTTCGGGTGAATCATCCGATAGGCGGATGATGATGCGCGAAATCGGCAGCGCATTCTGGTCGGTCGTCAGTGCACCGCCGGCAAAGGGGTTGCCGCTGAAATCGTCGAGTAGGGTCTGGGCTTGAAAGGCCGTAACATAGGTCGCCCCGACCTTAACGAAGTCACCAACATGGGTGATAGCACGGCCGGCCAGCAAGTTAGTGACACTGGTCTTCTGGTCGGGTATGTCGAGCGAGGTGGCCGCCGCCGGCCGACTGGGGCGGGCCAACAGCATCGTCGCCTCGTACTTGTCGGCGGCAAAGTCCCACTGGATACCGTTAAAACCCGGCTTTGAGAAGGTCATGGGCGTCAGGGTGGTACGAATTTCGTCGCCGATCGTCAGACTATAGTGAAACTGACCACGGTTGTCCGAGGCGACAACGACCTTGTTGAACCACGAGCTGAAACGGTTGGTCTTGAGGATACTACTGCCGAATTGCTGTGGCCGGTCCTCCTGCCAGTCGTAAATCAGCCAACCACGGGTGACGAAGTTTCCGTAGATATCGTAGAAATAATCGCCTTCTTGGGTGGTATTGACATAGCGCTGGTACTGGTTCCGGGCGTAGTTGGTATACTGCCATTGCGACCAGCGATATTCATTGAAAAGTTCCTGAGGTACATACCATTTGCGCATCGAAGGATCCAGCGCATCGAAGAGGACCCCCGGACCGCGAGGCGCGAAATCCACCTCACCGCCCCGCTTCACCGTACCAACACGAGTCCCCAGGTCCTCCTGCGCATTCAACAAACTCGCCCCCGCCACCATACACCAGGCGGCCACTACATAATAAATCACGTATCGCGTGTTCAATTCTTCCCTCCCTGCTTGTGCTCAGTACACAACGGCGACGCTACCCACGCGCCGCTCGATACCGCGATCCGAATGAATTTCGACTTGCAGCAAGTACACCCCTGGAACCACCAGATTTCCGTCAGCGCCGCGCCCATCCCAGTCGAGCGGCACGCGGCCGTTCTGGACCATCGCCGCGCTGAGTCGGCGCACACATCGACCGGCCAGATCGTAGACGTCAACCTCGGCCAATGAGGGCTCGAGCAGGTGCAACACCGTATAGCTGATGGCCGTCTCGTCGTTGATCCCGTCCCCATTTGGCGTAAAAACTGCGGGCTCGATCTGCAAAGGGCCGGCCACCTGCGACCCCACTGTGACCCGCACCAAAAGCTCGTCGGTATCCAGTTCGGAGGTCGCATCTCCCCCTTCGGTTTGCAAGGGAATCAGTGTATTGGCATCGGCGAAGGCACGGCCTTGAAAGCGGGTTCCGTAGCGAAACACCGCCGCATCAAATTCAATCTTCAACAAGGTGCCGTCGGCGCTAATCTGCGGAAGGCTCAAGGTGAAGTGGTCGTCCGCCACCTCTTCGATCGCAAAAGCCCCGACCTGCGCGGGTAAATTCCCTTCCAACATGTCGCCGGTAAACTCAGCTCCGTCGAGACGGTTGTTGTCCGCATCTAGGATCTCCACCGTTCGGACCGCTGAAACCCGAGCCGGCGTCTCGATCTCAAAACGCACAAAACCCGAGCGCCCGGTGGCGTTAACAGTGCGGGCCGCGTAAGTAAAAGCCGTCTGCTCGCCGACTATAGTACGAGGAGGATCGATTTCGGCTACGATCCGGTCGACTGGGGGACTCTCAAACTCAAAGCCCAAATCAGCAATAGCTCTGCTCGCATCGAGGGTCCGGTTGGCGAAATCAATGCTAAACTGAAAATAGCGGCGCGGCGCCGGCAAATTCAGCTTGGAGCCATTGCTAACAAGTTGCCATTGGCTCCAATGGGCCGCGTCACCCCTGATCGGCCCGCGCTCGGTTTCCGACAGCCTTTTTTCGTAGGTTGCCTGCGTCAGCGTATCGCCATTGCTATCGGTCGGCAGCAATTCCCTAACTCCGTTCACGGCCACAGAGCGATAATAGACATCGGGCGTTTCGTCCATCCCGCTGCGCACCCGGACTTCAAGCTTCGAGTTCTCCGCTCCGCCGGTCAGCGCCTCGGTCCAGTTGATCGCCCCCCATACCCCCTCTTGCCCCAGGTCCAGCACATTGGACACATAGCGGGCCGTCGGCACAAAACCCCGGCCGTAGATCTCTATTTCATCGACCTCAAAACCCAGCGTCGATATGGATTTGAGCTCGACGAAGCGCACAAACTGGGGCTCGATCTGCATATCAACCATAACCTCGCGATTATCCGGCTCGCGCAGCACGGGCGAAGTGAAAATGGGCTGGCCGCTGGCAAATAAATTGTGCGGCAAGCCGTCGTTGAGGAAGAGCTCGTAGCCGCGCATAAACTCATTGCCGAAGGGAAATAGATCCGTCATCCTGGGATAGAAGACGATGCGATCCATGCCGAAGCGAGCGCCTAGATCAATGCGAATCGCGACGCCATTATTGCGCACGATGCGCCCGGCGACGAATTTGCGGTCGTATGCCACCCGATGATCGCCGTTGAGCACTCCTGCCAGTTCTTCGGGGTCTTTATCGCTGCGGGCTAGGTTCGGCACGTCGATATCGCCGCCGCGTTCAAACACATCGAGCGAAATATTGAAATCGGGATTGAGCCGCAAGGGCATGATCCAGCCACTCAACGAATCGGCGACACCGACAAAGACCTGATTGCCCGCGGAATTTTGCACGTCGCCGAGGCGATCAACGAAGGCGATGACACCTCCTGGAGTTTCGCCCCAACCGGACCAACCCCTCTCGTCCCCACCCACGGTAAAAATCTCCGCGCCATGGACTTGCGGGGCCAATGCCAATGCTATCAGCAATACTCTTGCTGCAATGAGACTTCGAGCCATGATGCCTTGGCGAGGTTTGGTGGAAAAGCAGCCTCAACGTATGCCGAATTTACACTGTAAGAATTAGGCCAACAACTACCCTATCTATACTAATATTGAATTTATACCCGCTTGATCACTCAAGTCAAGGTCGCGCCCATACCCCCCCCCATACACCCCCCCATACCACCCGATTGCCCGCGAGCACCGCTACATCTATTTTAACCGCCTAAAGTCCACCATATAATTGGGAGAACACACATGGGTGTCTACTTTGATTTGGGCCGTCCGATCGTCGGGGGCTGGCTCGGCGGCGGCTGGGTATTACATGATCCCATACGCGACCTCGATCTGCTCTGGGGCGCCGAGTTGGGCCAGGAGGGCGCCTGGCTCTTCGCCATCGACGTCGACAGCGGACAGATCGTAGAGGAGCACCCGATCGGCTGCCGCGAGTTCAACGCCACCCCCGAGCACGCGACCGGCAAGCTCTGGGTCGCCACCAACCACGGGCTCTACCAACCCGGCCACCTGCTGCTCTCGTGGGACCCGCAAACACGCGCGCTCACCTCGCACGGCTTCCCGCCTGTCAGCGATCAGCGCTTCGCCGGCACGCCCTTTATCGCCAGCGACGGCCGCGTCTACCTCGGCTCGCACCCGCACGGCCACCTATTTTCTTTTGACCCGGCCGACGACCGTTGGCGCGACTGCGGTTGCCAAGCGCCCGACCCCATCATCCCCGGCCAACACATCTGGTGCTATCCGAGCTGCGAGACAGAGATCGGCGAAATCCTCTGCGGCATCACCCGCGACCCCGGATCCCAGGTCGCCTTCAACCCCGAAACCGGCCAGACCCGCGTTCTCAGCGAAACTCCACCCACCAAGACTCAAGTAGGCTCGCCGCCCCCCCGCGACATCCAGGCCCGTTTTCGCCTCGCCGCCAACTACACCGTCGACGGCGAGGAACGACAAAGCGATTACCAGCCTCGCGTCGCCTCCGATATCTGTGGCCTAAACAAGGGCACCGACGGCAAGATCTACGGCAGCACCATTATCTCGATGCACATCTTCAACTTCGATCCCGCAACCCGCCAACTCGCCGACTTAGGCCGCGTCGGCTGGAACGGCGGTGAAGTCTACGACGTCATCGGCTACAACGACAAAGTCTATATGGGCAGTTATGGTAACGGCTACTGGGCTGTCTACGACCCGCAAAAACCTTGGGATCCACAACCGGAAGCCGAGGGCATCTCCCCCACCGCCAACCCGCGCAATTTTGGCCAACTCGGGCAGGATATGAACCGCCCCTTCGAATACGCCATCGGCCCCGACGAGCGCATCTATATCGCCTGCCGTGCCAACTACCGCATCCCCGGCGGCGGCATGGCCCGTTTCGATCCAAAAAGCGAAGATATGCACGTCTTCCGCGACGAAGAACAGTCCGTACAATCCATCACCGCCGACCACCGCTTCGTCTACGGCGGCACCAGTATTTCGGGCGGCCGCGGCTGCATCGAGACCACCACACAAGGCAGACTCTACCTCTTCGACGTCGATAGCCAACGCCGCGTCTTCGAGTGCATACCCATGCCCGAAGCCGTCGCCATCACCTCGCTCGCCGTCAGCAGCGCCTCCGGCCTGGTCTACGGCTCGGCCAGTAATGGCCAACTCTTCGCCTTTGACGTTGACGAACGCCAAGTCATCCGGCGCTGGGATATGCGCAACCCGGGCACCCCACTGATGGGCGTGCCCGAAACCTACGGCGTCATCCATTTGACGTGCGGCTCCGATGGCGATATCTACGGCGTCACCCGGCGCGATGTCTTCAAACTCGACGTCAGCACCGACCGCATCCACTACCTCGACCAGCCGCCAATCCCCGACCTCTACCAAATCATCGAGGGCGAACCGGGCGTCTTCTACATCGGTGCACGCGGGCATTTGCTGGAATATCGCCTGAAAGAGACGCCGCATTATCGTTGAGCAAACGAAAAAAGCGCGCGCGTTAGCATTGCGATACCGACATTGATCGTCTACCAAATGAGCGTGCTGTATCTACGGCGTGCAAATACAGCACGCTCATTTCAGCTTTCCGGAAAAGTGTCGTCGCGTTGCCAAAAATACGGGGCTTCGAGGATGCGCCGTTCCTCGGGACTCCAATCGCCTTCTTCGCAGTGTGAGGGCTGAGGGTAACCGCCATCGGATGCCTCAAGACCATCCTCGCGGTAACGCCCCACAAACGCCATATACCCCGGGGTATAGCGATAAAAAAGTGCCCGACGTTCATGATCCGCCGTCCAAGGCAGCGTACCATGCGTGAGCGCTTCGGTGAAAATAACCGCCGAACCGGCTTTCTGCGGCACATTCCGCAGCCATGCCCCCGGCTTCTCAAGGGACGCAAGGCTCGACGGGCAGGCGAAATTGCTCTTATGACTGCCCGGCACCACGCAAAGGCCTCCGTCCCCCTCGGCCACATCGCACAACGCGTATTCGACGACCAACAGTTCGGAGCGGATCTGTCCGTCGGCGACCTCATAGCGGATCCCTGGCTCCTTCGGCGCTCCGCCACCGTGCAGCGCGAGTGCCTCTCCGCCTTTTTTCATAATCATCGCGTGGCCGTGGTCGAAACGGAACTGTTTGCCGAGTAGGTCTGTGAGGTAGGGGACAATGCGGGCGTGGCCAAGCAATTGCCGGAATGGCTTGGCAAAACGGTGTACGGGCCCGGCCGAAACCTGGTGGTCGCCGTTCCGCCAAGAATCGAAGAATCCACCCTGCCCATGGGATTCATTCCACAAGTTGTACTCGTCGAGCACCTGATTGAGATCGCGCAACCCGTCTGCTTTGAGCACATCTTCGAGCACCATATAACCCTGTAGATCGAAGAGATAGCGTTCTTCAACCGTCATCATATGAAGTCTCCCTGTCTATGAAGTAGTCAGTAGCGTACGAATAACGCAGTAAAATCACCCCTCTGTTATACCTCGCTACACACCGTCAACAGATCCGCCGACTGCAGCGTATAACCGATCGTCAACGCCGCATCGATCTTACAGGCCTGCGACAATAGCAGATCGTCCGCCGTATCCTCGACCTCGATCGCCGTCGTGCAATCCTCGAGCAAAATAACTTCATAACCCCGGTCCTTCATCGCCCGCATCCCGTAGTCGCGAAAGGGCACGCACATATTGGCGGCAAAACCCATATAAAACAGGAATAACACACCGCGACGCTGTAATAACCGATGCAGCGCCTCGCCATTGGCCACCACCCGGTCATCGCGCCTGGGCGCCGCCTCGGGCACAATACGTCTATCGCGGATGATCCGGTTAAATTCCTCGGTCCGCTCGGTATGGGGCCGGGCGAAACCGGCATACTCCCCTTCTTTACCGCGAAAGTCCGCCGGCGGCCAATCGCCCTTGCGTGCTTGCGGCTCGTCCACCTCTTCTTCCAACCACTCGGGATATTTGCGCGCACAATCCGGACTTGGTCCATGCACCACCAACGCCCCCATTCGACGAAAGGCCTCTTGCACCGGCACTATCCGATCAAAGGTGATGCTTGTCGTGCGCTCGACATGAGTCTGTATATAGTGCTCGGACCACACATCGACACAAACCAACGCCACCTGCTCAACTGGCAATTGCCAATGTAAAGCACTGCGCTGGCAATCCGCCTCGCGGATACCCGTACTATGCGGGTGTTCAAAATAATTGAGATCGAGATTGAGTGTTTCGCTCATTGTACCTCCGGCTATACGCAACATGTGTACCTTCCGCGCGTAAGCTACAACCGACGCCCCGGCTCCGTCAAACTACGAATCTCCACGTATTGCCCGCAATCGTCTGTGGTACTATCTTTCCGCCCATATCAAAGCGCGCAACAGAGTACTACAGTCCCTTCAGTAATCCACCGCCAACTAGGACGCTTACCGTGAAAATAAGCAAAATCCAGGCTTTTCCCATGGCCTATCCCGAACCCCACTACAAGGGCATCGAACGCTATATCACCCTCGTCCGCATCGAAGGCGAAGACGGCCAAGTCGGCTGGGGCGAGTGCATCTCGCAATTCCGCGAGGCGACCCTCGCCACCAAACTCATCGTCGAACAGGGCCTAGCGCCGCTGCTCATTGACGAAAACGCGCTCGATGTCGAACGCCACTGGCGACGCATGCTCGACCACGTCTGGTGGTACGGCCCCGAAGGCGTCGCTGCCTTTGCCGTCAGCGCTATCGACATGGCCCTATGGGACCTGGCCGGCAAAACGCTCGGCCAGCCCGTCTGTCGGCTGCTCGGCGGGCAACTGCACGACAAGGTCGTCGCCATGGCCTCGTTTATCTTCGATATGGAAAACTTCGACTGGACCCTCGGCGAATTTCGCTGGCTCAAGGAACAGGGCTACCACGTGGTCAAGGCCGGCTGGGGTATGCGGCCCGAAGCCGTCTTCGGCCTCGATCGCAATAAAGATATCGACATCGTGCGCCAAGTCCGCGAAACGATCGGCGACGAGTTGGAGCTTATCGTCGACACGCCCGGCGCGCGCAATATCTGGGACCTCAACACCGCCATCCAGCGCTTCCGTGACCTCGAACCCTACCGCCTGCGCTGGATCGAACAACCGCTCTTGCCCTCCGACCTCGACGCGCACGCCCGGCTGCGCGACGCCACCGCGACCCCGATCGGCACCGGTGAAGATGAGTGGGACCTCGACAGCTATCGCCGCCTGATCCACTCCGGCGGAGTCGACGTGATACAGATGGACCCGGGCCGCTGCCACGGTATCACCGGTTGCCGCCAGTATATCAAACTAATCGAGGCTGAGAATCTACAGTGGAGCGCGCATACCTGGTCCAGCGCGCTCAATACCGCCGCCAGCGTGCACCTGATGGCCAACTCGACGCACGGGGTCGCTATGGACTTCAAACCACACGAATCGCCGATGCAGCACGAACTGGTCACCGACCCCTGGATACAGCAAGCCGGTTATCTCGCCGTGCGCGACCAGCCGGGTCTAGGGGTCGAAGTCAACGAAGATATCGTGGAGAAATATCATTTTGAAGTCTAGACGCGCGCTGATTACCGGCGGGGCCAGCGGTTTCGGCCTCAGCACTGCCAAGGCCCTACTCGCGCAAGGCGCGCAAGTCGCCATCGCCGATATCGACGAAGAAAAACTGCATGCGGCTGCGGAAGAACTGAACAATGACCAGATCCTGCCATTAAAGCTCGACGTCACTTCACCAGCCTCCGTACAGCAGACTGTAACCGCCTGCGACGAGCGCTTCGGAGGCCTGGACGCGCTCGTCAACTCCGCCGGGGCCATCCACTTCGGCCCCTTGGAAGAAACCACCGAGGCCGATTGGGACCGGGTCATCGATATCGACCTCAAGGGCGTCTTCCTCTGCTGCCAAGCCGCCGCGCCGCTGTTGCGCCAAAGCGGGCAGCGCGGCCGCATCGTCAATATCGGCTCTGATGTTTCAAAAATCGGCTGCGCGCTGATCGCCTCCTACTGCGCCGCAAAATTCGGCGTCGTCGGCCTAACTAAGGCACTGGCCGGCGAATTGGCCCCCGACGGCGTCACCGTCAACTGCGTCTGCCCGATCGGCGTCTCAACGACCGGTATGGGCCAAGACGTACTCGCCTACAAACACCAGACGACGGGCGCCAACAACGAAGCGATCCTCGACGCGACGGCGGCGGACATCCCGCTCGGTCGCAACCCCACACAAGGGGATATCGTTAACGCCATCCTCTTTTTTCTCGCCGAAAAATCGTCCTTTTTAACCGGAGTTGCGCTCGATGTAGACGGCGGCCTGCTCAGCACCTCGACCTTGCCGGGCTTCGGTGATGGCCAATAGAGGGGCTATGCTGAGCGAAAAAGAAAAGTGGTTCTTTGACCACCACGGTTATATCATCCTAAAAGACGTCGTAGTCAAAGAAGACATTACCCGGATGATTGAACTCGGCGACCGGTGGCATGAAATGACACTGGAAGAGCTGCCACCGCCGCTGACTTCGACCGCACTGAGCAACCCTAAGGCCTCACCGACCCTGGCGCGCTGGATCAACCACGTGCACTACGCCGACGAAACATTCCAACGCCTGGTCCTCAACCGCCAGATCATGCGCGTTATCCTCGCCTTCACCCGGCAAAACCCCTGCCTGGTCGATACCGCACTGACCAAAAACTATCGCACATCCGACGAGATCAATTTTCACGCCGCCGGCCGCGATTACCAGGTTGAAGATGGCGCGCCCTACGCCGGCTTTCTCAACGCTGCAATCTCATTGGTCGACGTGCCCGCCGGAACCGGCTTCGTCTGTCTGCCCGGCAGCCACAAACGCAATTTCGAATTACCCGACAGCGTCTCGATCCACGACGGACCACCCACCGTCGTCAATGTGCCGGTGCAAGCGGGCGACTGCGTTATTTTTACCGAGGCACTCTACCACGGCGCCAAAGCCTGGACCGAGAAATATCCGCGCATGACCGTATTCAACCGCTATATCGGCGAGGGCTCGCACGGCAGCTTGCCCATCGAAGACCAGCGCAACCTCATTCCCGAAGAAATCTACGATTTGGAACAGGCCGCCGTGCCCGGTCAACGCAAAAAAGTAGCCGATCGACTCCTCCGCGACCTAGCTGCCGATGCCGCTTAGACGCCTGGCCCTGCCCGGTTTTATCGCGCTCTACGCGCTAGTCGTTTCTGCAAAACACCTGGCTGCACGAAGACGCCTTTATCACCTACCGCAGCGTCGACAATCTTATCAATGGCTACGGGCCGACCTGGAATATCACCGAGCGGGTCCAGACCTACACCCATCCTCTTTGGTTTTTCGTCGTCAGCACCGACGCTACGCCGAGATTGTCCGCCAGGTCGCCAGCGACGAAGAAGCCCACATCATCGACTTGCTCGCCGCCTTCGACCGGCTACCTCAGTAAGAGGTTAAAAATATCTACTTCGAAACCGACGGAATCCATCTAACAGGGGAAGGGCACAAAGTCATCGCACTCATCCTTTACCAATATTTTACCCGAACCGGCTTACTCGAACAGGTGATGCAATGAAAAACACTCGACACCCCCACCCGCATCTTGACCCCAGACAACCGCGGAACGGCCAAATACCGCGTACCAACCCACCAGTCTTTGCCTGGAAACCACGAGAAGGCCAACGACGGTTCGCCCTGCAAGTCGCCCGCGACCCGGACTTCACCAACCCGGTCATCGAACTCGGTGACTTAACCGACCCGCTGCACCTGCCCAAACAAGCCTTGCCGCCGGGCAAATATTGGTGGCGCTGGTCGGCCGACGGGGAGCAATCTCAGGTCTTCACCCTGACGATCGACACGGATGCCGCAATCGTAGAAATTCCGCCCGCTGACGAATGGCTGGCGCGCCTACCTCAAAACCATCCGCGCATCTACCTTCAACCCAACCAAAGCGCTGCCCTGCGCGCCGATTCCCCACCGCAATGGCCAGCATTGCGCACCGAGGCCGAAGCTCAGATACTGCAATCGCACCGAATCGCCGAACCCGATTTTCTGCCTTCACGCGATAATAATTACGCCGCCTTCTGGAAAATCTGGTACCCGACGATGTGGGGTACCCGTCGCTTCGTCAAAGGAGCGGAAACCCTAGCCCTGGCCTGGCTGTTGAGCGGCGAAGAACGCTTTGGCCGCGCCGCCTGCCAACGCATGGCCTCAATCGCGCAATGGGACCCCGAAGGTTCGAGCCATATCGACCACAACGACGAGGCGCATATGTCGGTCATCTGGCACGGCTCGCACGTCTGCGACTGGGTCTGGGACCTCTTTACGGAATCCGAACGCGCACAAGTCATCAAGCAATTCAGGCGACGTGGCCAGATCACCTTCGAACACATGCACGACCTGGGCCACTATGGTATCGACCGCTTCGACTCGCACTCCGGCCGCGAAATCGTCTTTCTCGCGCAACTCGCCCTGGTCTTCCACGAGCATATCGCAGAGGCGGGCGCATGGCTCGAATGGCTGCGGCCAGTGCTCTGCGGGCTGTGGCCGAGTTGGGCCGGTGACGACGGGGCCTGGGCGCAGGGCCCCTCCTATGGCTTGGCCTATGTGACCATCATGACCATGTTCGCCTCGGCGCTAAAACGCGGCACCGGCATTGACCTCTATCGCCGCCCTTTCTGGCAAAACCACGCGCGCTGGCGGCAATGGTGCCTGCCGCCCTATGCCGAATGGATGGGCTTCGGCGACCACAGCGAACGCTGGGCGTCGAGTTGGAATAACAACGCCGACCTCGTCGATCTGATCGGTCGCGAAACCGGCACCGGCGAATTCAACGACTATGTCGCCGACTTCCGTCACATCGCGGAAACCCTGACAACCCCACCTGAGCGACAACTGTCCGGCGTCAACGCGCAATTGTTATTAGCTCCAGCATCGGCAAAAAAAATAGACGCACCCGCACAGGACCGTTTGCTGCACGTCTTCGCCGACACCGGCTGGGCCGCCCTGCGCAGCGACCGCACAAACCCCGAGCGCGATATCGCCTTGATCTTCCGCTCTTCTCCCTACGGCGCCATCAGTCATTCGCACGCCAACAACAACGACTTCATCCTGCACGCCGGCGGTAAAGTGCTCGCCATGCCTTCGGGTTATTACGCCGGCTACGGCTCGGACCACCACGCGCACTGGGTCTGGCACACTAAATCCCACAACTGCCTAACCCTTTCCGACGCCTCGCAACTCATGCGCTCGCCCGAATCCGTCGGCCACATCGTCCACGCCTGCGAGAACGAGCACCTGACCTATTTCTGCGGCATCGCCGACCAGAGTTATCAGGACCGTGCCACCCGCTGCCGCCGCCACGTAGTCTACCTCAAAAAACCACAGTGCTTTGCGATGGTCGACGAGTTCGTCGCCCGCGAAAACATCGTCTCATCTTTGCAATGGAATATCCACTCCTGGAACCCCTTCACCGTCGACGAGGACCGACGCGCCTTCTCGCTTGAACGCGAAGATTCCTCGCTGACCGGCCATTTTCTCTGGGGCGGCAACGGCTTCTTTTCACTCACCGAGGGATGGGACCCCCCGCCGATGACCGACAAGGGCGGCGGCCAATGGGCCATGCAATACCACCTGCGCTACACGCCCTCGGGTCTAACCGAGCGACGCAACCTATGCGTCATACTCTGTCCGGGACACAAATACCTCAAAAAAGCAATGGTCGAAACAAGGCGGGAAGGCACAACGGAAGTCGCACAGATCGGATCGACAGAACTAAAGGTCTTCGGCGGGGGCGGCGCAGATATCGTAGCGGAGTTGCTAATTGAAAGGACGCGCTTTGCAATCGGAGACCAAGGGTTAGTCAGGCTTTGAAATAGTAGAGATTAGAGTCTATCTATAACAGATCCTGGCCATCTTGACCCAACCCGTTCAAGCCATTACAGACTTGCGGTGTCTCCTGATGGCAAGCGTCAGTGAACCCAGCAAGCTACCGGGAATGATTTGAACGAGGGACCCGTACACAATCTGCCCGATTAGCGCTTGATCCCAGCTATCGAAGATGTCGTAGTGAGTACCCAGTCCCCACGTCTTGGTAATCCACCAGAGCACAAATACCGGAACTCTGGAAGGCGGTGCAAAAAAGAAAAGACTCAATAACAGTATCCAGTACGGATGCTCTTCGTCGGATAATCTGATTGCCCATAAGACGGAAAAGCCCAATGTCAACCAGAGTAATCCTATGGGGAAAATATATACCTCAGGTATCCCCGCCAATTCGAGGAAAAAGCGGACTGGTGTAAGAAATAGGGAAATCAACACCGGCAAGGCGGCGAGCCTTAGAGCGCGAAGTATCATCTCAGACTTTGTCTTGATTTGAACTATTCTGAATATACTACAAAGATTCTGATCCTTTTTTTCCATCACTCTCTAAGTCTTAGACAGCCATAGCCCTGAGGGATCGCAACTTTAATAGACCAACGACTACCCTCTCTGCCACCATGAAACCCTTTATGGTCCCGCCTTCCGGATGGCGGGCGAGCTCGCGTAGCGCGCACTAAAGGTACAGCGACATGAGCAAAGATACATCCTCAAATAGCCCGTCTCTCCCGAATCTAACGCACCCTATAACTACTCGCCGTATAGGTCAACGTCTGCCCCACCTCCAACTCCACTACCTCAGTATTTGGCGACAGAAATTTCACCGCCTTCTTCAACTCGCCAATATCGGCCGTCTGCCCCATAACCGGACCATAATGGCACGGGATCACCACATCCGGCCGAATCAGGCTCGCCGCGCGCGCCGCCTCGCGCACGCCCATCGTATACTGCCCGCCCACCGGCATAATCGCCACCTGCGGTCCGTACATCTGGCCAATCAACTGCATATCACTAAAAAGACAGGTGTCGGCCGTGTCATAAATCGTGATACCGTTGTCATAGGCAACGCAGAAGCCGTTGACCGCACTATCGGGGTGAAACAGTAGCCCCGCAGGCAAGTCGGTACCCGTCACATGTGTCGATAGCGACTGCGAGTGGTGGCCCTGGACCATCGTGATCGACGCGTCCTTGACCTTGACTGTGCCGCCTGGGTTCATCGACAGCGCGCGCGAACCCATTTTGAGCTTGTGCACTTCCTGGGCAACTACGCACAACTCGTAATTGCCGACGAACTTGGCCTTGGTCTTTTTGCACACTTCATACGAGTCGCCAATGTGGTCGCGGTGGCCGTGGCTGGCGATCACGATATCGGCCTTCTTAACCTGAGCGAGCGCCATCTTGGCGGTGGGGTTGCTGTCGAGCCAAGGGTCGAAATAGGTCACCGACTTCTCGGACTCGAAGCGGAACGAAGCATGGCCGATAAAGGTGATTTTTACCGATGCCATATTACGTCCTTTCTAATAGATAATTAACGTTGACTCAAATCGTCGCCCAGATCCGTGCAGTCGAAAACACCGTTCTCGGCACAAACGGCGACGAGCAATAGTTCCAGATTCTCTTGCGTGTGATTGTAAAGCCCGTGACTGCCGCCCAACTTGTTGGGAATCGCGTCCCATTGCGAGACCTCCTGCGTCTCGTCGTCCACTGTCATTCGTCCGCTACCCCCGATAATGATATAACACTCTTCGACACCTTCATGGCTGTGATAACCGATCGAAGTATCCGGCGGCAACAAATAATGGCCAAGCAAACCAAAATTCGAGCGAAAGTCCTCCGCCTGCCAGATCTTCCGGCTGCCGACTTCCCCCTTGCCGCCATGCGACTGGGCGTATTTTAAAGCATCGCGATCTAACCGTCCCACCGGCAGCCGATCGGTCGACTCCAATTCTGCGCCAACCCGATCATCGCCCAAATCGGTAGACTTCGACTGGCCACCAGCCACCACGCAATGCACATTAAACCAGCGCGTCTCCTGATCGGTATGGTTGTAAATCGCGTGGACCTCGCCCGAGCGCAATGGCACCGTCGCCCCGCCCACGACCTCGGCCGTACGACCATTGTGCGAAAACTGCGCGGCATTGTCGATCGTGATGAAGATTTCTTCGCTATCGTCGTGGCGGTGGTAACCGATACCGCCCCCCGGTGGTAGGATCGCACAGTGCACAAAAGCGAAGGGCGTCGCGAAATCAGCCCGATCCCACAAACTATTAAAAAGGATCGTCCCCGCACCACCGTGCACCCCGGACAATTCCTGCATATCTTCGCGCTTGGCATTGGCTACACGCATCTCGGGCTCATTTCTCGCGGTGAAAAAGCTGTAGGTTCAAATTGTTTGGGCCCTCGAAAAAACCCAGCGTAATACCGGTGCCGCCGCCGACGTCGAAAGGCTCCTTGGTAATACGAACTCCCTTGTCCTTCAATTCCTTTGAGCTATCCTCAACATTGTCGACATCAAACGAGATATGATGAAAGCCTACATCCGCCCCCATCGCCTTTTGCGGCATCAGTTCGAGCAAGACGCCGCCGGCGTCTAGGAAGACATAGTCCTCGTCGTCCTCGTTCTCGAAACGCTCCACTACCGTTAAACCCATCTTCTGCGTGTAAAACTCTACTGCCCCTTCGATATCGTTGGTGACGATCGCGATTTTGTGAATTTTTTGTACCATCGAAATTCTCCTCGTCGATAAGTTTCTACTCATATTTAGCCGTCGGAAATATAAAGTATCGCCTAGGAAGTCACAATCAATCGCCGCTAGCCGGCCGGAAAATCCCGCGGCAGCGTGCCTTCTGGATGCACCAGTGCATGGCGTTCAAAAAGCTGCTGCAAATGCACGAGACGTTCAGGTGGAGCAGTATCGATCATCAGATCGGTATACATGCCCCCGATCTTGTAGCCGTGCGCCACTGGACAATGATGCTTTAAATAACCGTCGACCCGTTCGAGTTCTTCGTCGGTTTTGCCGCGCTTGTGCAAGTTCATCGTAAACATCCGCCGCCGCGTACTGCCACCGAACGAAGCATGCCAGGTATTATGGTCAAAGACCACCAAGTCACCCGGTTCGGTCTCCAGCGCCACATTCCCCGGTAGCTCCGACGGCGCGATGCCCAATTTTTCCACTTCGCGCGGGTCGACCGTGCCGTTCCGCCACATCGAATCGGCTTTGTGGCTGCCTGGCAAAACCCGCAGACAGCCCGTATCCCGCCCGACTGGATCAAGATAGAACGCCATCTTAATCGCAAACAACTCGGGATAACCGCCATCTGGGTGCCATCCCGTATCGCCGCTATAATAATTGCCGTCACCCGAGGCATAATTAAAATCCGCGCCTAAAATATCCCCGGCAATGCCTATAATCCGTCTATCCTCGAGCAAGGTGCACAAGCGCTCACTATGGTCGATAGTCGGCACGATCATCGTGCGACTGGAACCGTCGTGCGCTCTGCCACTGCCGTGATTGTCCAGTACCTTTTCAAATTCCTCGGCGATCCAACCGATCTCATCGCCGCTGAAAATTTTGGGAAAGGCCAGATAACCGAAAGTGTCAAAAAAATTGTGTTGTTCCTGCGATAAGTTCATAAGAGCGTCTCCTACGACGACGGTCGCAAGCGGGTAAGGCGACCCATCACACGACCGACCCGAATGCGATTATAACGCTGCAGCCAGATCGGATAGACATTGCCAATCAGGTTGCACAGCGATAAATGGAAAAAGAATGATCTCTCAAAAGCGCAAAAAATAGTCCGCGCCAACGTTAGACTGAAAGCGATATAATCGCCCTATTTTCGCCTCATATATTTGACGCCTCAACTCCGACAAACCCTTCTTCGAGCGCAAGTGAATCCACTTATTGAGCGCCGTAAAGAGGCCACGGACGAACAACCAACGGTAGCATAATACACCCCGCCAGCGATATAACTTGGCCCGTTCAAAAATGCGAATCCGCAACCAGTCTGCCACCGACCAAGGCCCGCCCAGCCATAGCAAGAATCGATCTAAAGGCCTGCAAGGCGCATACCTTAGTCTACCCGCACCTCGCACCCGTCCTCCGCCGAGCGATGCAACGCGTCCAACGCCCGCATTACATTTAGCACTTCCTCCTTCTTGACGATCTCTTCTTCTTCCCCCTGCAACATCCGCACAAAATGCTCAGCCGCCAGCCAATGCCCATAAAACGGCACGTCTAAATCCTGTGGCACCCGCGGATTCACATTCGCCTGATAACTACCCACGTTCTTCGACAGCACTAGCGGATCAAAATTCAACCCCCCTTCGGTCCCGAGGATCATATTGCCGCCCATATTCTCGGGAATATTCGCCGCCCAACTAGTCTTGACCGCCATCGTCGCACCGCCTTCGAGCCGCAAAAAACCCGCCGCCATGTCCTCGACCGTAAACTCCTCATGGCTATACGGCCGCGGTGCCAAGACCCCGGCCGGCGCGCCGCTCTCAGCGAGCGAGGTCGCCAAACCCTCGTCGCGGTTGCCAAATTTTGTATAGGTCGCGCCACTCGCCGCAATTACCTTCGGACTGCCCATCAACCAAAGGATCTTGTCTACCATGTGCACGCCCAAATCGTAGAGCGGCCCCGACGCCGAATGTTCCTTCATATGAAAGCGCCCCCAAGTCGGAATTCCGCGCCGTCGCATAAAAAAGCACTCGGCATAGTACATCTCCCCCAACTGCCCCGACCGCGCAATCTCCCACGCCGCCATCGACGCGGACGAAAAACGCGCTGTCTGCGTAACAAAGAGCCGCCGGTCGGCCGCCTCCGCCGCCGCATACATCGCCGCCGCGTCCTCATAACAGGTCGCGATCGGCTTCTCGCAAAAGACATGTGCCCCCACCTCGAACGCAGCGATCGCCTGCTCGCGGTGAAAGGCGTTCGGCGTACAAACCGAAACGATATCCGGTTCGACCTCCGCTAACATCTGCCGCCAATCATCATAGACCTGCGCAATGCCTTCGCTGTCGGCAGTCAACTGCGCCTTGGCCTTATTCGGATTGGCCACCGCCACGACCTCGACGTGCTCGGAGACGTTCTTCCAACCGGGAATATGCCCCGCATTGGCGATCATCCCGGCGCCGATCACGCCGACCTTCAGCTTAGCACCTGCCATCGGATTTCCTTTCGATGCTCCTCAGACGTTGTAATGACCCGCGAATATTCCCCATAGATCGAGATCGGCCTAAGCCGCCCCGGTCAGTTTTTTCAAATAGTCTACCGCATCGGCCAAACTTTGCGGGCCGAGGTGTTCCGGGGCGATCACCCCGTCGTATTCGGCCTTCACCAGGGCCTGCACACAACGGGCCATATCCACATCCCCTTGCTGCAGCGGAACCTCCTCGTGATCCATCAGACAGGGTCCGTGCTGGGCTTGGTTGCGGGCATGGGCGAAGAATATGCGTTCCATACCCCATGTCTCGACCGGCGTATGCGGATCCTCGCCGATCAGCGACATCCCCTGGCAATAGGTCACTCCGTTATTAGGACTATCCACCGCCTCCCAGATCGCATGTACGACATTGACCGCCCACAAGTGATTGGCCAGTTGCAGGTCGACCTCGTCGGCGACACCGACCACCTCTTTGAAAAACTCGACAATTCTCGTCCAACCTTCTTCGCCCGGCATCACCATCAAGGATCTGCCCGGATGGTGTTCGTGAAAGTAGAGAAACTGGTCGAGCGGATAAAACAGTGCCGTATCGACCCCCGCTTCCCCCGCAGCGCGCAGCATTTGACAAAGCCCCGCCCGCCCCTCCTCGTCCTCGCCGAGCACCACCTCGCGCGAAGGCACCGGTATAATCATCCCGGCGACCTCAATATCCCGCTGCGCCAACTGCACCGCGAACCTCTTACAATCGTCACCCGTCAAACGACCGCGCTCGGCAAAACCCGGAACAGAGCCAACATACAGGAAAATATCATTCACGCCCACATCGCGGCACTGGCCGGCAATTTCGTCCGCATCGCTCGAACTCGCATGCATCCCTATACGCATCTATCACTCTCTTTCGCCATGAAAAATGCACAACCTTAGCGCTTTTGCACTCTCTCTTTCGCTTGCCAGCATCTAGCCCGCTATGGTGCTGATCAGCGATCCTCACAACATTAGTCGCACTAAATCCAAGCAGCAAAATAGGCCGGTGGCGACCATGAGGTCAAGCGCCACACCGCCGTCCGCTTTTACTCCGCAATTTTAGCATGGACACCACCGTTCAGGGTGTCTACACTAAGCGCGTAATCACCCTTGCCATTTGGAAATAGATCCCATGTCTTTCTACGTCGCCGCCTACGATACCGAAGCCGTCTTTGCCTGGTGGGAACCCACCCGCTCCAATGCCGCCGGTTACGACGCTTATCTTAGCTACGAAGGCGAACCACGGGAAACCTTCCTCGCCGGTGCCCGCGCCGTCGCCGAGGCGCATCTGGGCACAGAGACCCCGGCGACTTTCTTCATCGTCGCCAAACTCCTCGACCACTGCGGCTCCGAACTCCGCGCAATCCTCGCCCACCCCAGCTTCGACCTGCAGTGCCACAGCTATACCCATCCCGACCTGATCCGCATTTCCACCGACGAAAAAACCCTGCGCTACGAATATCTCTGCACCCACCGTGCGCAAGCCCCCGATCACCCGCCGCTCTAGAACATGCCAACACCGCCCAATATCCTTTTCGTCTTGACCGACAACCAGCGCCACGATCTATTAGGTGCCGCCAACAATCCCATCATCCACACTCCCCACCTCGACCACCTAACGCGTCGCGGCACCCGCTTCACCCACGCCTTCGCCACCACCCCCATTTGCGCCGCCAGCCGAGCCAGTATTCTCACCGGCCTCTACGAACGCCGCCATGGCTTCACCTTCCTCACCCCGCCGCTTGCCGCCGCCTGCGCCCGCACCAGCTACCCCGCCTTACTGCACGACGTCGGCTACCAAACCGGTCTGATCGGCAAGCTCGGCATTGAGTCAAAGGGGGTCGGCGATATCATCGATATAGAAGACACCGCGACAACCGTGCCCGCCCTATTCGACCGCCTCGACAACTACGAGCACTGGGGGCCAGAAGGCTACGAGATCGCGCAACCCGACGGCTCAACCCGTCACCTGACCGATATCACCGGCGACAAGGCCATCGATTTTCTGCGCGCCTGCCAATCGCCCTTTTGCCTATCCATAAGCTTCAACGCCCCCCATGCCCAAGACAACGATCCACGCCAGTATATCTGGCCCGAAAACGAAACCGCACTATACCAAGACACCACCTTCCCCGAACCCCTCAACTCCGACCCGGCTTATTTCGCCTCCTTACCCGATTTTCTCCGCCATTCCGAAAGCCGCAAACGCTGGTCTAAACGCTACGACACCCCACAAAAATTCCAACGCAGCATGCAGGGCCTCTACCGCATGGTCAGCGGCGTCGACCGCAATATCGGCCGCATCCTAGCCGAATTAGAACGCTTGGACCTCACCGACAACACCATTATTATCTTCACCTCCGACCACGGCATGTTCTACGGCGAACGCGGCCTGTGCGATTGCTGGCTCCTGCACGAGGAATCCCTCCGCGTCCCCCTGCTGGTCTACGACCCGCGCACAGCACACTCCGGACTTACCCGCCACGAAATGGTCCTCAACATCGACATCGCCCCAACCATATTGGATTTAGCCGGCATCCCGGCGCCCACAACATATCAAGGCCGCAGCCTCGCCCCGCTCTTAGAAAATCAAACCGTAGCCTGGCGCGAAGACTTCCTCTGTGAACACCACTTCACCCACCCCACCATCCCCAAAAGCGAAGGCCTGCGCAGTCAAGACTGGAAATACTTCCGCTACTACGAACAAGACCCCATATACGAATGCCTCTACAACCTGCAAATCGACCCTAACGAAACCACCAACTTAGCCGCCGATCCCGAGCACGAAGATCAACTCAACCTCATGCGCGTCCGCTGCGACCAACTCATCTCGGAGGCACAAGCGGGTAGTCCCTGAGCTTTCCCGCCCCACGCATTGATCGACCGAACCATCACAATCAGATATATCGGCTTTCCCCCTAGCCACACCCCAATCAATTAACTTATTGCGAAACCAAAAGGACTAACGACTAAACCTTTCTCATACCCACAATCCAGACTCGGACTTGGTCCCTTCCCCCCCAGACCCTATTTTCACACACTCATAAACCATTAGATACGCTGTAGCCGCAGAGGCCTTTGCGAGGATATACCCGCAGCGGATTGCGGTCCCGATTTCACAGGATTGGTGAATCGGAAAAGACCGCCCCTCGCAGCCCGACAGGAGTCGGGCGAGAATGAGCGAGGGCATACCCTCCGAAAGGCCGTCCACCTCCGTAGCACAGAGGCCACCTCATGTCCCACGACCTGTTCGACCTGACCGACCGAGTAGCCCTAGTCTCCGGCGCCGCCAGCGGCCTCGGCAAAGCCATGGCCACGGGCCTAGCCGAAGCCGGCGCCGACCTAGTCCTAGCCGATATAAACCCCGACGGCCTCGCCACCACCGCCAAAGAGTTAGCCGCTCCCGGCCGCCGCACCCTGCCCGTCACCTGCGACATGTCGCAACCCGAGCAAATCCGCACCATGTTCGAACTCATCGACGAGGAATATGGCCGCATCGACATCGTCGGCAATGTCGCCGGCGACGCCAAGCGTAACACCCCACTCGAACTCACGCCGGACGAGGTCGCCTACACCTTGCACAATCTCATAACCGGCCGCCTGGTCTGCTGCCAAGAAGCCGGCAAACGCATGATCGCCTCACCCAATGGCGGCAGTATCATCAATATCGTCTCCATCGCCGGTATCAACGCACTGGGCCGCAACCACCTCGCCTATAGCATCGGCATGGGCGGTGTCGCGCAAATGACCCGCGAGCTGAGCACCGAATGGGCGGCCAAAGGCGTGCGTGTCAACGCCATCGTCTGTGCACAACTGATGAACGAAGGCCTAAAAGAACGTATCGCCGCCGACCCCGCGCTGGGCGACACCTACCTGCGCGGCATCCCCATGGGTCGCCTCGGCGACTCCAACGACATCAAGGGCGTATCGATCTTTCTCGCCTCCGACGCCTCGTCCTGGATCACCGGCGCGATGATTCCATTGGACGGCGGCAACCTTGCCAAAAATGCCGGTGGCACACACCCCGGTATGCCCAATGCACCCGACGAACAAGTCGGCCTCGATTGAACAAGACCTGGCACACGAACTCTTCTCGCGAACAACGGTCCACGGGTCGATCTTTTTCAACACTCTCGTTCCAACCAAGCACCGCAGCAAGGCTCTCCGCATAACCCTATGCCATCCTCCGTTTCCAACCTGTCCTCCACCCCCCGCAACTGGGCACTATACACCCTGTTATTGGGCGCCCTGACCTGGGCTTGTTTCGGCAACCTGCGTTTCCACCTGCTCGAAACACACGACTTCGAAACCTTTCGCGACAACGCCAACGTCAGCGCCGACTTCGCCTATTTCTTTTCCGCTGAGAAAGAACAAGCCTCCGGCCGTCTATTACACGAATTTTCCATGTGGCTGGCCCATGCCGCCTGGGGCCAAAATCCGGCCGCCTTCCATCTGCTCGTCGTCGCGCTGCATTTCGCCGCCAGCCTATTATTATGCCGCACCTTTATGCGTGCCGGGGCCGACCTTGAACTGAGCATGCTCGCCGGGCTGTTCTTTCTGCTCAATGTCGCGCACTTCCGCGCAGTACATTGGCTCTCTGGCTTTAACTACGTGCTCGCCTTCGTCCTGACCCTGGCCACCGTCTTGGCCTATCTTCGTTTTGTCGCCATCGGCCGCACGCCCTGGCTCGCCGCCTGTTACGCCAGCCTAGTATTGGGCGCCTTCAGTCATCTGGCCAGCCTGATGGCCTGGCCCTTCTGTCTTTTTCTATCCTGGCAACAAGGCCACGATCTACGCCGCGCATCGCGCCACCTGGCCCCTTTTGCCCTCTTGCTCGCCCCCGTCCTGGCCCTGGTCCTACGCTTCACCGCCAAACGCACCAGCACCTGGGAAGCGCTGGACTTCTTCTCCGTCGCCGGGCTTTGGGATCTCGTCGCCGGCATCGCACGTTCGACGCTCTTCTTCGCCAGTCGCCTGCTGAGCACCGCCCACTGGCTGCCCCTGGCTTCACACGAACGCCACACCTGGGAATTCGCCGTTGGCGCACTGGTGCTCGTCGGCCTCGCTTGGCTTATCTGGAAAAAACAAGGCCCAGCCGCACTCTGGGCCGGTTGGACCTTGCTGATGCTGCTACCCTTCGTGTTGCTGACGGAAGAAAGTATCCTCGATTTACCCGTAGGCCCATCGCGTTACCTCTACCTGCCCAGCGCCGGCACCGCACTTATTATTGCCTGGGCCTTGCGCCGGGCAGCGCTTGCCTTACCCGCGTGGCGGCATGCAATACTCGGCGGCACAACCGTCGCCCTAATCTTCAGCTCCCACCACGGACTCCACCAGGCCGAAGCGCTCACCTATTACAACTCGGGCCGGACCTATCTCGCCGCCGAAGACGACCGCACCGGCGTCGCGCAGCTGCGCCAGGCTATCGAACGCGCACCCAATCGGATCAACCTTGAGGATGCCTATGTCCGGCTGACGATGGGGCTGATGCGCCACCCCTATCAGACAGCCGCAGTGCTCAAAGAAGCGCTCGCGCACTTTCCGCAAAATTCTCATCTCCAGGTCTACAACCTCGCCTACAATTCGCTGCATTCCGGTTTTGCCGAAAACGGCCGGCTCAACGCGCTCAAAAACCACGTCAAAGCCAGCGCCGCGCTCGCGCAAGTCTACACCAATTTGGGGCTCGGTTACGAAAGTCTAGACGATTTGCATCGCGCCATTACCGCCTATCAGTACGCGCTCGAATTCGCTCCAGGCCAGGTCAAAGCGTTAAAACGCCTCGGCGCGATTCGCTATAAACAGGGCCAGGCCGGCGAAGCCGTCGCGCTACTACAGCAAGCACAAGGCGCTGCAACCGACGACCGCGGCATCACCTACGCTACCATCCTCGCCCTACAGCTCGACGACCAATTCGCAGCCGCGATAACTGCCTGCCAAAAGGCGCTTACAGCAAAGCCTAGCGCCGATCTGTACAATCTCTTAGGGGAGTGTTACGAAGAGTCGGCGCAAACCGAGCCCGCGCTCGCAGCCTACCGAAAAAGCCTCGACCTCGATCCGAACTTCGCCCCCGCACACCGCGGCCTGGCGCGTCTGTCTGGTCAGGCCGGGCACTACCAGACCGCCTTTGCCAGCATCGAAAAAATCATCGCCCTCGGCCAAGCCGATACACACGATTACGCCGATCTTGGCAATCTATATTTCCGCACCGGTGCTCGCGCCGAAGCCGAAGCCGCCTATCGAGAGGCCATCCATCTCGACCCCGGACAGGCCGCGTCCCATCACGACTTAGCGGTTGTATTGCGCACACTACAACGCCCCGACGAGGCCGCCGAGGCACTTGCCCGCGCCGTCGCACTCAAACCCGACAACTCAGAATACCACTACAAGCTCGGCAGCTTGGCTTTGGAGCAGAAACAAATACAAACTGCGCAACAAAACCTGAACACCGCCATCGAGCTAGGTACGGAAAATCCCTATGCCTATCTGTTTCTCGGGCGTCTGTACCAAGAACAAGGAGAAAGCGAGAAAGCTCTCCACCACTATACCCAGCTTCTTACCTCGCCTACACTCAACGCCGATGGCCGCGTCCGCACCCAACTGAAAACCTACCTACAACAAATAGACCACGACGAGGCCCGAAACTTAATCAAGCGATTCTACTAAGAGGACTACCGATGAAACACGCGCTCCTGATACATTTAGCTTTTTGCAGCCTGACCCTATCCAGCACCTATGCTCAAAGCCTACAACCCGTCGCTCTGCACCGGGCCTTCCCCAACCTCTCGTTCAACCGCCCGGTCTTCCTCGACCACGCCAGTGACGGCAGCGACCGCGTCTTTGTCACCGAGCAACGCGGCGTAATCAGCGTCTTTCCCAACCGCAACGACATCGCCACTGCCGGCCTTTTTCTCGATATCAGTCAGCGCGTCAACAACGGCCCCAACGAAGCCGGTCTGCTCAGCACGGCCTTCCACCCGCAATACGAGAGCAATGGCCTGTTCTATGTCTATTACAACCACGGCAACCTGTTCTCGCGCATCGCCGAATTCCGCGTCTCCAGCGATCCCGCGCGCGCCGACCCGGACAGCGAGCGCGCCCTGCTCGACATCGAGCAACCCGCCGGCAACCACAATGGCGGCCAGATCGCCTTCGGCCCGGACGGCATGCTCTATATTGGCCTCGGCGACGGCGGCGCAGCCAACGACCTTTTCCAAAACGGCCAGGACCCGACAACCCTTCTAGGCACCATCCTACGCATCGACGTCAACACGCAACACGATGGCTTAGCCTATGGCATCCCCGCCGACAACCCCTTCACTGGCAACGCAGACGGCTGGCGCGAAGAGATCTGGGCCTGGGGCCTGCGCAATCCCTGGCGTTTTAGCTTCGACCGCCTGACCGGCGACTTATGGACGGGCGACGTTGGCCAGGGCAATCGCGAGGAAATTGACCTCATCGAAAAAGGGGGTAACTACGGCTGGAACACCATGGAAGGCTTTCAGTGCTTCCGCCCCGCCACCGGCTGCGAAACCGAAGGCCTGGCGCTGCCGGTGGTCGAATACGCACACGACGAGGGCCGCTCGGTAACCGGCGGCTATGTCTACCGCGGCCACCGTACCGCACAGCTTACCGGCGCCTATATCTACGGCGACTTCGAGACCAGTCTGGTCTGGGGCCTGCATTACCAAAACGGCGAAGTCACTGAAAACACGCTGCTGGCTAAAGCGCCCGGCGGCATCGCCAGCTTTGGCGAAGATCAGGCCGGAGAACTTTATATCCTGGCCTTCGACGGCGGCATCTACACCTTCGAAGCCGATCCCGAACCCACCGCCGTCGCCCTCGAAGAAACCAGCCAGCCCACCCTATTCGCCCTAGAACAAAACTATCCCAACCCTTTCAACCCGCAGACCACCATCCGCTATACCCTGCCCGCCACCGCGCAGACCGAACTCAGCATCTACGATATCACCGGCCAGCGCTTGTCCACACTAGTCGACGGCCTGCAACCGGCCGGCACCCACCACATCCGCTTCGACGCCGTCGATTTGGCCAACGGGCTCTATTTTTATCGCCTGCGCGCCGGCGACCGTATCGAAGCGCGCAAAATGCTGCTGGCCAAATAAACGACCGACTCATAACGCATAAAACGCCGCTGATCTAATAATCCAGTTGCTCCAGGCGTAGCAATCGCTTAATACTAATGGCATCGCTACGATATCACCCTTATCCCTTTTCCAGCAGATCTTATGAACCCACATTGGCAAGCATTCGCCGCCACCCCTGAGCAGATCCTGCAAAAATACCCGCAGCCACTGCAAGCCCTGGCCGATCGACAAATCCCCGCCCTCGTCCTGCGCAACGCCTATAACCCAGAGCATTGCACCGGTCTGATGCAGCGCTTTTCCGAACGCGGGTATTTCAACCAGGAGACCGTCGGCGTCGAAAGCCAACTCAACGGCGGCCCCTACCTCGATCTCGGCACCAGCCTCGGGCGGGTCGGTGCCGACCCCGAAGCCTTTTTCGCGCACGCCGAGCGCACCCACGCGCTCTTTTCCCACCTCTTCGACGCCTTCGACGATCCCGTACGCACCATGTACGAAGCCCTCGCTGAACTAGCTCCCGACAATAAGGTGCTTACCGCCCACGAGCCCAACGACCGCCTCTACGGCCCGGCCATCTTCCGCATTTACCACGGC
>Ga0315339_1000464_pt1 | contig 50832 bp, 45 predicted proteins | sample ASW17metaG_FD_204514 | JGI IMG/M metagenome (GOLD analysis project Ga0315339, IMG submission 204514) | Ammonia-oxidizing marine archaeal communities from Pacific Ocean, United States - ASW #17 | ecosystem: Environmental > Aquatic > Marine > Oceanic | place: USA: California | collected 2016-12-05 | reverse complement strand
TTTGGCGTCGCGCTGTTCAATAGGGACGTCGCCGATGGATTTGCCATCCAGCAGAATCTGACCCTCTGTTGCGGTTTCCAGCCCCATCAGCACCTTGGCAAAGGTGGATTTACCGCAGCCGGATTCGCCGACGATGGCCAGTGTTTCGCTTTCGCGGGCCTCAAAACTAAGGGTCTCATTGGCTTTGACGACCTTTTTGTCGCCACCGCCGAACAGGGCGCTGGCCGCGACCTCATAGTATTTCTTGAGGTTGTCCATTTTCAGGACAACTTCGCCAATCTCGCCTTTTGTCTTTTGTTCCCCGAGGGTTATCGGCGCGTTCCAGTCGATGTGATCGATGCAACAGCAGCGTGATCCGTGGCGGTCGCCGTGTGCGACCTCGACCATCTTAATGTCGCCGGTGTTGCAGAGGCCGTCTTGGAAATAGTCGCAGCGCGGGCCAAAGTTACAGCCGGTCGGGCGTTCGTGGGGCAGGGGGAAGTTGCCGGGAATAGCCACCAGTGGGCGGCTGTTCTTGTCGGCACCGGGCAGCGGAATAGACCGGAACAGGGCCTGCGTATAGGGGTGCTGCATGTTGTCAAAGACGTCGCTGATGCGGCCGGTTTCGACCGCCTCGCCGGAATACATGACACAAATTCGGTCGCAGGTTTCTAGGACTAAGCCCAGGTTATGGCTGATAAAAAGCATGCTGGTGCCGTATTTCTTGCCCAAGTCCTTGACCAGCTCGACCACGGCGGCCTCTACGGTGACGTCAAGCGCTGTCGTCGGCTCATCCAAGATCAGCAGGGACGGCTTTGACATCAGGGCCATAGCGATGACGATACGCTGTTGCTGACCGCCCGAAAGCTGATGCGGAAAGCTTTTCAGGATGCGTTCCGGGTCGGGCAGTTTGACGTCTGTCACCACCTCTAGCGCGCGCTGATAGGCCTCTTTTTCGCCGACGCCTTCGTGGATCATCGGGACTTCCATCAGCTGTTTGCCGATCTTCATTGCCGGGTTCAGAGAGGCCATAGGCTCTTGATATATCATGGCAATTTCGTTGCCGCGTACATCACGCAGTTCTTCCTTGGACATCTCTGCCAGGTCTTTGCCCTTGAACTTAATGCTGCCGCCAACGACGCGGCCGTTGACGCCGAGGTCTTGCATGACGCCCAGGGCCACGGTGGATTTGCCGCAGCCAGATTCACCGACAAGGCCCATCGCCTCGCCGGGTTGCACGGTGCAGGAAAAATCCATCACGGCGGGGATTTCACGCAGGCGGGTGAAGAAGGAAATCGACAGTTGGTCGATTTCAAGGATCGGGCCTTCGTAGTCGCGCTTGGCCATTAACTTTTCTCCTGTCGGTGCGTCACAGAGCGTACACAACCTGTACACAGCCCGTACACAGAGCGTGCACCGGGCGTATGTACGGGGGTTGCGTTAACCTTTGGACGCATTCGTTGGTATCCATGAGGGCCCATCAGTCTTTCAGGCTTTCTTCGCGCAGGCCATCCGCCAGCAGGTTCAGACCCAGCACAAGGCTAAGCAGAGCGAAGGCAGGTGGCAGGGCAGGGTGCAGATAGATCGAGAGCAGCTTGCGCCCCTCGTTGATCGTGCTGCCCCAGTCTGGGCTTTCCGGTGGCAGGCCGAGGCCGAAGAACCCGAGTGTACCCAGAAGGATGGTGGTATAGCCGACCCGCAGGCAGAAATCGACAATTAGGGGCCCGCGTGCGTTGGGCAGGATTTCCCAGAGCATGATGTACCACGCACCTTCGCCACGTGTCTGCGCGGCGGCGACATAATCGCGGGTTTTGATGTCGAGCGCGAGGCCGCGCACGATGCGGAACACCGTGGGTGAGTTGACGAAGACCACTGAGACGAAGACCACCAGAATACCGCCCGGGATATCAAAGCCATCCAGCCAGTTCGGCACGATATCCAGCTTTGAGCCGTCTTCGGATATCAGCGACAGGTAGAGCCAGATCAACACGCCCAGCACGCCAATCAGCAACGGTGTGCGCACCTTTGGTTGGGTGTGATAGCGCGAGTTCAGCAGGATGCCGACAAAGATGATCGGAAAGACGAACATCACCGCAGCCATATAGTTGGGAATGCCGGTTGCGACGATCTCTGGCGTGACCAGAAGGTAGAACAGCAGGATCACCGGGAAGGCCAGGATCAGGTTGGCCGAGAACGACAGGATGGTGTCCAACCGCCCACCGTAGTAACCCGCAGGCAGGCCCAGCGTGATACCGACCATAAAGGCGAACAATGTTGCCAGCGGTGCGATTTGCACCACGACCCAAGCGCCCTTGATGACGCGGCTGAAGACGTCGCGCGCAAGGTTGTCACCGCCCAGCAGGTAGTAGGTGTACTGGCCGTCTTCGGGGCTGCGCAGTGGTGTTCCGGGCACTTTGTTCTTCATGCCGGACAATTGCGACAGCGCATCGTGGGTGACGATCAAATCGAAGGTGCCAAAGACGGCGGTAAAGACCCAAAACATCACAAGGGCAAAGCCGATCATGCCGATCAGGCTGTCAAACAGTTTGCCGTAGAGCCCCAGTTTGCGTTTGTAGGTCATCGAGATGATGAAGGTTGCAACAAGCGCGATCCATGTGGGTGCCAGTTGGGCCAGGATGCGCAGGATGATTTCGATCCATGATAGTGGTTCCATGTTCCTGGCCCCCTTATGAAATTCTGATGCGTGGGTTCAGGTACACATAGCCGATATCGCTTATCAGCTGTGTGAACAGGACCACGAAGACAGAGACCACGGAAACCCCAAGCAACACGTCGATGTCGTTGTTGCCTGCGGCCTGTACCAGCACCCAGCCAAAGCCTTTGTACTGGAACAACGTCTCAACAATCACCACACCGTTCAGCAACCACGGGAATTGCAGCATGATTACGGTAAAGGGCGCGATCAGCGCGTTTCGCAGGGCGTGCTTCATGACGATGTTGGGAAAGCTGACGCCTTTAAGGCGGGCGGTACGGATATACTGCGCGGTCATGACCTCTGCCATGCTGGCGCGGGTCATGCGGGCGATATAGCCCATGCCGTATAGGGCGATGGTCAGCACCGGCAGGGTGAAGTTGGCGAAGGTGATATCCTCCATCGCCGAGGTTGCCGAGCCGTTGAACCATTTCAGCCCCACAGCAGAAGAGGCGAAGATGGCGATAAAGATCACACCTGACACATATTCCGGCGTTGCCGTTGTAACGATGGATACGGTCGAAAGCGTTCGGTCGGTGCGCGAGCCTTCGCGCATCCCGGCCAGCACACCGATGATCAGCGCGCCGGGCACCATGACGGCCATGACGGCCATCATCAGCCATCCGGTCAACCCGAGGCGTTTGAATATGATACCGCCCGCAGGTTCCTTGAACTGGCTGGAATAACCCCATTTGCCTTGCAGAACGCCGCAGAACGTCGGCGCGTCGGCGGCGTCGGTTCCGGGCAGGATGCAGCGGCCATAAACCCGGCCCTCGCTGTTGGGTTCAGAGACGAATCCCGGCAGCACGCCCAACCATTGGCCATATTTGACCGGTAGCGGTTGCAGATAGCCGCGCCCGGTAAGATAGCTTGCGACCTCTTCGTCCGACATTCGAAAGTTGCCCTGCGTTTTCGCAAGCTTTTCAAGGTTCGGGTAAAGATTGGTCAGCGTGAAGACAATGAAGGTCAGACATAATGCGGTGAGCAGCATGACGCCCAGCCGTCTTAAAATGAACAGTCCCATCGGTTCCCCTGTTGGTCAGGTGCGGATAAGGTCTTGGTGCCTTATTCCGTTTATTGGTGCCTGTGGACACATATGAAAAGGGCCGCGCGAATGTCGCGCGGCCCGGTCTTATTGGCCTAGGATTTAACCGACCACTTATAGATCTGTGGCAGATAGGCGATGTGCATTTCCGCGCCCACGACCTTTTCATTGGTATGACGATAGAGCGAGCGCCAGTACGGCTGAACCGTTACGCCTTCGTCGGCAATGATGGCTTGAATTTTGCCAGCAACTTCGCGGCGCGCATCAGCGTCGGCAAGGCTGTTGGCCTCGGCCAGCAGGGCATCGAATTCGGCATTGGACCAGCCAAATTCGTTCCAGGCTTCGCCAGACCGATAGGCCAGACCCCAGATTTGGGTCGCCAGCGGGCGGTGGTTCCAGTTTGTCGAGCTGAACGGGTATTTGACCCAGTCATTCCAGAACGTGCTGCCCGGCAGGATGGTCCGCTTGACGTTGATGCCCGCATCCCGCAACTGGGCTGCGACCGCGTCGGTGGTGTTTTTGCGCCAGTCATCGTCGATCGACATCAGCTCGTGTTCAAAATCACCCATGCCAGCCTCATCCATCAGGGCCTTGGCCTTGGCTGGATCATGAGGCGTGCGGCCGACATTAGGGTCGGTTTCCGGGTGCATCGGGCCTGCGTGGTGGTTGTTGGCCACGGTGCCGCGGCTGGCATAGCCCAGTTCCAGACAGATCGCATTGTCGACGGCCATGGTGATGGCCTGACGTACGCGCTTGTCCGCATAGGGCTTTATGCCGTCCACTTCGGCCAGTTGATTCGGGCGGATCACGATGGTCGCGCCAGAGGCAACCTCGGATTTTGTCCAGCCCAGACCGTCGAAGATATCGACGAAATCGCCAACAGTCTCATAGAGCATGTCAACTTCGCCGGAATCCGCCGCAGCAACCCAGGCCGCCGGATCGGTACCATAGTCGATGTATTCGATCCGGTCGATGTTAAAGCCGCCCTCTTCAAAGGCCGTATCGCCCCACCATGGGTGATCGCCCCGAACGATGACGCCCTTAACGCCAACCTCAAGCGATTCTGGAACCATCGGGCCGGTGCCAACAGCGGTGGCCAGCATGTTTTCAGGATCATGCGAGCTGTGGGTGACGGCGGCAGGATAGTCGGCCATGCCGGGAATGATAGTGATGTCAGGCGCGCCCAGCGTCAGTTTAACAGTATGGCTGTCCACAACGGTGATCGCACCGTCACGGGCTTTTCCGGACTCTTCGTCAACCAAAGATGCCATACGACCCGCCATCGAGTTGCCCTCGACGCCCTTGTCACACCAGCCTGTGATGTTTCGGGCAACGTCTTCGGCGGTGAAATCGTCGCCGTTGTTCCACTTTACGCCTTTGCGAACGTGCAGAACATATTCGGTGGCGTCGTCGTTCACTTCCCAGCTTTCGACCAGCATGCCACGGAACGACCCGTCAGAGTTGTATTCGACCATATATTCCAGCCAGCCAGCGGTGAAATAGGCGATCTGGGTCCAGTCATACGTCCGTGGATCTTTCAGCGCGCGCACTTCCATCTGCATGCGCAGCGTGCCGCCCTTCATGGCGTGGGACGCGGCCTTGGCCGGGGCGTTCAGGCCGATCATGCCATAGGCGGCGGTGGCCGTAACGCCAAGGGCTGTGGCACGTGTCAGAAATTCGCGACGATCAAGTTTGCCCTCGCTCACCTCTTTTGCGTACATTTCGGCGGCCGGGTGGACCTTGTCGAATTTCGTGTGAAGCGTCATCATATTCTCCCTGTGAGACGTTTTCGTTTTTATGGGTTCTGCGATTTCTGCACATATCTGCCAGCCCCAGCACTCTTCGGTGCGTTACCGTTTCAAAATGCAGCTTCGTACCCCCTGTAGACCATTCCGCACGGTTTGGTGCGGTGCGTCAACGCTCGCTTTCGCCCATTATGGGTCCAAAAGCGACATCAGGTTGCAAGAAAAACGACATTGCCCGAAACCGCAAGGGAATTCGGATCACATATTTCCCCTGATCGCCCCGGGCAGCTAGCCCAGACGGCGGAATCCAGAGGGGGTATGGCCGGTGTGTTTTTGAAACGCGCGGGTGAAATAGGCCGCAGAGCTAAAGCCAAGCTCGGATGCGATGTCTTTCACCGGGCGGCGGGTTCCCTGCAGCAAACAGCGCGCTTCATAATGAATGCGGTCCGCCAGAATTGCAGACCCCGACCGACCACAAGCGGCATTACAGGATCGGGTCAAATGCGTCGAGGTGACGCCAAGCTGTGCGGCATAATCGGTGATGCTGCGGCCGGTGCGGTAATCGCGTTCGACCATCGCCGTAAAGGCCGCGGCTAGACGGCGGGCGGCGTCGGCCTCTAGCGAGTGCAGGTTTTCCTCGACCGCCTCGCGATCAAGCCAGACTGACAGCAGCCCGGCATGGGCCAACAAGGCACGGTTCTGGCCCGGAAGATCTTTTTTCAACTCTCCGGCGATGTTGTCGATCATGCCGGTCAGTTCGGCTTGCTGGTGCACGTCTCGAAAGCGGAAATGCACCGGGGCCTCTGGCAGATTAAGCGCAGGGTCGTCAGGAAAAAACAGCGTGGTGCCGAAAACCTGCCCCAACATTTCATAGCCGTGCATGGTCCCGGCGGGCAGGAAAACCGCGTTATGCGCGCCGAATCCGTGGGTGACCCCGGCGATGGTGATACGGCCCTGACCTCGGGTGAACCAAAGCAACAGAGGCTGTGCGTAGGATCGCATTGCCTCTGTGCGCCACTTGGTTTCAGGCGTCAGACGCGGCAGTTGCTCGACCCGAAAACGCTTTGTTTTCATGGTCATGTGGATGTCTGGGCGGTTCGTGCTAAAGATTTGCATCATGTTCGATTATTGACTTATCCACAGGTTATGCCAGCAGATATCCACAGGCGCATGTTCGATTTGTACTAGCAAAACTTCCAGCTAGGGCAGCGGAAGGGAACGCCATGCCGCCATCTTCGACCGAAACCAGGTGCGTTGTCTCTTGGCATATTGCCTGGTGGCGATCTTTCCTGCCTCGACTGCGTCCTTCAGGTCACGGTTGCCCTGCAGGTGGTCAATCAGTTCCGGCGCGCCGATTGCCTTTGAGGAGGCAAAGGCCGGGTTCCAGCCAGCCAGATTCCGCCGGGCTTCCTCTAATGCGCCATCGGCGATCATCCGATCAAACCGGCGCGCAATCCGCTGCCACAGCCAATCACGGTCGGCGTCAATCAACAGCGGCTGCGCGTCTTGCAGCGCCAACATCGGGGCAGGGGTATCGTCCTGCCAGGCGGCCAGACCGCGCCCGGTCGTCTGCCAAACCTCCCACGCGCGCTGCACCCGCATCGGGTTCAGCACGTCGATGCGCGCCGTGGTGTGGCTATCCAATTCAGAAAGCATGCCGTCGTGCCCCTCTGCCAACCTACGTGCATCGGCCTGTTCGCGAATCTGCGGCGGCGTGGGCGGTATCTCGGCTAGGCCTTTCGTCAGGGCGGTCAGGTACAACCCGGTGCCCCCGACGATGATAGCCCGCGCGTCGCCCTGTAAAACCGGGGCAAGGTCACGCAGCCAATGGCCAACCGAATAGCTGCTGTCTCCGGGCACATGGCCGTATAGCAGGTGCGGCGCGACCGATTCCTCGTCGCGGCTGGGGCGCGCAGTTAACACGTGCCAGTTGGAAAACACCTGCAGCGCGTCGGCGTTCACAATAACACCGCCCTGATCCGCCGCGATCTCCAGCGCCAGGGCGGATTTACCAGAGGCCGTCGGCCCCGCAATCAGGACTGGCTGCTCGGCATTAACGGATTTCAGCCAATCGGGCCTCATGTGTGGGTTTGCGCATTGAACATGGAGCACTTTTGCGACATTTTGCGCGCCAAGCAAAGACATCACCGGAGCAGCGCCAAAATGAGTGACCCCGAAACCCGAATCCCCACCACGAAATACAAACGCGTCATGCTGAAAATCTCTGGTGAGGCGCTGATGGGCGACCAGGGCTATGGCCTGCATCCGCCAACCGTCGAACGCATCGCGCGCGAAGTGCAATCGGTTCAGGACATGGGCGTCGAGATTTGCATGGTCATCGGTGGCGGCAACATCTTTCGCGGGCTGCAAGGCAGCGCGCAGGGGATGGAACGCACGACCGCCGACTATATGGGCATGCTGGCCACGGTGATGAACGCGCTAGCCATGCAGTCGTCGCTAGAGGCGCTGAATATCCACACCCGTGTGATCAGCGCGATCCGCATGGATGAGGTCGCCGAACCCTACATTCGCCGCCGCGCCGTGCGTCACCTTGAGAAAAAGCGCGTTTGCATCTTTGCGGCAGGCACGGGCAATCCGTTTTTCACCACCGACACGGCAGCTACACTGCGCGCCAATGAAATGCACTGCGAGGCGATCTTTAAAGGCACCAAAGTCGACGGCGTTTATGACAAGGATCCGGCCAAGCATGACGATGCCGTGCGCTATGAGGATGTCAGTTATGATGACGTTCTGGCGCAGCATCTAGGTGTCATGGATGCAACTGCGATCGCACTGGCCCAGGACAACAACCTGCCGATCATCGTTTTTTCGCTGGATGAACCCGGCGGCTTTCGCGGCATCCTGGATGGGCAAGGCACCTATACAACCGTGCACGGTTAGCGCTATAATTAAGAAAATGGGCTGAAACAGGCCCGAATGAATAGGCAGCAGTTATGGCAGACGAAGACTTTGAAATTGATATCGACGATCTGAAACGCCGTATGGATGGCGCGATAACCTCGTTAAGAACGGAATTCGCAAGCCTGCGCACCGGACGCGCCAGCGCCAGCATGATTGAACCGGTGACGGTTGATGCCTACGGCACGCAGACTCCGATCAATCAGGTAGGAACGGTGAACGTGCCCGAACCACGTATGGTGACCATCAACGTGTGGGATAAGTCACTGGTTCAAAAGGTGGAAAAGGCGATTATGGAATCTGGGCTGGGGATTAATCCACAGACCAACGGTACCATCATCATGCTGCCGATTCCCGAGCTGAATGAGGAACGTCGGCGCGAGTTGACGAAAGTCGCCGGGCAATATGGCGAGCATGCGCGTGTCGCCATTCGCAACGTGCGTCGCGATGGCATGGACCAGCTGAAGAAAGCCAAGAACGACGGAATGTCCGAAGACGACCATAAGATCTGGCACGACGAGGTGCAGGAGCTGACCGATACGTTCATCAAAAACGTCGACGCCGCGCTAGAAAACAAACAGACAGAGATTATGCAGGTGTAAGCCGCGTCCAGGAAACCATCCGGGGGATGGTTTCGGCGGCGAACGGGCGGAGCCCTGCGGACAAACGGGCAAAGATTCGTAGGAAGCGCTAAAAGAATATCGTTACATTGACCAGTTAATTTTGTACCACAGGTGAAGGAGCAGGCAGTGAAAGACGAAATCGCACGCGGGCCCCGTCATGTCGCGATCATCATGGATGGCAACGGGCGATGGGCGACGCAACGCGGGCGGCCTCGGCTGTTCGGGCATCATGCGGGCGCAAAACGCGTGCGCGAAATTGTCCGCGCCTGTCCTGATATCGGCGTCAAATATCTGACGATTTTTGCCTTCTCGACCGAAAACTGGAAACGCACCCAAAGCGAAGTGGCGGGGCTGATGAGCCTGTTTCGCCGCTATATCAGCCGCGAAGCCAAGGCCTTGCTGGCAGAGGGCGTGCGCGTGCGTTTCATTGGTGACCGCATCAAGCTGGACGATAAGCTTGTGCGCCTGATGGACGAGTTGGAACTGCTGACGGCGGACAATGACAAAGTGCATCTGACTATCGCGTTGAACTACGGTGGCCGTGACGAAGTTGCCCGTGCAACCAAGCGGTTAGCGCGCGAAGTTAAAGCGGGTTTGGTCGATCCAGAAGAGGTCGATGGCGAAACTTTGGCGCGGTTTCTCGACACGCGTTTCCTGCCTGATCCTGATCTGGTTATCCGCACCAGCGGCGAGGCACGAATTTCGAACTTTCTGCTGTGGCAATCGGCCTATGCGGAATATGAATTCATCGACACGCTATGGCCCGACTTCAACAAAAAGATATTCGCCGACATTGTCGCGAATTACGCCAAACGCGAGCGTCGCTTTGGTGCTGTCTCCACATGAGCCAACCTACCCGTAATTGGGACGACCTGCGCCCGCGTATTATCACCGGCGGTGCGCTGATTGTTGTTGGTGTGCTGGTCATTTGGCTGGGTGGGTCAATCTTTGCCGTCACCGCCGCCTTGGTCACCGGTGTCATGGTGTGGGAACTGTCGCGCATGATCGCGCCAGAGCAGACATCGCAAGCCATTCAACTGGGCATCCTGACCGCCGCGTGCCTGTTGCTGGCGCGGTATCTTGGGTCATTCTATGTGCTGCCATTGTTGTTGGCCCCGGCTTTGGCTGGTGTCTATCTGCTGCGCGCGCATCCTGCAATTTTCGCGGTTTACGCGGTGGGAATCACGATTGCGGGCTATGGCCTGTCGCATTTCCGCGATGGGTACGGCGTTGTTTGGCTGTTCTGGTTGGTGATCGTGGTGGCCGCCACTGATATCGCGGGCTATTTCGGTGGCAAGATCATCGGCGGTAAGAAATTTTGGCCCGCAATCAGCCCCAAGAAGACCTGGGCGGGTATTGTTTCTGGATGGCTTGCTGCAGCCGTTATCGGTTTGATTTTCCTAAGCATTACCGACGCCGGGCGTGATCTTATCTGGATTTCCATGGTGCTGGCCTTTGCCAGCCAGTTGGGCGATGTGGCCGAAAGTGCGGTCAAGCGGCGGATGGGCGTCAAGGACAGCAGTAACCTTTTGCCGGGTCATGGTGGGTTGTTTGACCGGTTCGATGCTTTGTTGGGGGCGTCGTTGTTCATGTTGCTGGTCGCGTTGATCGTGGACGTGCCCGATCTGCAGTTTTGAAGTCATGCGCAGGGTTTCGATATTTGGGGCCACGGGCTCTATTGGGCAGAACACGATTGACCTGATCCGCCGTGACAAAGAGTCATATGATATCATTGCCTTGACGGGCGGAGTTAATGTCGATTTACTGGCGCGAGATGCGCTGGATTTGGGCGCGCAACTGGCTGTAACGGCTTATGAGGAACACCTGCCTGCTTTACGCGCGGCATTGGCCGGATCAAAGGTTGAGGCCGCGGCGGGTGCGGCGGCCATCATTGCCGCTGCGGAGCGCCCGGCAGATTGGACCATGTCGGCCATCGTGGGCGCGGCGGGGTTGGCTCCGGGGCTGACCGCGCTGCAACACGGGACCACGCTGGCCCTGGCGAACAAAGAAAGCCTCGTGACCGCGGGGCCGCTGTTGATGGCGGAGGCGCGAAAATACGGCGCGCGGATTTTGCCGGTTGATAGCGAACACTCCGCCGTGTTTCAGGCGCTGGTGGGTGAGGATATTGCCGAGGTCGAGCGCGTGATTATCACCGCCTCTGGCGGGGCATTTCGCGATTGGCCGTTGGAGAAATTACGGCAGGCGACGCTGGCAGAGGCGTCAAATCATCCGAATTGGGACATGGGCCAGCGGATCACAATTGATAGTGCCTCCATGTTTAACAAAGCTTTGGAGCTTATTGAGACCAAGGAATATTTTGGCATCAGCCCCGGCAAGATCGAAGTCATCGTTCATCCTGAAAGCCTGATCCATGCTCTTGTCGGATTCCAGGACGGTGGCATCATGGCGCACCTCGGCCCGCCGGATATGCGGCACGCGATCGGTTATGCGCTGCACTGGCCCAAAAGACAGAAACTGCCGGTCGAACGCCTTGATCTTGCGCAGATTGGCAGCTTGAATTTTCGCGCCCCCGATGAGCTGCGCTGGCCCGCGCTGCGTTTGGCGCGTGAGGTTATGCAGACGGGCGGGCTGACCGGGGCGATATTCAACGCGGCGAAAGAGCGCGCGCTTGATGGATTTATCGCCGGAGAGATCGGCTTTGCCGCCATGGCAGAGGTGGTCGAAACGGTGTTAACCAAGATGTCAGCCGAAACCGGCCTTGTTTCGGCCCAGTTTACCTTAGATATGGTACTGGAAACCGACCGCCTTGCGCGCATCCGCGCCGCAGAGGTCATACAAGCACAATAACAAGTAAGAGGCACAAACCTGACCATGGTCGATCTGATCCCCCAATTCGGAAATACGCTTTATACCATCGGTGCCTTTGTCATCGCGCTGTCGGTGATTGTCGCGGTGCATGAATATGGCCACTATATCGTTGGCCGCTGGAGCGGGATCAAGGCGGATGTCTTTAGTCTGGGGTTTGGCCCGGTGCTGTGGTCGCGGCCGGATAAACACGGCACGGTTTGGCAGATCGCGGCGCTGCCGTTTGGCGGTTACGTCAAGTTTGCCGGAGATGCCGATGCGGCCAGTGCAAGCAAGTCGGCGGACTTTGAAAGCATGGAGGTTGAGGCGCAGCGGCATACGATGCACGGCGCACCGCTGTGGGCGCGGGCGGCGACCGTGGCTGCCGGACCAATTTTCAACTTTATCCTGTCGATTGTGATCTTCACCGGTGTGCTGATGTATCGTGGCATTGCCGCTGATCCGCTGACGGTGGATGAACTGCGCGCGATGCCCGGAATGGAGCAGGAATTGCGTGCCGGGGATGAAATTCTGGCAATCGACGGCAAACCGACGCCCTTGGTCGAGAGCTTCGATAGCTTTATTGATGACCTGCCGCTGTTGCCTGAACTGGACTATGACCTGCGTCGCGAGGGCGATGAATTGACGGTGCGTGCGCCGCATCCTTATCCTCCGATTGTATCTGGCTTAACGCCGGGCTCTGCGGCGATGGACGCCGAGATGAAGGTTGGCGATGTGATCCTGTCGGTGGACGGGGCCGCGATTTCGACCTTTCAGGAATTGCGCGAAAAGGTCGCCGCATCTGACGGCAAAGTTTTGCTGCTGAATATCTGGCGGGATGGCGCGGAATATGAAATCGAATTGGCACCCCGCACGATGGATTTGCCACTCCCCGAAGGTGGCTTTGAAACGCGTTATCTGATTGGCATTACAGGTGGTTTGCTGTTCACGCCACGCACCGAAAGCCCCGGCCTGTTCCAAGCGGTCAGCTATGGTGCGAAGCAGACGGCGTTTATCGTCCGCTCGTCTCTAAGTGGCCTGTATCATATGGCGGCCGGCGCGATCAGCAGTTGCAACTTGCGCGGCCCGGTCGGCATTGCCCAAACCAGTGGGGCGGCGGCGAGCCAAGGGTTGGCGAGTTTCATCTGGTTTATCGCGGTGCTGTCGACCGCCGTTGGTCTGCTGAACCTGTTTCCGATTCCGGTTCTGGACGGTGGGCATTTGGTGTTTCACGCCTATGAGGCCGTGACCGGCAAGCCGCCCAGCGATCGGGCCTTGCGGATTTTGATGAGTGTCGGACTCGCGTTGATCGGGACGTTGATGGCGTTTGCCTTAACCAATGATTTTCTTTGCCCGTAAAAGCCCAAACACTTGCCCCAATCCGGCCACATTTGCCGAATATCTGATGGGGTAAGCCATTTAAGGCAGGAGGCAGATATGCACACGATCAAAGACGGAATGGTAAGTTTGTCGCTTATTGCAAACCTGAACTGGGACCGTTTTCTGTTTCTGGGCATGATCGCCGCCGCCTTATTTGCTGCGGGGTTCGTTGTTTCGCTATAGTGGACATGCCTTGGCCAAATTGTCTGACAATTATGTAAAACGCCCGTATTGCGGGCGTTTTTTGCGTTTATCCACATCTGTTGGCAAAAAGCCGCTTTTCGTGTGGATAAAATTACCATAGATTTTACTACATCTGGTGGGCTAGGGGTTGGCGTGTAACAGCCTTTGGGGGTAAACCGGTTTTTGACAAGGCTTTGTATCGCCGTTACTTAGGCAAAAAGCCTACCGGGGTTAGGGTAGAATTCATGGGACGAGCACATATGATACAGCGCAGCGTGCGAGGTTGGGCGACGGAATTTGCGCAAGAGATTGCAAAACCGGGACTGCTTGCAATTTTCATGGCCTTTTCGGGTGTTTATCTTGCTAGTGTGGCGCAGGTTTCGGCCCAGACCTATCGGTTCAGCAATGTTGTGATCGAAGGCGCGACCCGCATCGAGCAGTCAACCATCCTGAATTATGCGGGGATTGCGCAGGGCGAGACCGTGACTGCCGGCCAGTTGAACAGCGCCTATCAGAACATTCTTGCGACGGGCTTGTTTGAAGAGGTCGAGATGATTCCATCGGGCAATAGCCTGGTGATCAAGGTCCGAGAGTACCCGACGATCAATGTCATAAACTTTGAGGGCAACAACCGCCTTAAGGATGAAGAATTGGCGACAATCGTACAGTCGTCCTCGCGCCGGGTGTATTCACCAAGTACCGCCGAGCAGGACGCATCGCGGATCACACAAGCCTATGAACAACAGGGTCGTCTGGCAGCCAACGTCGAGCCAAAGATCATCCGCCGGTCCAACAACCGGGTCGATCTGGTGTTCGAGATCAAAGAAGGCCGGGTGTCTGAGGTTGAGCGGATCAGCTTTGTCGGAAATCGCAGCTTTAGCGAACGCCGCCTGCGCCGGGTGCTTGAATCCAAACAGGCGGGTCTGTTCCGCAAAATCATTCAACGCGATACCTTTGTTGGCGATCGGGTAGAGTTCGACAAGCAGGTCCTGCGGGATTTCTACCTGTCGCGTGGCTATGTTGATTTTCAGATCTTGTCCGCCTCGCCAGAATTCAGCCGAGAGCGGAACGGGTTTTTCCTGACCTTCAATGTGCGCGAAGGACAGCAGTTTACCTATGGGGAAATCACGACCTCGTCGGATTTGGCCAACATAGATCCGCAGGATTTTCAGAAAGCGATCCGCATTCGTCCGGGTCAAGTGTTTTCGCCGAATGGCGTCGATAGTACGATCTCGCGGCTGGAACGGTTGGCGGTGCAGAAAGACCTCGACTTCATCCGGGTAGAACCCCGCGTGACCCGCAATGAGCGTGCCTTGACGCTGGATCTGGAATTTGTGGTTGTCAAAGGCCCGCGGGTGTTTGTCGAGCGGATTGATATTGAGGGCAATGCGACCACGTTGGACAGGGTCATTCGGCGGCAGTTTACCTCTGTTGAAGGCGACCCATTCAACCCACGTGAAATTCGCGACAGTGCCGAGCGTATCCGCGCGCTTGGGTTCTTCTCCAACGCCGAGGTTGACGCCCGCGAAGGCTCGACCCCTGATCAGGTGATTGTTGATGTTGACGTGGAAGAGCAGCCAACCGGTAGCCTAGGCTTTGGTGCCAGCTATTCGGGCGCGTCTGGGGTCGGGTTCAATGTTACCTTCTCAGAACGGAATTTCCTTGGCCGTGGCCAAACGGTAAGCTTGGCCTTTACGACGAGCGCGGATACCGGCACCTATAGCTTTGGCTTCCTAGAGCCGGCTTTCCTTGGCCGGGACTTGGCCTTTGGGTTCAACGGCAGCTACTCTGAAAGTAGTTCTGTCGCGAACACCACGTTCAACACCACGCGTGGTTTGCTTGGCACTTCGCTAGAGTTCCCGGTGAGCGAATTTGGCCGAGTTGGCCTGAACTACCAGTTGGACATTACCGAATTGTCCAATGTCAGTACAACGGGGTCCTCGAAAATTCTGCAGGACGAAGCGGCCCGTGGACGGGAGATTTCCAGTTCTCTCGGCTATAACTATAACTACCGCACACTGCGAAAGGGGCTGAACCCGGATGCGGGTATTCTGTTCCGCTGGTCACAGAATTTTGGTGGTGTTGGTGGCGATGCAACCTTTATCAAGTCCGAAGCCTTCTTTGTTGCGGAGCGCAAAATAATCAATGACGAGGTGACCGTTCGGGCCATCTTTGAGGGTGGCGTACGCAACGGCTTGAACGGCGACGTCAGCCGCGTGACCGACCGCTTTACATTGAACAACAAGATGCGGGGATTTGATATCAACGGTGTCGGGCCGCGTGATCTGAACGTAACGAACCTGGATCCACTTGGTGGCAACTATTTCGCGGTTGCGAAGGTAGAGGCCGAGTTCCCATTGGGCCTTCCAGAAGAATACGGCGTCCACGGCGGTGTGTTCATGGACGTCGGCAGTGTATGGGGGCTGGACAATACTTCGGGCGGGCCGATTGGTGGGCTGACCGTTGATGACAGCTTTAAATTGCGGGCTGCCGTTGGTGTATCGCTGTTCTGGGATACACCGATTGGGCCGCTGCGCTTTAACTTCTCTAAGGCGATCCAAAAAGAGACCTACGACATTGAGCGTGACTTCGACCTGACCATTTCGACCCGGTTCTAGGGCATGTCATCCTTTGGCCTAAAGGCTGGATTCGCCGCGCTGATCTTTGGCGCGGCGATTGCGTTTCCGGCCCTGGCACAGGAACAGGCGACTCTGCCGTCGCCGATTGTGACGCTGGATCAGGAACGGCTGTTCAATAGCTCTAGCGTGGCAGAGCGTATTCGGGCCGAAATTGAGACCCGCACCGCCGAACTGACGGCAGAGAACCGCCGGATAGAGGCGCAGCTAGAGGCCGAAGAACTGGACCTGACCGAACGGCGGCCGGCGCTGGAGCCTGCCGTTTTTCGTCAGATGGCCGACGCCTTTGATGCCAAGGTTCAGGGGATCCGCGCGGCGCAAGACGCCAAGGCACGAGAGTTGCAGCGCCTGCAAGAACAAGGGCGTCAGGATTTTCTGCGACAGATTCGGCCAATTCTGACAGAGATCGTGCGCGAGCGCGGCGCGGTGGCGGTTATGGATCGGCGCGCCGTGCTGCTGTCGGCGGATTCTATCGACATCACAGATCAGGCCATCTCGCGGTTCAATGCCACATTCGATGCGCCTGAAACGCCTGACCTCGAAGAAACCATGCCGGTACCAACACCCGATTCCCCTGACAATTCCGCGCCAGAGGCTTCTCCAGATGTCCCGGTCGAGGAAAACTAGCAAGGGTGACTTCGCGGCCAAGGTTGTCATGGGTCGGGCGACTTGGTACGAAATCCCAGCTACACGCGTATCACGAAGGACATACCCATGACCGATGGTCTGCAATCTGCCGATATTGATCTGATCCAGCGGATTATTCCGCATCGCTATCCGTTTCTGTTGGTGGATCGGGTCATAGATATCGACGGCACCAAATCCGCCACCGGCCTTAAGAACGTCAGCTTTAATGAGCCACACTTTCAGGGGCATTTCCCCGGCGCACCCATCATGCCTGGCGTAACTATCATCGAGGCGATGGCGCAAACCGCGGCCGTGATGGTCGGTGTGGCCCAGGATTTGGCGGATAAGAACTTCCTGATCTATTTCATGGCCATCGACAAATGCAAATTCCGCCGCAAGGTCATTCCCGGCGATGTGCTAAGGATGCATGTCGAGACCCTGCGCGGCGGCTCCAAGATCTGGAAATTCAAAGGCCGGGCCGAGGTCGAGGGCGAATTGGCCGCCGAGGCTGAATTTACCGCCATGATCGACATGCCTGCCTGAGAGGACCGCCGTGAGTATTGATCCAAGCGTCAAGGTTCATCCAAGCGCCGTTGTCGAGGACGGTGCGGTGATTGCTGCCAACTGCGTGGTCGGGCCGTTTTGTGTGATCGGGCCAAAAGTACGGCTTGGCGTAGGTGTGGTGCTGAAGAGCCACGTGGTTGTCAGTGGCATCACCGAGATCGGCGATGAAACAGAGGTTTTTCCTTTCTCCAGCATTGGGGAAATCCCGCAGGACCTGAAATTCGCCGGCGAAGAGACCCGGCTGGTGATCGGCAAACGCAATCGCATCCGCGAAAGCGTCACGATGAACACCGGGACCGAGGGCGGCGGCGGCGTGACTCGTATTGGTGATGATGGGTTGTTCATGGCGGGCTGCCATGTGGCGCATGATTGTCAGGTTGGGAATCGCGTGATCATGGTCAATAACTCTGCACTTGCGGGGCACTGCGTGCTGGGTGATGACGTGATCGTCGGCGGTCTGTCGGGCATCCATCAGTTTGTGCGTATCGGACGCGGGGCGATTATCGGCGCGGTCACAATGGTGACGAATGATGTGATTCCGCACGGATTGGTACAAGCACCTCGCGGGGCGCTCGATGGGCTTAATCTGGTTGGACTGAAACGCAAAGGGGTGGCGCGGGCGGATATCACCGCCTTACGTGCCGCCTATCAGATGCTGGCGCAGGGCGAAGGGTCGTTCCAGGATCGCGCCAAGCGGCTGAACGCGGAAACCGACAGTGATTATGTGCGCGAGGTTACCGATTTCGTTTTAAGTGCCAGCGACCGCTCTTTCCTGACACCGGATTAGGGCGCGATATGGCAAGACTGGCAATTCTGGCCGGGCAGGGTGCCCTGCCACAGCGCATCGCCGCCGAACATGCTTCGGCGCTTTTCGTGCATTTTGAGGGACTGAATGTCCTGCTACCGGGCAATGACGCTTTCCAAGCTTCGTTTGAGCGGTTCGGAGAAATGTTTGACGGGCTGCACAAGGCAGGCGTCACCGAGGTGGTCTTTGCAGGTGGTCTAGCCCGCCCGGCGCTCAACCCCGCCAATTTCGATGCCAAGATGATGCAGCTTGCGCCGGGGTTTATGGCTGCAATGCAGGGCGGCGACGACGGATTGCTGCGCGCTGTGATCAAGGCATTCGAGCATGAGGGTTTCACCGTGCGCGGCGCGCATGAACTGGTTAGCGGGCTGACGGCCGAGGCTGGATTGCTGGCCGGGCCTAAGCCGTCTGAGGTTGACCAAAGCGACGCGATCCGCGCGCGGTCCATATTGACAGCACTCGGCCCGCTGGATGTCGGGCAGGGTGTGGTTGTGGCCGATGGGCAGGCGCTTGGCCTCGAAAGTGCGCAGGGCACCGATGCGATGCTGCGGTTTGTCGCCGAGACACCCGACGAACTGCGCCAACGCGCGCGTGGCGTCTTGGTTAAGGCCCCTAAGCCCGGTCAGGATTTGCGGGTTGATATGCCGGCGATCGGCCCGGCGACGGTTGAGGGCGCAGTAAAGGCCGGATTGGCTGGGATCATTATCGACGCGGGCGCGGTTTTGTTGCTGGACCGCGAGGCGATGCTGACTGCGGCTGAAACCGCCGGGTTGTTCATTCTGGCCGAGGCGCGCTGATGCGGGTGTTTCTTGTCGCGGGCGAGGCGTCTGGCGACAGGCTGGGCGCGGCCCTGATGGCAGGGCTGAAAGAACTGGCAGGCGATGTCAGCTTTGATGGCATTGGCGGGCCGCTGATGCATGCCGAGGGGCTGCAAAGTCGCTTTGATATGGCAGAGCTGAGTGTTTTCGGCATTGCGGAGGTGCTGCCAAAATATCGCCACTTGAAACGCCGCATCGCCGAGACCGCGCAGGCGGTGATCGACGGCAAGCCTGACGTTTTGATCACCATCGATAGCCCCGATTTCTGCCTGCGCGTCGCGCGGTTGGTCAAAGACTCTAGTGATATACGCACCGTGCATTACGTGGCTCCGTCCGTTTGGGCTTGGCGCGCGGGCCGTGCCGAGAAGATGGCGAAATCTATCGATCAGGTCCTGGCCCTGCTGCCGTTTGAGCCGCCCTATATGGAGGCCGCGGGCATGCGCTGTGATTTCGTCGGCCACCCGGTGGTGGCGGAACCGCGGGCGACAGACGCCGAGGTGTCGGCTTTCCGGGCCGAAACTGGAATTGGTGAAGCCCCAGTCATGCTGGTCTTGCCAGGGTCGCGACGCGGCGAGGTCAGCCGCCTTGCGCCGGTGTTCGGCGAGGCGCTGCGCCTGGTTCTGGCGCGGCATCCCGATATGCGGGTGGTTTTGCCCGCCGCGCCGTCTGTTGCCTCGGCGGTGATCGAAATGGCGGAAAAGTGGCCGGGCAATCCGGTGGTTCTAGACCCGCGCGGGCAGACGAACGACGCGGCAGCGGCGCAGAAACGCGCAGGTTTTGCGGCGGCGGATTACGCTTTGGCCGCCTCAGGCACGGTCAGCCTGGAATTGGCGGCGGCCAGCACGCCGATGGTAATCGCTTATGACATGAACTGGCTGTCCTGGCAGATTATGAGCCGGATGTTGAAGACCAGCACCGTGACGTTGGTCAATCTGGTCAGCGGGTCTGACACGATCCCGGAAATCCTGGGCCCGGCGTGCAGGCCGCCCGCGATTGCTGCGGCATTGAATGATTTAATCGACGACGCCGCCATGCGTGCAGCGCAGATTTCGGCGATGGCAGAGACCATGAAAAAGCTGGGCAAAGGGGCAAAAGCCCCCGGTCTACGGGCAGCGCGGGCGGTGCTGGACGGTTTGGTCAGCTAAGCATTGGTGCGTTGCGTCGCGCTTTGACATATTGCGGGCTGGCGTGGCCAATTAGAAGTATCGGAGTTTCGCTGACAGGTTCTTAAGACATTTCTGCCATGACTTTCCTTGCATGTGAGAGGCAATTCGGATGAATGTTCAAGGCAATACAAGCAGCAGAAACGGAAAACTTGCCTGTTTGGTGGTCGAAGACAGCAAGTTCGACCAAAAAATGATCACCCGGGCCTTGTCCAAAAAGGGCGATCATCTGGAACTATATTTCTCCGAAAGCCTGCAGCAAGCGCGTGACTTGCTGGAAACTGTGAACTTTCAAATAATCTTGTTGGATAACCAACTGCCCGATGGCATGGGCGCGGACTTTGCGCTGGAACTGTCGAAGGATCCAAGACATTGCAAAAAGCCGATTGTCATGGTCAGCGATTGGCCCTCGCCCTTTATGTGGGACAAGGCGCAAAAGGCCGGTGTGTATTTCGTGTTGAACAAGGCCGAATTTCACTACGACTATGTGAAACAAGCGATGGAGTTGGCAGTGCGGCGGCTGCATAAGGCAAGGGTTTAGGGCTGTAATATGGCCCGAAGTCTGCTGACACTTGTGAACATCGGTGAATGTGAAAACTCGGCCGCGTCGATACGCAGATTTGGAAAGCGTTGCGCCAGCAGGGTTATCGCCTCTTCTACCTCGATAGTGACCGCATGGCGTCCGATGCAGGAAAAGATGCCGCCGCCAAAGTTTAGGTGGCTCGGCTGGTCGTGGCGGCTCAGATCGAACTGATCCGGGTTGGGGTAATAGGCCGGGTTCCAATGCGCGGCCCCGATATTGGCAAACACGGGCGTGCCTTTGGGCACATGGGTTCCCTCCAACTCGATATCCTCCAGCGCCTCGCGCGAGGTCGAGATAGAGCGCGGATGAAAACGCATGACTTCGCGGATCGCGGCGGGCACCAACGTGGCGTCGCGGTGCAATTGCGCCCATATTGCGGGCCGCGAGGCCAGTTCGATAACCGCAATCGCGATCTGATGCGAGGAATTGTCGGTGTTCGCTTCTGCCAGCTTGACCACCCAGTTGCGCAGATCACTTCCCGATAGCGCCCCGGCATCCGTGGCACGGATCAGGTCTGATATCAGATCATCCTGCAGGTCGGCGCGACGCGCGGCGATGCGGGCGTCAACGTAGTCCAGCAGGGCCGAAAAGGCGGTGACGATTTCGTCGGTCTTGCTGGGATCGCGGTTATGCACCTGTTGTACGGTATGCGACGTGCGCGCGACGAAATCGGCATCGGCGGTGCTGGCCCCGACCCAATAACAATAAACGGCAGAGGGCGTGGGATCACAGAGCGTCTCGATCAGATCGACAGATCCATCTGGAATGGCGTCGACGACCTGCGTGAGGATATGGTGGATGTCGCGGCGAAACCGCTCGGAGCCTTCGGGGCCCATCAGCTTGGTTAACGGCTGGCGCAGCTTGCGGCGGCGTTCGCCCCGGTTGTGAAACGAAATCGATTGGCGTTTATAGTCCAGCGCCGGGCTTTCGGGTAGGCCCAGTAGGTGCATCAATTTCGGGTGACCGGTGCCCAGCCGCCGGTCGATGATGGCGTTGCGACACAGATCATAATCCAATACCTCCAGCCCGCGGGTGCTGTGGGCGAGTTTGGACTGCGTGGCGATTTCGGCGAGCATAGCAAAGGGCGCGGCCTGATAGGCGGCGCTGGCAAAGTCGATTTCGGGTAGCTCGGCGATCTGTTTCATTCGGCCAGCCTAGGCGCAGAGACTGCACTGGCCAAATGAAAATCTTAATATCCGCGCCAAATCCAGCCGCCGCCATAGATTCGACTGCCTTCGGGGTCATAGAATACGCAGGCCTGTCCGGGCGAAACGCCTTCCTCAGCGGTGATCAGTTCAACCTCGGCCGTGGTGGCCGACAGCGGGCGGATGATCGCATCGCGTGGCGGACGGGTGGACCGCACACGCACGGACAGGTGCCATTCGGGCCGCGATTGAAACGCATCATCCCCAAGCCAGTTGATTTCACGTACCGGAATAGTGCGGGTGGCCAGCAACTCTTTGGGGCCGACGATAACCTGCCTTGTGTCGACATCCAGGCGCACCACATAAAGCGGTTCTTCGAGGCCTCCGATGCCTAGCCCGCGCCGCTGCCCGATCGTATAATGAATGACGCCTTTATGGTTGCCCAGCACCCGACCATCGACATGGACGATATCGCCAGGTTCAGCGGCACCGGGGCGCAGTTTTTCGATGATGGCCGCATAGTTGCCGTCGGGGACAAAGCAGATATCCTGACTGTCAGGCTTATCCGCCACCGCCAGCCCGTGCCGCGCCGCAAGGGTGCGGGTTTCGGCCTTGGAGGCCAGGTGCCCCAGCGGAAACCGCAGGAACGACAGTTGTTCTTGTGTGGTAGAGAACAGAAAATACGACTGATCACGCGCGGCATCGGCCGCGGAATGCAGTTCCGCGCCGTTTGTCCCCATCTTGCGTTGAATGTAATGGCCGGTTGCCATGCAATCGGCATCAAGGTCTTTGGCGGTTTCCAACAGGTCCTTGAACTTTACCCTCTCATTACACCGGATGCAGGGCACAGGCGTGGCCCCGGCCAGATAGCTGTCGGCGAATTCATCAATAACGGCATCCTTAAAAATGTTCTCATAATCCAGAACATAATGCGGAAAGCCCATTTCCTCGGCGACGCGACGCGCATCATGAATATCGATGCCCGCGCAGCAGGCCCCTTTTTTGGCCAGCGCGGCCCCGTGATCGTACAATTGCAGCGTCACGCCAACCACGTCATAGCCTTCACGCGCTAGCTCTGCGGCGACGACAGACGAATCAACGCCGCCCGACATTGCCACCACAACGCGGGTCTCTGCCGGTGGTTTTGCAAACCCCAACGAGTTGATTTGCGCATCCAGCGCCATGAGCCTCTCCTAAAAGTCCTGTAGGAATATAGGAAAATACGAACTACTAACAAGGGCTGGTTTCACGGCCCATTAAGTGGTGAAGGCGCAAGTTCACCTCGTCAAGAACGAGGGGACAGTAAACATGTATTTAAGAAAGATAGATGGTCCACGAACCGTGACCTTACCGGACGGTACTGTCATGTCGCGCGCGGACCTGCCGTCAGCCAAAACTCGCCGTTGGGTGGCAAGCCGAAAGGCCGCTGTGGTCAAAGGGGTGGTTTTTGGTTTACTACCTTTAAAAGAGGCCCTTGATATTTACGGGCTTAGTGAGGATGAGTTTAACGAGTGGCGTTCGGCCGTGGAAACACACGGTGAAGCGGCTCTCAAAGCGACGGCGTTGCAAAAATATCGGCAACCGTAACGGGTTTCTTCAGGCTTGGTAACGCCGCGTTAACCTTTACGGGCCAAAGTAAGGTTAACGGTTCAAAGATGCGGAGTTAATTTGATGCGTGTGCTTTTGGTTGAAGACGATCCCACCACCTCTCGTAGCATCGAGTTGATGCTGACCCATGCCAATCTGAACGTCTATGCGACGGACCTTGGCGAAGAGGGGATCGATCTCGCGAAGCTATATGATTATGATCTGATCCTGCTGGATCTTAATCTGCCGGATATGAACGGCCATGATGTTCTGCGTCAATTGCGGCTGGCCCGTATCGAAACACCGATTTTGATCCTGTCCGGCGCGGATGACACTGAAAACAAGTTAAAAGGCTTTGGTTTTGGAGCTGATGACTACCTGACCAAACCGTTCCACCGCGAGGAACTGGTTGCCCGAATTCACGCCATCATCCGACGCTCGAAAGGGCATTCACAGTCGGTGATCCATACGGGTCTGGTTGATGTGAACCTGGATGCCAAAACCGTCGAAGTGCAAAGCAAGCCGGTGCATTTGACCGGCAAAGAATACCAGATGCTGGAGCTGCTATCGCTGCGCAAGGGCACGACCCTGACCAAGGAAATGTTCCTTAACCACCTCTATGGCGGTATGGATGAACCGGAACTGAAAATCATCGACGTTTTCATCTGTAAGTTGCGCAAAAAACTCTCCAAAGCGACCGGCGGAGAAAATTACATCGAAACGGTATGGGGCCGGGGTTATGTCCTGCGCGACCCGGAACCTGCGATGATGGATGAACAAATCGCCATTGGCGCTTAAAATTTCGCACTGACATTCCACTCACGGTCTGGACCTCCTTAAGGTGGGCTCCTATCAATTGGGGGCACCTTGGGAGGTTTCGGCGTGGCGGACGAGGACGATATCCGAAAACTGAGTGAGACTCAGGCAGAGGCAGAACTTGCCCAGCTGGCCAAGCTGCTAGCGCAGGCCAACCGCGCCTATCACACTGAAGACGCACCGGATATTTCGGACGCAGACTATGACGCCCTGAAAAAGCGTAATACCGCAATAGAGCTGGCGTTCCCGAATCTGAAACGCAGAGATAGCCCATCAGATCAGGTCGGCGCACCTGTGTCAGAGACATTTGCAAAGGTCACCCATGCGGTGCGGATGTTGTCGCTGTCCAACGGGTTTGACGATTCCGATATCAAAGATTTTGACGATACTATACGCCGCTACCTCGGTCTTAAGGCCGCAGAGGTTTTGAGTTATACGGCAGAACCAAAAATCGACGGCCTGTCGCTTAGCTTGCGGTATGAAAAAGGCCGACTTGTGCAGGCGGCGACCCGGGGCGACGGCGAGGTCGGCGAAAACGTTACGGCAAACGCGCTGACAATTGGCGATATACCGCAGATTTTGACTGGTGCCCCTGATGTGCTGGAAGTTCGCGGCGAAGTGTACATGAGCCACGTGGATTTTGAGGCGTTGAATACACGGCAAGAGGCGCGCGGAGACAAGGTTTTCGCCAATCCGCGCAACGCTGCGGCCGGATCTTTACGCCAACTTGACGCGAATATCACCCGCGCGCGTCCGCTAAAATTCTTTGCCTATGCTTGGGGGGAATTGTCAGACCCGCTTGCTGAAACGCAAATGAGTGCCATCGCGCGGCTTGCGAGTTTGGGATTCCAAACCAATCCATTGACCCGGTTATGTACTGGACCGATAGAGATGCTGGCGCATTATGCATCGATTGAAAGCCAGAGGGCGAGTTTGAATTACGACATCGACGGCGTGGTTTACAAGGTCGACGACCTTGGGCTGCAACGGCGGCTTGGCTTCCGGTCAACCACGCCGCGATGGGCGATCGCGCATAAATTTCCTGCCGAATTGGCCTGGACCCGGCTTGAGAAAATCGAAATACAGGTTGGTCGTACCGGCGCGCTTAGCCCTGTTGCGCGGTTGTTGCCGGTAACGGTCGGCGGTGTCGTTGTATCCAACGCGACATTGCACAATGAGGATTATATTGCAGGACGGGATTCCAACGGTGCGCCCATCCGCGGGGGTAAGGACATTCGGGAAGGCGACTGGGTGCAGGTCTACCGTGCCGGGGATGTCATTCCGAAGGTGGCAGATGTTGACCTTGGCCGGCGGGCCGAAGGTTCGTTGCCCTATGTCTTCCCGACTCATTGCCCTGAATGCCAGTCAGATGCGGTGCGTGAAGAGGGCGACGCCATAAGGCGTTGCACCGGTGGTATGATTTGCCCCGCGCAAGCTATTGAAAAGTTGAAGCATTTCGTCGGTCGTGCGACCTTTGACATCGAAGGTCTGGGCGCAAAACAGATCGAGATGTTCTATCACGATGACACGCTGCCGATCCGCGAACCGGCGGACATTTTCACGTTGGCGCAACGTGATGCGACCAATCTGACCAAACTGAAAAACCGCGACGGCTTTGGCGAAAAATCTGCAACAAACCTGTTCCGGGCGATAGACGAGAAACGGGAAATTCCGTTAGCGCGGCTGATTTTCGGGCTGGGAATTCGCCACGTCGGTGAGGTCGGGGCCCGGGATCTGGCGCGCCACTATGCGGACTGGGATGTCATGGCGGCGGCGCTTGATCTTGCGCGTCCTGCCGCCCTTGGTCATCGCGCGGCGGATGAAGCCGAAGATCGGGAACGGATCACGGCGGCAAAAGAGGAGCGTCGGGCAAAAATCAAAGAAGCGCGCGATGCTGCCTTGGCCAAGGCCAATCTGCCTGGTGAGGCGCAGGCCGCTTGGGACGATTTGATAGCCATTGATGGCATTGGCGCGGTCTTGGCCTTGTCGCTGTCGGACGCACTGGCCAACCCGGAAGAACGCCGTGCGATCAATGCTTTGGTTGCTCAGTTAACACCATTGCCGCCTGAAACACTGGCCAGTGAAAGCCCAGTCGCCGGCAAAACCGTGGTCTTCACCGGATCGCTGGAAAAGATGACCCGCGCCGAAGCCAAGGCGCGAGCTGAGTCGCTGGGTGCCAAAGTCTCGGGCTCCGTTAGTGCCAAGACCGACCTGGTCGTGGCCGGACCGGGGGCAGGGTCAAAGGGCAAAAAGGCGGCGGACCTGGGCCTTGAAGTGATCGACGAAGACGCCTGGCTGGCGCTAATCGGCGCGCCATGAGTGGGCGGCCCGAAATCCTGTTCCCGCTGTTCGCTGGGCTGGAAACGCTTGCGGGCGTGGGGCCAAAAACTGCGAAGACCTTTGAAGGGCTCGATGTAGAAAAGCCACGTGATTTGCTGTTCACACTGCCGCATTCGGGTATTGATCGCCACAAACGCACCAGCATTCAAGGGGCAGACCTGCCACAAGTACTGACGGTTGAGGTCGAGGTCGGTCGTCATCTCGCGCCGTCGCGCAAGGGGCTGCCCTACCGGGTCGAGGTGCGCGATGCGCAGACGACATTTCAGCTGGTGTTCTTCCATGCGCGTGAAGATTGGTTGAAAAGACAACTCCCTACGGGGCAACGGCGAGTTGTATCCGGCAAGGTCGAGCTATTCGACAGCATCGGGCAAATGCCGCATCCCGATCATATTTTACCGTTGGATGAGGCGGATGAAATTCCGCTGTTTGAGCCGGTTTACCCACTGACGGCTGGGTTGACGCAACGGGGCGTCGCCAAGGCGGCGGGATCAGCCATCGGGTTGTTGCCAGAGCTGGAGGAATGGATTGATCCGGCTCTGCGGTCCCGGGAGGGCTGGCCAAGCTGGAAAGCGGCGGTCGAGACGGCGCATCACCCTTTGTCTGCAGATGAGCTGGCGGTGACGGCCCCTGCGCGGCAGCGGCTTGCCTATGATGAGTTGATGGCGCATCAATTAACCTTGGCATTGGCCCGCGCGGCGGTGCGCAAAGGCAAGGGTGTGGCGGCTATTTCGACCGGGGGTTTGCAATCCAAGGTGCTGAAATCATTACCCTATCGGCCGACAGGCGCGCAGGAGCGGGCGATCCGTGAGATTACGGATGACATGGCGCAACCACTGCGGATGAACCGGTTGCTGCAGGGCGATGTGGGGGCGGGAAAAACTTTGGTGGCGTTGATGGCGTTGCTGGTGGCGGTCGAGGCTGGCGGGCAGGGTGTGATGATGGCCCCGACGGAGATCCTTGCGCGGCAACACATGGCGGGGCTGCGCCCGTTCACCGAGGCCGCCGGTGTTGTGCTGGAGATTTTGACGGGGCGCGATAAGGGCGCGGAGCGTGCGGCGAAGCTTAAGGCATTAAAAAACGGAGATATTCATATTCTGGTCGGCACCCACGCTGTGTTTCAGACCGATGTGGAATTCGCCGACCTACGGCTGGCCGTGGTGGATGAGCAGCACCGGTTTGGCGTTGCCCAACGCATGGAGTTGGGGGCCAAGGGGCGGGCTGCGGACATGTTGGTGATGACCGCGACGCCGATTCCGCGCAGTTTAAGCCTGGCGCAATATGGCGATATGGATGTGTCTGTGCTCGATGAGAAACCGCCGGGGCGCAAACCGATCACGACGGCGTTGGTCAGCACCGGGCGCCTCGACGAGGTGGTTGAAAAGCTGCGCAAGGCGATTGCCGAGGGGCGGCAGGCCTATTGGGTGTGCCCGTTGGTCGAAGAAAGCGAATCCGTCGATATGACCGCTGCCGAAGAGCGATTCAAACGTCTACGCGCGGCGCTTGGCGAGGATGTCGTCGGTTTGGTGCATGGCCAGATGCCCCCGGCACAAAAAGACTCCGCGATGGCCAGTTTCGTTGCTGGCGACACCCGTGTGCTGGTATCGACAACGGTGATTGAGGTCGGCGTGGATGTGCCGAATGCGTCGATAATGGTGATCGAACGGGCCGAAAGTTTTGGTCTGGCACAGTTACATCAGCTGCGCGGCCGCGTTGGCCGGGGCGACGAGGCATCAACCTGTCTGCTGATGTATCAGCCGCCAATGTCCGAAAGTGGGCGGCGACGGCTAGAGATTTTGCGCGAGACAGAGGATGGATTTCGCATCGCCGAGGAAGATTTGGCGATGCGCGGGGCTGGTGATTTGATTGGAACCGAGCAGTCTGGGTTGCCACGATTTCGAATAGCGGACCTGGAACGTCAATCCGCCCTGATGGCTTTGGCGCAATCGGATGCCCGCAAATTGCTGGCAGATGACCCGGATCTAACGAGTGAACGCGGACAAGCCGCGCGGATTCTCCTTTGGCTAATGGAGCAGGATAAGGCTATTCGTTTGATTTCAGTGGGTTAGCCCGGACCGTTCCTCTTTGTTCGCAAATGTTCTCATAAAGTTCTTTACAAACTGTTCTCAACATGAGAACAAAGGAGCAACAGAAAGCAGTGAGGTCAAAATGCTCAAAGACATCAAAACCATCGCCCATCGCTCCAGCGAAACCATTTTGCAGGATTGCGCAGGTGCTGCGGCCTTGGTGTTAATGCTTTTTGTTGGTCTGTATCTGCCTGTTATTGCTTAGGTTTCTGCCTGCGTTCAGTCTCTGACCATCCCGCGTCCCTGTCCCCAACAATGACGCGTTGCCGCCGATCCTGTCCCAGGCGGCCCCGGGCTATGCCATCGCCCCTATGGTCGGACACTCAAACGAACGCCACTTGCCGCCGCCTCCATGTCCCCGGAGGCGGCGGTTTTTTCTTTTGGAAGGGAAATTGTTAGACGCAGGCGGCCTTTTCGGCCTGCTGCATAGCGTCCAGCGTGGCCTCTAGCGCTAGCATAATAGACGCGTGGCGGTTTTTGAAATCCCGGGCGGGCATCAGAACCTCCAGCCCGTCAAATGGCGGGTCTGGCACCGGGCCTGTAGATTTAAGCATTGCTTTGAGTTGGTCACGGGCGGTCTCGACCTCTGCGCGGGTCCGACCAATAATCTGCGCGCCGACAACAGAGGCGGCGGCCTGGCCCAGGGCGCAGGCCTTAACATCTTGCCCGAACTCGGAAATCTTCCCGTCCTGCATCACCAAATCGACCGTCACTGTAGATCCGCACAGTGGCGAGCGTTTCTTGGCGGTAGCCTGCGGCGCGTTTAGACGATCCGTCAGGGGAATATCAGCGGCAAGTTCCAGAATGCGCCCGGAATATAGCTTTATCAGATCGGCATCGCTCATCGGGGTTTTCTCGTCTTGCTGGACTCTTTACATAGGGCGGCGAGGCGCAGTTTAAAAGGAAAACCGATGGCGTTCGATACAGCGACTTTAGTATATGATGCGCGGGGGCTCTTGCCGGTGATCGCCCAGGATGAGGCGAGCGGCGAGGTTTTGATGTTGGCCTGGATGAATTCCGAAGCTGTGGCCAAAACACTTGAAACACGGTTTGTAACCTATTGGTCACGTTCAAGGAATGCGTTTTGGATCAAGGGGGGGACCAGCGGCCACGTTCAGGAATTAGTCGATCTGCGGCTGGACTGCGACCGCGATTGTTTGCTTGCTGTGGTGCGTCAGACTGGGCCTGCCTGCCATACAAACCGGCGCAGCTGTTTTTATACCGCAGTTCGGGATGGCGAAGAGGTAGAGCTTTTGCAGCCTATGGGTTGAGACCGACCAACCTGCGGATTTCTTCGGGGGTCAGACCATCATCACGGTATTTGGCGATGGCGCGAGCGTCGTCTCGTTTGGCGAGTCTCTTTCCATTCTTATCTCGAATAAGATTGTGATGCCAATATGTTGGGCGGGGAAGTTCAAGTAAATATTGTAGCAGTATATGGATGAACGTGGCCTGAAACAGGTCGGCACCGCGTATGACGTGGCTAATATTTTGTGCGGCGTCATCGACCACAACGGATAGGTGATAAGAGGTGCCCATATCGCGTCGCGCCAGGACTATATCGCCGATTTGATTGATCGCGGTTTCGCGTGTCAAAACATGGCGACCCGGATGTTTTGGACCATTTTCGGTGAATGCCGGGCTCCCCCCCAGATGATCCATCGCGGCGGAGATATTCAGGCGTATGATTTTCATATGACCTTCATATGAATTGCATATGGCCCGGCACGTGCCCGGATAGATCGGGCCATCGGGTCCGGTTACGCCTTCTTGCGGGGCAGACATGGCGGCGCGGATGTCGGCGCGACTGCAGCTGCACGGGTAACAAAGGCCAAGGGCAAAAAGCTGATCCAGGGCTTCGCGGTAGACAGGTAGGCGATCTGATTGCCGCATCACGGGCTGCGGCCAAGTCAGGCCAAGCCAATGCAGGTCATCGAAAATCTGCGCCTCCCATTCTGGTTTAGAGCGTTGCCTGTCGATGTCTTCGATCCGCAACAGGAATTCGCCGTCATTCTTCCGCGCCAAGTCGGCGGCGGTCAGGGCTGAATAGGCGTGCCCAAGATGCAGGGGGCCGGTGGGGCTGGGTGCGAAACGGGTGCGGAAGATCACGATTTTTGCAGTACGTAGACGTTGGATTTCAGGTTTATGCCGGGCAGGTGGGGGCCGTATTCCTGAAACAGCAACCGCGCAGCACCATCGGCGAGTAGGGCGCGCAATCGGCCCTCGAATTGCGGATCGGCGAGGGCGTGGTCGTTGAACGACAGAGCGAAAAGCCCGCCGGGCGCAAGCGCCTTAAGGATCGCATCAAGGACTTCAATTGGGGCGGCACCGACGCCGATGACGCCAGTGGCGGTGATGGCGTCATAGCCGCTTGGGATCGTATCATCGAGTTCGACCTGCCAGAGCTTGTGATATGCGCGCTTTTCAGCGGCCCCTTTCAGCATATCGGCAGAGAGGTCGGCACCGTCGATCTGTGTAAACCCCTCGGACCGCAGGGCCAAGCCCGACAATCCAGTTCCACAGCCGAAATCGAGGATTGCGGACGATTTGTCAGACAAATGCCGCGACAGGGCTTCGGCTACGCGGGCGGGCGTGGCATAGCCGTTCTCGGATATCTCGGCATCATAGCTCGCCGACCAATTGTCATACAATTCGCGGGTCGCATCGGGTGTATCCAGATCATAGACTTGCGTCAGGAACTTCTGTTTGCTCATACGTCAAACGTAAGCTTGGTGGTCAGGCCGCGTCCAGAGCCGATTGCGCCAACCAGTCTGTCCAGGCGGATTTGGCACGGTCGGTATAGGCCTTGTAGCGGGCCGGGCGGTTTTTGCGGCCACCTTTCAGATCGACAGGCTGAAACAGGCCGAAATTGACGTTCATCGGCTGAAAAGTCTTGGCGTCGGCCCCGCCGGTGATGTGGTTGACCAGGGCCCCCATAGCGGTGTCAATCGGCGGGCTGGCCAACGGCGTGCCCAGAATGTCGCCCACGGCAAGACGCCCGGCCAGCAGCCCCATGGCGGCGGATTCCACATACCCCTCGACCCCGGTAATTTGCCCGGCGAAGCGGATATTCGGCTGTGATTTCAGGCGCATCTGGTCATCAAGCAAGGTGGGGGAATTCAGGAATGTGTTGCGGTGGATGCCGCCGAGACGGGCAAACTGCGCCTGCTCCAGCCCCGGGATTTGCCGCAAGACATCGGTCTGTGCGCCATATTTCATCTTGGTCTGGAAGCCGACGATGTTGAACAGCGTGCCCAGTTTGTTGTCGCGGCGCAGCTGCACAACGGCATAGGCCTTGATGTCGGGCTGATGTGGGTTGGTCAGGCCGACGGGTTTCATCGGACCGTGGCGCAGGGTTTCGCGTCCGCGTTCGGCCATCACCTCGATCGGCAGGCAGCCGTCGAAATATTTCGCCGTCTCGCCCTCGTGGAATTCGGTTTTTTCGGCGGCGAGCAGCGCGTCGATGAAGGATTCGTACTGCGCTTTGTCCATCGGGCAGTTGAGGTAGGCTTTCTGGTCTTCCTCGGTCTCGCCCTTGTCATAGCGCGACTGCATCCAGGCCTTGGACATGTCGATGCTGTCGGCATAGACGATCGGGGCAATGGCGTCGAAAAAGGCCAGCGCGTCGGCGCCGGTTTCCGTGCGGATCGCCTCGGCGAGGGCGCCAGAGGTCAGCGGGCCGGTGGCGATGATCCAGTGGCCGTCGCGCGGCAGGGTCGTTATTTCGCCGGGCTGGATCGTGATGCGCGGGTGCGCACGCAGGCGGTCGGTGACCCCCTGGGCAAAAGCTTCGCGGTCGACAGCCAGCGCGCCACCGGCGGGCAGGGCGAACGCATCGGCCATCTCCATGATCAGGCCACCGGCGGCGCGCATTTCCCAATGCAGCAGGCCGACGGCGTTCTGTTCGTCATCATCAGAACGGAAGGAATTGGAGCAAACCATCTCGGCGAGGTTGCCGGTTTGATGCGCGAAGGTGCCGACCTGTGGCCGCATCTCGTGGATAACTACGTCGATGCCAAGTTGGGCGGCCTGCCAGGCGGCCTCTGATCCGGCCATGCCGCCGCCGATGATGTTCAGTGTTTTCATACGCCCGATTTAGTTCAGCGGGCGCAGGAAGGAAAGGGTTCAGGCGGTGCCAAGTTCGCGGGGCAGCGTAGCCACGGGTGTGTCCCAGACTCCCTGAAATATGTTGTCGGTTTCGGCACCGCCGTCGTCCAGGGACTCATGCATAGGGGCGTCGCTTACAAAGGCCAGGCAATGGCCAGACAGGATCGCATCGCGGGTCAACTGTTCGGCGCTACGGGGCGGGCGGGTTGCGCGATCGGCGGCGCGCGCCAACCGTTCCTGGGCGATACGGCGCGGCGCGATGGGTTTGGCCCAAAGCCGAAATCGGTGGCTGCCACCGGGTTGCGTGACGGCGACCAGCAGGATCGCGCCCAGCAGGGCCATGTCACGCCAAAACCCTGCAAGTGCCTCTGGGGTGCCCATCTGGTCAAAGTGCAAAAAGCCTGACCAGAAAATATAGACAGCCAGCAGCAGCGCTGCGGGACGGACGACAAAACCCACCATGATCGCGAATGCGGTGATGAACAGATACGAGGTAGAGACAAGTTGAGCATGATGTTTAAGCAGGACCGCGTCAAAGACAGTACGGCTTGCGGGCTCAAATATCAGGCCCGTGGCGGTGGCCAGAAAATAGGATGCGATCAGGATTCGCACGACAGACAGAACTGTCCGCGAGACGGTGTTTTGATCATGGGTCGGGCGGCTTGTGCGGCTTCTCGACATTACGTTTCCCCAGATGTTTTGCCCCCATCCGAAGTGTCATTAATCAGACATTGAACCATGACTGTGGCTGGGCTGAATGATGGCCAAATCCGGGCATGTGAGCAAAAAATGGGGTTTAGCATGTTTTTTGGGAGTTTTGGTCAAAAGCAGTGGGGACAATCACGCCAAATGCAAGGAATTGGACGCGATATTAACCAAGATGCATCCCCTACTGGTTGTAGGGTTGCTACGTGCCTTATCGCGTATTTTCAGCGGGTACTATCGGACAAAGTCGTTGCCAATGGGTCGAAAGCACCGATTATTCGGTGCTTTCGCCGCTTTCTGCGTCGTCCTCGCCCTGATCGGCGATCCAGGCGACCGAGGTGACCTCTTCGCGTTTGGCGGTATTGAACACCTTGACGCCGCCAGCCCCACGTGACCGGAAGCTGATGCCATCAACAGGGCAGCGGATCGACTGGCCCGTGGATGTGACAAGCATGATCTGATCGTCCATTTCCACCGGGAAGCTGGCAACCAGACGCCCCCCACGCATCGCTTTGTCCATGGCGGCGACACCCTGACCCCCGCGCCCGCGCACGGGATAATCGTGGCTGGAGCTTAGCTTGCCCGAGCCACCAGAGGTGATGGTCAGAATCAGATCCTCGGCGGCGGACATTTCTGCATAACGGTCCTGAGAAATGGTGGCGTTGGCGTTGGTGTCGCTGCCATCTTCGTCGGGCAGCTCGGCGTCATCGGCCAGGCCCGCGACGGCGCGGCGCATTTTAAGATAGGCCGCGCGTTCGTCGGATTCAGCCTTGAAGTGACGGATGATCGACATCGAAACGACCGTGTCATCCTTGCCCAGTCGGATGCCACGCACGCCGGTCGACGCACGGGATTGGAACACGCGGACCTCAGTGCTTGGGAAGCGGATCGCGCGGCCAGATTGCGTCACCAGCATCACGTCGTCATCTGTCGAGCAGATGCGCGCGTTAACCAGTGTGGCGTCGGCAAAGTCATCCTCAAACTTCATGGCGATCTTGCCGTTGCGCATCACGTTCGTGAAATCTGACAAGGCGTTACGCCGTACGGTACCACGTGAGGTTGCAAACATGATCTGCAATTCTCCCCATTCTTCTTCGGGGCGATCAACCGGCATGATTGCGGCGATGGAAACGCCTGGCGGAATCGGCAGAATGTTGACGATGGCCTTGCCCTTGGCGGTGCGACCACCCTGCGGCAGGCGCCATGTCTTTAGCTTATAGACCATGCCGTCGGTGGTGAAAAACAGCAGTTGCGTGTGGGTGTTGGCCACAAATAGCGTGGTGATGACGTCGTCATCCTTGGTCGCCATGCCCGACAGGCCCTTGCCGCCGCGTTTCTGTTCGCGGAAATCGGTCAGAGGCGTGCGTTTGATCCAGCCGGTGGCGGTGACGGTGACCACCATATCTTCGCGTTCAATCAGGTCTTCGTCGTCCATATCGCCGGACCAGTCGACGATTTCGGTGCGACGCGGCACGGCAAATAGCGCGCGCACCTCTGTCAGCTCTGTGCCGATGATCCCCATGATCCGGTCGCGAGAGCGCAGGATGTCGAGGTAGTCTTTGATCTTGCCGGCAAGTTCTTCCAGCTCGTCGGTGACTTCCTTGACGCCCAGTTGGGTCAGGCGCTGTAAGCGCAATTCCAGAATGGCGCGGGCCTGAATTTCAGACAGGTTATAGGTGCCATCCTCGTTGATGGTGTGGCTGGGGTCATCGATCAGCCGAATGAACGGCGCAATTTCGTGGGCGGGCCAGCGACGCTCCATCAGTTTGACGCGCGCCTCGGCGGCGTCTGCACTGGCGCGGATGGTCGCGACGACCTCATCGACATTGCTGACAGCGACGGCGAGACCACAAAGGATATGGCTGCGTTCCCGGGCTTTGCGCAGCTCAAACGCGGTGCGGCGTGCAACAACTTCCTCTCGGAAGGTGATGAAATGGCTCAGGAAATCACGAAGCGTCAGCTGCTCTGGCCGGCCACCGTTCAGCGCCAGCATGTTACAGCCAAAGCTGGTCTGCATCTGCGTGAAACGGAACAGCTGATTCAGCACGACCTCTGCTGTGGCATCGCGCTTTAGCTCGACCACGACACGCACACCGATACGGTCGGATTCGTCCTGAACGTGGCTGATGCCTTCCAGCTTTTTCTCTTTGGCAAGCTCGGCGATCTGTTCGACCAGCCGTGCCTTGTTCACCTGATAGGGAACCTCATCAATAACAATGGCATAGCGGTCTTTGCGGATCTCTTCGATCCGGGTCTTGGCACGGATGATGACGCTACCGCGGCCTTCTTCGTAGGCCTTGCGCGCCCCGGTGCGGCCAAGGATGATGCCGCCGGTCGGAAAGTCTGGGGCTGGGATATATTCCATCAACTGCATCGAATCCAGATCAGGATTTTCGATCAGCGCCAGCGTGGCGTCGATGACTTCGCCCAGGTTATGCGGCGGAATATTGGTGGCCATGCCGACGGCGATGCCGCCCGCGCCATTGACCAACATATTCGGAAAACGGGCGGGCAGAACCGACGGCTCGCGGTCTTTGCCGTCATAATTGTCCTGAAAATCGACGGTATCCTTGTCGATATCGGCCAGCAGATAAGCGGCAGGTTTGTCCATCCGCACTTCGGTATATCGCATGGCGGCTGCGTTATCGCCGTCCATCGAGCCAAAGTTACCCTGTCCATCCAACAGCGGCAGCGACATGGAAAACGGCTGCGCCATACGCACCAACGCGTCATAAATCGCGCTGTCGCCATGCGGGTGGTATTTACCCATCGTATCGCCAACGGGACGGGCGGATTTGCGGTAGGATTTGTCGTGTGTGTTGCCCGTTTCATGCATCGCGTACAAAATGCGGCGATGAACAGGCTTTAGACCGTCGCGCAGGTCAGGAATAGCCCGGCTGACGATGACCGACATGGCATAGTCAAGGTAAGACGTTTTCATCTCGTCCGAGATAGAAATCTGCGGCCCGTCGTAAACATAACGCTCTGGTTGAGAATCGTCTGTATTATCAGGTGGTTCCGGCGTGTCGTTCACGTGGCTGTCCGTTGTCTTTTGGGCGACCTAGCTAAGCGCTATATCTTGTTGCTGTGCAGTATAGCCCGCGCCGTATCTGGGGTGCAATGGCGATCTGAGGGTTATCCAGCAGCCACAGGAGCAGAGTGATAACATATTGTTTTCATTGAAAAGTAATTTCTATCCGGCATGATGGTTGTATCGGCAGCAACAGGAGGCAAGAAATGCCCGAGACAGAAACCGAATTGATGTTAAAGGGATATGGGCTGACCACGGCGGAATTATATTATCGTATGCCGGATTTTCAGCGGGTGTTGAATACCTTCGTCTGGCAGGATTACGACCTTTCCCCGGACCACCCGCGGCTGTTCAAGTTCATCGAATTTTGGCAGGGCGAGATAGAGGGACCATTGCATTCGGTCCGCTTTACCCACCGCAAGATGATCCGCGCAGGCGAGTGGCGCAACGTGACGGGTGAGTTCACGTTGCACTAGGGTCCTAAGCGGCTTGTGTCGGTGCGGCGCGCTGCAGCATACCAAACAGGTCGCGCGGATCATCCGGATCTGCCAGAAGATCAAGTTTCTCCGTCATACCTGCTAGTTGCATCTGGTCTTTAATGTAACGCAGAGCGGAAAAATCCTCGATGGCAAAGCCGACGCTGTCAAACAGCGTGATGGCGCGGGCATCCTTGCGGCCCGGAATATCACCCGCCATGACCTGCCAAAGCTCTGTCACGGGATGATCGGCGTCCAACTGCTGAATCTCGCCCTCGATGCGGGTTTGTGGTGGGTATTCCACGAAGATCTGGCTGCGCAGCAGGATGTCGCGGTGCAGTTCCGTCTTGCCAGGGCAATCGCCGCCGACAGCGTTGATATGCACACCGGACCCCACCAGGTTATCGGTTAGAATCGTCGCATTCGCCTTGTCGGCGGTGCAGGTGGTGATGATATCGGCACCCTCGACGGCGGCCTCGGCGCTGGTGCAGGCAATCAGGCGCAGGCCGGAGCCCTCCAGATTACGGTGCACCTTGGCAGTGGCGGCAGGGTCCAGATCATACAGCCGAACCTCTTCAATGGCGCAAATCGCCTGAAACGCCGTTGCCTGAAATTCGGCCTGCGCACCATTGCCAATGAGCGCCATAACACGCGCATCGGGCCGCGCCAAATGTTTCGCAGCTAGGGCCGACATGGCGGCAGTGCGCAGCGCGGTCAGCATAGTCATCTCGGTCAACAAAACGGGTGTCCCGGTATTAACGTCTGCCAAAAGCCCAAGTGCCATAACTGTTTGCAGCCCGTTCTTCATGTTCTTCGGGTGACCGTTCACATACTTAAATGCATAGAGCTGCCCATCCGACGTCGGCATCAGCTCTATCACGCCCTCGGCCGAATGGGCGGCGACGCGGGGCGTCTTGTCAAACACCGGCCAGCGCAAGAAATCAGATTCGATATTGGCAGCGATGCGGATCAGCACCTCTTGCAGGCCGATTCTGTGTACGAGCGACATCATCGCATCAACGCTGACAAAGGGTACATAGGCGCGGGAACTGGGTTGCATGGCGGTCTCCTTAGGCGAAAGATTTTGTGGGGCGATCGAATACCCGACGGCCCAGGCCGCTGGCGACCAAATCCACCATCAGCGACGCGGTGCGCCCGCGTTCATCAAGAAACGGGTTCAGCTCGACCAGATCAAGCGAAGTCATCAAGCCGCTGTCATGGATCATCTCCATCACCAAATGCGCCTCGCGTGTTGTGGCTCCGCCCGGAACGGTGGTGCCGACGGCGGGCGCGATGGACGGATCAAGGAAATCAACATCCAGCGATACATGTAGCAGGCCATTCGCGGCTTGCACCCGATCCAGAAACGCAGAAAGCGGCGTGTTGATACCATTTTCGTCAATGCTGCGCATGTCGTGAAGGACCAAGTCGCGTTGCTGCAGCGCCGCTGCCTCGGCCTGGTCGATAGAGCGGATGCCAAACAGGCAAATGTTGGATTCGGGCACCGGGACGGGCAGTTTTGGAAAGGCGTTAAACCCGGGCAGGCCGGTGATATAGCCGACCGGAGTGCCATGCAGATGGCCGGAGGCAGTACTTTGCGGCGTGTGAAAGTCACTGTGGGCGTCAAGCCACAAAACGAAAAGCGGGCGGTTGATGTCGGCGGCATGGGCGGCAACCCCGGCAACGGTTCCCAGTGACAGGCTGTGATCGCCGCCCAGAAATATCGGCAAGCCCTGCGTCATGGCATCCCGCGCGGCGGGGATCAAAGCCTCTGTCCAGGCGACGGTTTCTGGCAGAGCAAAGACGTGCTCGGGGCCAGTAATATCTCGGGGATCAGCGGGGGTGACATCGCCCAGATCGCGCACCGCGTGGCCAAGTTGGCGCAGCTCTTCGGCCAACCCGGCGGTACGAAATGCATCTGGCCCCATCAGGCACCCACGTCGGCGCTTGCCGCTATCAACGGGCGCTCCAACAAGAAGACAAGTTTTCTGGATCATGGCGGAACCCTTTGATTTCTACATCTGTGCTTCCTGTTTGCTGCCAATTTGTGTTGGACAAAAGCCATCTCGTTGACCTAATTGATGTCTAATGTGCCATTTTGATAGCATGGGTTGACCATTATGGATGATCTAGACCGTAAACTCATCGCCACGCTGCGCCGCGATTCCCGCATGCCGCTGAGTGATCTGGCGAAACATCTGGGCGTGGCGCGTGCCACCGCGCGCGCGCGAATTGAACGATTGCTCGCCAGCGGAGAAATCCAGGGGTTTACAATCCTTACGCGTCAGGACGTGGCGCAAAGCCCGGTGCGCGGCTTGATGATGTTAAAAATCCAGGGGGCTGGTACGGAGCGCATCAGCCATCGGCTTACCGGCCTGCCACAGGTGACAGCTGTGCATTCCACCAACGGAAGCTGGGACCTGATCATTGAGATTGGGACGGATACACTCGAAGCATTTGATCAGGTTCTGTTCGAAATACGGCGACTGGATGGTGTTATATCTAGCGAAACCAACTTGTTGCTGAGCACCCGGAAGTCCACTCGCCTCCACTGATTAGATGCGCCAAGTCAAAAATAAAGCGTGGGCCGTTCGGCCCACACCGCTGGATCAACCTATGTTTTCAGCGCTTCGCGTTTGAACTGGATCATTCCTCATCGTCCAACGCGTTGAAGTCTCTGATTTCAGGCAGTCTTGGGTGATTCAATTTTACGCGAAATGCTTTAGGGAATGATCCGTGTATATTTCGTGCCCTTCAGGGTCGCGCCAGCACTTAGCCCGGCCTGACCAAAGATCACCGCAATCGTGGGTGACAGCGCCGTTGTCGTCTCTGCCGACAAGTTTTCACCGTTCTCATTCAGCACAAATTCGGCATCGGCCCCAGCGGCCCAACCCGGCGCGCGGCGAAAATCGGCCAGCGCCTCTTGCGTCATAAAGAACAGCGCGTGCGAATATTGCTGTGCGCCGATCTGCAGGCCGATGCTGCCCGATGCCGCAGAATAATAATCGACCGTCGTATCGTTGACCCGAAGCGCGCCACGCCCAAAAGCTCCGCCAACGCCAAAGCCGGCCTTGGTGATGACAGGCATCACGAGGATACCCGCCGCCTTATCGCGCAGTTCTAACGTGTTGGGATACCGCGAATAAAGGAAGTTCAGTGTTGAATCGACGCGCGAGTCAATCGTGTCAGAGCCGCGGCTGCCAACGCCGTTGCCACAAGCCGCTGTCAACAGCGCCGCACTGCCTGCGCCCACCATAAAGGTGCGCCGGGGAAATCTGTTCTTGAAGATCATTGGGGGTCTGCCCTATTTTGCCGGTTGCCTCTGGCACCTTTGTTGTCTTGTAGTGTTTCAGGCGCTCTGGAGCACACTATAGGGTATCAGACCGGGGCTGTCATCAGGCGTCTGGGCCAACAGGCAAGGCCCCGCGCATCAGGTGATTTGCCGCAAAAGTCGCGCGGCTTCTGGCGCGAAATAAGTCAGGATGCCGTCACAACCGGCGCGTTTGAACCCAAGCAGGCTTTCCATCACCACCTTTTCGCCATCGACCCAACCATTCAAAGCCGCCCCCTTCAGCATCGCGTACTCGCCCGAGACTTGATAGGCATAGGTCGGCACGCCAAAGCTGTCTTTGACGCGGCGGCAGATATCCAGATAGGGCATGCCGGGTTTCACCATAACCATATCGGCCCCTTCGGACAGATCGCGCGCCACCAGCCGTAGGGCCTCATCCGAGTTGCCTGGATCCATTTGATAGGTGTTCTTGTCGCCCTTCAAGGCCCCCGATGCCCCGACCGCATCGCGGAACGGGCCATAAAAGGCGCTGGCGAATTTGGCTGCGTAACTCAGGATGGTGACATGCTTTTGCCCGGCATTCTCTAGTGCTGCACGCATGGCACCGATGCGACCATCCATCATATCGGACGGGCCAATGATGTCGGCCCCCGCATCTGCCTGCGCCAGCGTCATCTTGACCAGCGCCGCGACGGTTTCGTCGTTCAGAATCTCGCCATCCACGACATAGCCATCATGCCCGTTGATATTATACGGGTCGAGTGCCACATCGGTCATCACCGCAATCTCGGGCACCGCCGCCTTGATGGCGCGGATGGCCCGGTTGGACAGGTTGTCCGCATCCCAAGCCTCGGCGCAATCCTCGGTTTTGCGCGATTGATCAATGTAAGGAAACAGGCAAATCGCCGGAATGCCCAAATCCGCCGCCTCTTCGGCGGCGCGCACAACGCGGTCGATCGTCAGGCGCGAGACGCCGGGCATCGACGGAATCGGATGCTCGGCATCCGTTCCCTCCATCACGAAAACCGGCCAGATCAGATCATCCGTGGTCAGCGTATTTTCCCGCATCAGCCCACGCAGGGCAGGGTGCGCGCGCATGCGCCGGAATCGAGTGGTGGGAAAGGCGGCGGGGGTCTGCACTGGCATAAATCTATCCTTTCGGGCTTTGGTACAGGAATTGCAGGGAAGTGCCGTAATCTCAACCCTAGGAATCGCCTGTCAGGCGCGATAGGGTCCGCCAAAACAAGCAAAGCAGGCATTCCGTTGAACTGGTACGACACCGTTTTCGAACTGATTGATATGCGATCCTTCTCAAACCTCTGGTTCTGGATCGCTTTGGCCGTCGTCTGGTCCACAGCCAGCCATTTCGTTCTGGGGATCCCGTTTGATATGGTCCAGCGCGCCGCAAGAAACGGTGGCCAGTCAGAGGATGATCTGGAGGCCTTGGTGCGCATCAACGTGAACCGCATCCTATTTATCGGGCGGGTATCGGGACTGTGGATTCTGGCGATCACCTGCGCTTTGTTGACCGGGCTTGGCCTGCTTGGGTTCTTTTACTGGCTGGAATTCGCACAGGCGGTGTTTTTACTGGCATTTCCGCTGTCATTGGTGGGGCTGACCAGCATGTTGACCGCATCCAAAATTGACGCAGATGCCCTAACCGGTGCCGCGCTGCGGTCGCGCCTGCGACGTCATCGGCTTTATACACAGCTGATTGGTATTATCGCGATTTTCGTCACCGCCATGTGGGGCATGTATCAAAACATGACGTTCGGCGCGCTTGGTGGTTGACTTGACCGTCTGACCCCTTAGGTGATCGGCCCCATGTCAGAAACTACATTCATCACCGTTGGCGGCGCGCCCGAGGGGTTTGACGCCAGCCTGCTGCTGGCCGAGTTGGAAAAATCCGGCGGGCCGGTGATCCATGTGGCGCGCGACGATAAACGCATGGCCGCAATGCTGGCCGCGTTGCGGTTTTTCGCGCCTGAGATGCCAGTGCTCAGCTTTCCGGGCTGGGATTGTCTGCCCTATGACCGAGTGTCGCCCAATGCCGATATCGCGGCGGCACGGATGGCAACGCTTGCGGCGCTGGCGCAGGGCATGCCGGGGTCGTTTGTTCTGTTGACCACGCTGAATGCGGCCACTCAGCGCGTGCCAGCGCGGGCGATCCTGCGCGATTCCGCCTTTGTCGCGCAGGTCAATCACCGGATGGATGAGGCTGCTTTACGCAGTTTCCTGGTACGCATGGGGTTCACCCAGGCCCCGACCGTTATGGAGCCTGGCGATTACGCGATCCGCGGCGGCATCATTGATATTTTCCCACCCGGAGAGGGCGGCCCGGTGCGACTGGATCTGTTCGGCGATGTGCTGGACGGCGCGCGCCGCTTTGACCCTGTCTCGCAACGGACCACCGAACTACTGACGATGGTTGAACTTGCCCCGGTGTCAGAGGTTATTCTGGATGACGCGGCGATCACGCGGTTTCGACAGAATTACCGCATCGAATTTGGCGCGGCGGGCACCGATGATCCGCTATACGAGGCGGTTTCGGCGGGGCGCAAACACGCCGGTGTCGAACATTGGCTGCCGTTCTTTCATGACGGCCTTGAGACCTTGTTTGACTATCTGCCGGGGGCCTCGGTCTGTCTTGATGATCAGATGACACCCGCGCGGATCAACCGGTGGGAGTCGATCGAGGATCAATACGACACCCGCAAACATGCGCTTGAACAGAAGAACCGGATGGACACAGTCTATAAGCCATGCCCGCCCGGTGGGTTGTATCTGGATGATGCAGGCTGGCTTGCCGCCCTGGGCGCGCGGCGTGTGTTGCAGTTTGTGCCTTTGCCGCAACCGGTTGGGCCGGGAGTGATTGACGCCGGTGGTCGGATTGGGCGGACGTTCTCGCCAGAGCGTCAGCAGGAAAACGTTAGCCTTTTCGGTGCGGTGGCGGATCATGTTAATGTGAAATCCGCCGGTGGTAATGTGCTGCTGGCCGCCTATTCAGAGGGTGCGGCCGAGCGGCTGGAACATCTGCTGCAAGACCACGACATCACCGGGGCAAAACACATCAGCCGGTTCGCTGATCTGACGTCAACCGGGCGGTCTGCGCTGACGGTCTGGCCGCTGGAAACCGGGTTTGAAATGCCCGGCCTAACGGTGATAGCCGAACAGGATATCCTGGGCGACCGGCTGATCCGCGCCCCGAAAAAGAAACGCCGGGCTGAGAATTTTCTGACCGAAACCCAGACTCTGTCGCCCGGCGATCTGATTGTGCACGTTGACCACGGCATCGGGCGTTACAATGGCCTAGAGGTGGTAGAGGCGCTGGGATCGCGGCATGAATGCGTGGCGCTGGAATATGCCGGTGGCGACCGGCTATTTTTACCGGTCGAAAACATCGAACTGCTATCGCGCTATGGCCACGAAGAGGGCCTGCTGGACAAACTGGGCGGCGGTGCCTGGCAGTCTAAAAAGGCTCGCCTAAAAGAACGCATCCGCGAGATTGCCGACAAGCTGATCCGCGTTGCGGCCGAGCGTCATTTGCGTCGCGCGCCCATTATGGAGCCGCCGGTGGGCATGTGGGACGCGTTCAGCGCGCGGTTCCCTTATACGGAAACCGACGACCAGCTGGGGGCCATCGGGGCTGTGTTGGAAGACCTCGGTGCGGGCTCGCCAATGGATCGGTTAATCTGCGGTGATGTGGGCTTTGGCAAGACAGAGGTCGCGATCCGCGCGGCTTTTGTGGCGGCGATGTCCGGAATGCAGGTGGCCGTCATTGCGCCGACGACCCTTCTGGCGCGGCAGCATTTTAACAGCTTTGCCGAACGGTTTCGCGGCTTCCCGGTAGAAGTCCGGCAGCTTTCGCGGTTTGTGAGCGCGAAAGACGCCGAAGACACCCGCAAGCGCATCAATGACGGCACTGTCGATATCGTCATCGGCACACACGCGTTGTTGGCCAAGACTGTACGGTTCAAGGACTTGGGCCTGCTGATTATTGACGAGGAACAGCATTTCGGTGTGAACCACAAAGAGCGGCTGAAGTCGCTGCGCACCGATGTGCATGTGCTGACTCTGACAGCGACGCCGATCCCAAGAACACTTCAACTAAGCCTTACAGGTGTCCGGGATCTAAGTATAATTGGCACACCGCCGATCGACCGCTTAGCGATCCGTACCTATGTTTCCGAATTCGACGCGGTCACGATCCGCGAGGCGTTGCTGCGCGAACATTATCGCGGTGGCCAGTCGTTTTTCGTCGTGCCGCGCGTCAGTGATTTGCCCGAAATCGAAGCTTTCCTGCGCGATCAGGTGCCAGAGGTCTCGGTCGTCACCGCCCATGGTCAGCTGGCCGCCGGGCAGCTAGATGACAAGATGAACGCCTTTTACGACGGCAAATATGATGTGCTGTTGGCGACGACGATTGTCGAATCCGGGTTGGATATTCCGACAGCGAACACCATGGTCGTTCACCGCGCCGATATGTTTGGCCTTGCGCAGCTTTACCAAATTCGCGGCAGGGTCGGGCGCAGTAAGACGCGCGCCTATGCCTATCTGACAACGAAACCACGTCAGAAACTGACACCCGCTGCCGAAAAACGCTTGCGCGTGCTTGGGTCACTAGATTCGCTGGGTGCGGGCTTTACGTTGGCCAGCCAAGATCTGGACATTCGCGGTGCGGGCAACTTGTTGGGCGAGGAACAGTCAGGCCAGATCAATGAGGTCGGTTATGAACTGTACCAGTCGATGCTGGAAGAGGCGATTGCCAAGATAAAATCCGGTGAGCTAGAGGGGCTTTCGGCGGTGGATGAACAATGGGCTCCGCAGATCAATCTTGGTGTTCCTGTATTGATACCAGAGCCTTATGTACCCGATCTTGATGTACGTCTTGGCCTCTATCGTCGTTTGTCGTCGCTGCATACAAAGGTGGAACTCGAAGGCTTTGCTGCAGAGCTTATCGACAGGTTCGGCAAACTGCCTAAAGAGGTTAACATGCTGCTGCTGATCGTGCGCATTAAGGACAAGTGCAAACAGGCCGGGATTGCCAAGCTGGACGGCGGCCCAAAGGGTGCGACGATTCAGTTTCACAACGATAAATTCGTCAATCCTGCCGGGCTGGTTGAATTTATTCACGCCCAGGACGGGCTGGCTAAAGTGCGTGACAATAAGATCGTCGTGCGCCGCGATTGGGCGAAGACCGCCGATAAGATCAAGGGCGCGTTCGCGATTGCGCAGGATCTGGCACGCTTTGCCAAGTCTGGCTAGGCGGTTTCAGCCACGTCTTCGATCATGCGCGTGATGGCCCAAGCGATGGCAGAACAGGCCAGCACACCGATGGCCAGCGGCAGCGGGGTGCCGTCAAAGGCCATACCGATGGGGATGGCGATAACGACGGCCAGCACGGTCGACACCGCGCCGATGATAGAGGTGCCCAGCCCTGCCATATGGCCCAAAGGTTCCATTCCCAGCGCGTTCAGGTTGCCGATGGTCAGGCCCGCTACAAAGAAGACCGAAATCATCCAGACCAGATATGCCGGAAACAGCAGAAGGGCACCGAATGCTCCGGTGACGATGCCAAGGACCAGAGCACCGGAAAAGCCAATTTGCGAGATCAAGGTTAGGATGATGACCCGGCGCATGCCTAATCGCACGACGATCTTGGCGTTCAGCACGCTGGCCAAGCCGCTGACAAGGGCGACGCCGCCGAACCAATAGGGGAATTCATCAGCGCGGTCAAAGCTTTGGTCAAAGACCTGCTGAATGGTTGAAATCATTGCAAAAAGCATGGCAAAGGTCAGGGATAACACCAGAATTACCTTGACCACCCGCGGGATGGCAAACACCTCGATAACGCCGGAAAAGATCGCAGTGGCATTGAAGGGCCTGCGTTTTTCGGGCGGCAGCGTTTCCGGTTGACGCAGGCCGAGCCAAAGGTTCGATGCCAGCGCAAAGACGATAAAGGCAAGGAAAATGCCGCGCCAGCCGATCAGGTGGATGATGCCAGCGCCTGCCAGCGGGGCTATCGCGGGGATCAGGGTGAAAACGATCATGGCAAAGGACATGATGCGGGCCATGTCACGGCCAGAATACAGATCTCTCACGATGGCCAGGGCGGCGACACGTGGCCCGGCGGCCCCCAGTCCCTGCAATAGCCGCGCGGCCAGCACCAATTCTAGCGAGTTGGCAAAATATGCCAGAATCGCCCCGGCCACATAAATGATTGCGCCGCCCAAAATGACGCGTTTGCGTCCGAACGTATCGCTAAGCGGGCCGGTGAACAGCGTTCCGACGCCCATGCCAAAGACAAAACTGGTGATAATCAGCTGGGCTCGATTGGGCGTATCAGGGGTCAGTTCGGCCACAATCAGCGACATCGCGGGCAGCATCGAGTCGATGGAGAACGCGATGGTGGCGAATAAGATACCGGTAAGGGCGATGAACTCGGTCTGACCGATACGTTTTTCTGGGATGTTGTGCATGGGATCGGCTTATCACGTGGGTTTTAAATGACGAGCGGATTCGTGATGCAAAATCTAGCCACACGACTGTTCGAAAATGCACATAAGGCCGAAGGTTCAGAGGTAATGTGTTATATTGTCAAGGTCCTAGGTGGCGGGAGCGAAGGACTACAGAGCTGAGGTTCGCGGCGTGATCTGCGCGCGGATTTCCTCGCCCATGCTGTGGCGGGCGCGCTCCAGGTCGTGGTCCAGCTGCAATTGCACCCAGAAATCGGCGGCGGTGCTGAAATAACGGGCAAGTCGCAAGGTCAGCTCGACCCCGATGGCGGATTTTCCAGCCAGAACATCGGTAATGCGCCCCTCAAGCACGCCAACCGCCAGGGCGAGTTGCTGCGGTGAGATGCCAAGCGGATCAAGGTATTCGTCTTTCAGAACCTGACCGGGGGCAGGGCATAGGAACACGGGCTTTGGCGTGGCCTCATCCGGGGCGTGCAGCTGAAACTCGGTGGCGAAACCTGCGGCGGTCCAGGCCTCTATGCCGCCGGTCATGTGGATCACGTCACTGTGGCCTTCGTTCAGCAGCATCTTTCCCGCCGCCTCTGACCGTTTGCCGACGGCGCAATGCAGTACCACCTTTTTGCCGGGAAGCTTTGGGAAAAACTCTGGATCAAAGCTGGACAGCGGCAGCAGCAGCGCGCCTGCGATATGTTCCTGTTCGTATTCAGAGGTTTCGCGCACATCGACCAGCATTATTTCATTGCGGTCCAACCAATCCTTGATCTGGCGGACGTCTTCGGCCTGAACGATTTTTGATTTGTCAGACATTTGAGGTTCCTTAGATGGATAGCCGCGCAGCGTGGCTGCCGCGTTCGCGGTAGGGCGTGGTATCGTAATGGGCGCGGTAACATTTACTGAAATGGCTGGGGCTGGCAAAACCGCAGGCCAGCGCCACGTTGATCACCGACATATCTGTTTGCATCAACAGGTTACGAGCCTTTTGCAGCCGCAGCTCCATATAATAACGTTTTGGCGAGCGGTTCAGGTACCGCCGGAACAGGCGTTCCAGTTGGCGCGTAGACATACCGACATCCTTGGCCAGAACCGACGGGCTGATTGGCTCTTCGATATTGGTCTCCATGATCTGGATGACCTGGCTTAGCTTGGGGTGGCGCACGCCAATGCGGGTCGGAACCGACAGGCGCTGAGTATCTTGGTCGGTGCGAATGGACGTATAAATCAGCTGATCGGCGACGGCATTGGCCAGTTCTTCGCCATGTTCTTCGGCAATGATCTTGAGCATCAGATCAATTGAGGCGGTGCCGCCCGCGGTGGTAATGCGGTTGCCATCAACGACAAAGACCGACTTTGTCAGCTCTACTTCCTCAAATTCCTCAGTAAAGCTATCTTGGTTCTCCCAATGGATCGTCGCCTTTTTTCCGTCCAGCAACCCGGCCTTGGCCAGCGTATAGCCCGCGGTACATAGCCCGCCGATGATAGCCCCGCGCCGCGCCTCGCGCCGGACCCAGTTCAGCACCTTTTTGGTCGAGGCCGCCTGCACATCAATGCCACCGCAAATCAGGATGGTGTCATCGCGCATCATTTCACTCAGATCGCCATCCAGCTTAAAGCCGGTGCCAGCCGAACAACGCGCTTCGTCGCCGCCTTCGCCAAGCAGAACCCAATCATAAAGCGTCTTGCCCGCCATCCGGTTCGCAATGCGCAACGATTCAAGCGCGCAGGAAAAACACAGCATGGTGAAATTATCGAGCAGCACAAATACAAAACGCCGCGGCTTGCGCCCAGTGTCTTCGACCTCGACTGTCTGACGTTGCATCATGATTTTGCTTTCGATGCCGTTGCTCATTTTAACGACGGATACAGGTTTATAGCCCGGCATCAAGACATACGGTGACCAAAATTGTACCGATTGGGGGCTCAATCGGTACTATCGGCCGGAATTCATGGTTGGCAGACAGGGTATTGCCCGCTTATAAGCATGGCTCTTTTTAATTTTGCCGGAGCAAAGACAATGAGCAAGTGGGAAAAATCTGGATGGCGCAACAAGCCAAGGGTCCAGATGCCCGACTATACGGATGAAGCCAAGCTGAACGCCGTTGAGGCCCAGCTTGCAAAATATCCGCCGCTTGTTTTTGCAGGCGAGGCCAGGACGTTACGTGACAAGCTGGGCGCTGCGTCGCGCGGCGAGGCGTTTTTACTGCAGGGCGGCGATTGTGCCGAAAGCTTTGAAGAGTTTTCTGCCGACAACATCCGTGATACCTTTAAGGTATTCCTGCAGATGGCAATGGTTCTGACGTTCGGGGCCAAGATGCCTGTGGTCAAGGTTGGCCGGATGGCTGGGCAGATGGCCAAGCCGCGCAGCGCGCCGACGGAGACGATCAATGGCGTTGAATTGCCCAGCTACCGGGGTGACATCATCAACGGGTTTGATTTCACGCCTGAGGATCGCATTCCCGACCCGGATCGCATGTTGCAGGCCTATACGCAGGCGGCTGCGTCGCTGAACCTGTTGCGCGCGTTTTCCACTGGTGGTTTTGCCGATATGCACCGGGTTCACGCCTGGACGCTTGGCTTTACCGACCAAAAAGACGCCGAGAAATATCGTGGTATGGCCAAAGGCATTCAGGATACTCTGGATTTCATGAAGGCCGCTGGCATTACCGATGCCACCACGCATGAGTTTGAGACTGTCAGCTTTTACACCAGCCACGAAGCGCTGTTGCTGGAATACGAAGAGGCCCTGTCGCGGGTTGATTCTACCAGCGGCAAGTGGGTTGCGGGCTCTGGCCACATGCTGTGGATCGGTGATCGCACGCGTCAGCCTGACGGCGCGCATGTGGAATTCCTGCGCGGTGTGCAAAACCCGATCGGTCTGAAATGCGGCCCGACGATGACCACCGGTCATCTGAAGTCTTTGATGGCAACGCTGAATCCGCAGAACGAAGCCGGGCGTCTGACGTTGATCGCGCGCTTTGGCGCGGGTAACGTTGGCGAACATCTGCCGCGTCTGATCAAGGCAGTGCAGGAAGAGGGCGCGAATGTGGTTTGGTCCTGTGATCCGATGCACGGCAATACCATCAAAGCGGCCAGTGGATACAAAACCCGCCCATTTGAATCGGTTCTGCGTGAGGTTCAGGAATTCTTTGCCATCCATAAGGCAGAGGGCACCGTTCCCGGTGGTGTACATTTTGAGATGACCGGCAAGGACGTAACTGAATGCACCGGTGGCGTACGCGCGGTTACGGATGAGGACCTGTCGGATCGGTACCACACCGCCTGTGATCCCCGCCTGAACGCCAGCCAGGCGCTGGAGCTGGCCTTTTTGGTTGCCGAAGAACTGATGGGCTTGCGTCAAGAGCGTCAGGCGAAAGCAGTTTAACGACGCCACGTAATCTGTTGAAATAAAACAAAAGGCCCGAGGTTCACCCTCGGGCCTTTTGCGTAGCTCACGTCAGATCAAGACACGGGCCGGTCCTTAGTCGTCGTTCTTGACCAGCCGCAGTCGTGGCTTGCCATCTTCGCTGCGGCGTTCGGCGCGGTCGCCAGTGCGCGGCGCAGGCGCAAAGCTTGGTGCGGGTTCTGCCAACTCATTCGGGCGGTTTGTTTCCGGCACGTTTGGAGCTGCTCCGGGCACAGAGGGTGCAGCCGAGGCAATGATACGACGCATGTGGATATTCTCGATGCGGAAACGGCGCGGCGCGCGACCAATCTGGCCTTCGCTTTGCAGGCATCCCAGAATGCGTGGATGATACCCCGGACGACCGGTTGCCAGCGGTGCCAAATACATCCGGGCGGTAACGGCCGGGCGGCCGATGCCGCGTGGACTGGACAGCCGGATATCGGCCACATACGGCGTGTTTATCACCTTATCCAGGGCTTTGGCGAATTGCGCACGGGCCTCAGGCTCCATGAACGAGGTTACGGGCATGCCGCGCACTTCCATTCCCAAAAGGTCGTTCAGATGCATGCCTGCGACGCGGAACCGCGCCACACCCGGGGCAACATGTTCCAGCATAAAGGCAAATTGCAGCGCGCTTTGCATGCCGCGCGGGTCAACCTCGGCGCGCTCGGGCATCAGGCGCCCGTTGCGCAGACCTTCCCAATAGGCGTCAACCTGATTGATTGCCGGAAAACTCATCCTGGCAGTCTCATCCTCTTTGTTTTGCGCAGCTCGCTGTACCATCG
>Ga0315339_1000463_pt1 | contig 50900 bp, 49 predicted proteins | sample ASW17metaG_FD_204514 | JGI IMG/M metagenome (GOLD analysis project Ga0315339, IMG submission 204514) | Ammonia-oxidizing marine archaeal communities from Pacific Ocean, United States - ASW #17 | ecosystem: Environmental > Aquatic > Marine > Oceanic | place: USA: California | collected 2016-12-05 | reverse complement strand
AAAATATGTAAAAAAATATTTGTGTATGAAAAATCAAAAAATAATATTTCTCAAATAAAAAAATTAAAATTACCTTGCACATTAATTAAAAAATTTGAAAATGTAGTGCCTAATTTAGATCTTATAATTTTTTGCACACCAATGAGTCAGTATGAAAAAATAATTTTGAAAATTAATAAATACTTAAATCCAAAAACAATAATTACTGATGTTGGATCAACTAAAAAAACAATTGCAAAATTGATTAAAAAAAAATTAAAAAAAGGTATTTATTGGATTCCAAGTCATCCAATTTCAGGTTCTGAAGTTAGTGGACCAGAATATGGAGATAAAAATTTATTTTTAAATAAATGGTGCGTTCTAACAAAAGATAGAAATACAAATATGAAACATATAAAAGTTTTAAATAAATTTTGGAAAAAAATAGGAGCAAAAGTTGTGCTCATGGATGCAGAAACACATGATAGTATTTTTTCAATGACAAGCCATTTACCTCATTTAATTGCTTATAATCTTGTTAAAACAGCCGCAGATTATGAAAGAACAAAGAAGCAAGATTTAATTAAATTTAGTGCAGGAGGGCTTAGAGATTTTTCACGAATTGCTGCATCAAATGAAATTATGTGGAGAGATATATTTTTTAACAATCAAACAAATATTTTAAAAGCAATTGATTTATTTATTAAAAATTTAACTTTATTTAAAAAGGATATTAAATTTAAGAATAGCAATAAATTAATTAAAAAACTAAAAGAAACGAAAAAAGTTAGAAAAAAAATAATTTTATTAAAACAAGATATCAATAAACCTGATTTTGGAAGAAATTAGAAGTTTAACGAAGTATAGATTTTAATTTAGCTAAATACTCTAAATAAACTTCAGACGAATTTACAGACGATCTATAAATAGGTTTTCTTGCTTGTAAAAAACTTACAGTTTTTATTGATTTTTTATTTTCATAATGTTTTAAGCAATTATTATCCCAAGGGAGATTACAAAATTTTAATACTTTTTTAATTTCATTTTCATGATCAGAGGTCATATCTTCATAAACTAAATCATAAATTTGATTAGGGTATTTTTTTTTCCAGAATAACATTAAATCTTCATATAATTTGTAATATTTTCCCAAGTCAGATAAATTGTTAGAAAAATTTAAATTTCCATCAAAATTGTTTTTGAAGATAGACCAACAATTATCTAATGAATTTCTTTTACAATGTATTATCTTTGAGTTAGGAAAAAAGTTTATTATAAAACCAATCCATTTAAAATTTAAAGGAGTTTTATCAGTAAAGCACTTATCGGAATTGTCAATTAAACAAATTTTTTTTAGATATTCATCTTGCAAAATTTTACTTTTATTTTCTAGATTTTTAGTATCAAAAAATATATTTTTATCACTAAAAATCTTAAAAATTATATCCGTTAAATAAACAAGCTCCCCGCCACCATATACATCGCTATGTGATGAAATTATTTGCTCAATTAAAGATGTGCCTGATCGGGGCATTCCTAGAATGAATATTAATTTTTTTTTATTGAATTTTTTTTTTATATTTAATTTGTTAGCAAATTTTTCTTTAATTTCTTGAAATTCTTTAATATCTGTTTCAATTTTATAATTAGTTGTTTTTTTTTTGTAATCATTTGCTTTTTCAAAATTATTAAAAGCTTCATTATGATTTTTTACATCTTCGTGTGCCTTTCCTAGTGCAAAATGTAATTCATGTAGCTCAGTGTTATTTAAATCTAATTTAGAAAGTTTGTTTTTCATTTCTATAAAATGTTTATTTTCTTTATTGTAATTGGACATCAAAGCAATATTTCTATCTGCTTTTGTAAATCTTGGATTTATTTCTAAAGTTTGTTTAAAATATTCAATAGATTTTTCGAAGTTTCCAATAGATTGAAAAATAGATGCTAAATTATAATTAGTTTGTAAAACATTCTTGTTTAATGACAGAGATTTTTGTAGTAATTCAATTGCTTCATCAACTAAATTTAAATCTGTTTTTATACACGCAAGATTATTCAACACATTAATAAAATCAGGATCAATGTTTATTGCTCTATTGAAATATTCTTCAGCCTTTATAAGGTCATTTTTTTTATAGTAGGTAAGACCAATATTGTTTAAAAAATATATATTATGAGGATCAATTTTTAATCCTTCCTCAATTATTTTAATTGAGTTTTCAAAGTCACCTTTTGCTTGAAAAGCAGAAGATAATATATTGTACAAAATTGGCTGGTTTACCTTTTTTAATAGTAGTAACCCATCGTTAATTACTTCATTTAAATAACCATTATTTAGTTTGTTGGTTAAAATAGTTATTTTATTACTAAATTCTTTATGTGAAATTTTCAATTTTTTTTCTCCCTATAATTTTTAATTTAGCATTATCTGTAATTTCATTGATAGTTTTTTTTATATTCATAATTAATACTTTTTTTTTAGGACCATATGCGTGTATTAATAATCTATTATTTATACATATTGCTACGTGCCCTTTCCAAAAAATTAAATCTTCTTTTTTAAATTTTTTTCTCATTTTATGGTTATTAAAAAAAATTACTTGATCTTTGGTATCTCGTGGAACATAAATATTATTAAATTGAAAAAAAACTTGTATAAGAGCAGAACAATCTATTCCTTTAAATGTTTTACCACCCCATTTATATTTTGTATTTAAAAATAATTTACAAATTTTAATAAAATTTTTTTCTACATACTTAATATTTACAAGATCTTTATTTCGAAGCCAACTATTTTTATCAAAATTAGAAAAAAATTTTTCTTTTCTATGGATTTTAATATTACTAGCGAACGGTAAATATTTTTTAGTTATAAGAAATTTTGCTTTTTTTTGTTTTTTATAAACAGGTGCTTTTAACGATAGAATTTTATGAGTAGGTATAATTAAGGCATACTTTTTTCTTTTGATGTACCCAATATATCCATCATATAAATTTTTAATTTTAAAATATTTCTTATATTTTTTTATTATTAAAAATTTTTCCCCATATAAAAGTTGAGTTGAAATTTTAGATTTAATTGATTTATTTTCATAAACATTAAGTATCGGGTCTGTATTTATCATTTTAGTTTTTAATTGGTACAACTTTTGAAATCCAAATAATTAATAATAAAACAGGGACTCCAAGTAAAGCAGTAAGAGTAAAAAAATTTGTATAACCCATGGCATCTACCCAACTACCTGAATAACCAGCAATTAATTTAGGAATAAAAAGCATTATAGAACTGAATAAAGCGTATTGTGTAGCAGTAAATTTTATAGAAGTTAATCCAGTTAAATATATAACAAATGCGGCTCCAGCAAAGCCGCTCGATATATTGTCTGCAGTAATGACAGTAATTAAAAGTTTAATACTTGAATCGGACGCTGCTAATAAAGCAAATAGTAGGTTGCTTCCAGCAGCAATTAGCGCACCAATAAATAAAGCTTTCATAGTTCCAAAGTTTAAAGCAAAAATTCCTCCAATGAATCCACCAAGTATTGTAGCAAATACTCCAAAAAATTTTGAATAAGTTGCTATTTCTTTAATATTAAAACCTTTTTCAAGATAAAAGATGTTAGCAACAACGCCCATAACAACGTCTGCTATTCTATATAGACCTATTAACAAGAGTATTAAAAAAGCAAACTTTCCATATCTGCTTATAAAATTTGTAATTGGCTTTAAGTAAATATTATTAACTTTTTGTTTTGAAATAAAATTTGTTTTAGTTAAAAAAAATATAATTAATCCAGCAAAAGCAAAACATAAAATAATTCTAATCGTAGAAAATAAAAATTTATTTAAAATTTGATCCATAGCAAATGGATTCTTCATAAAAGTGTATAAAAATATAAATCCTGATAAAGATAATAAAAATACAAATAAAAACTTAATATGCTGGTTAATCTTTAAAAAATTATTTTTTTTTATTCTTGGTTCTTGTGAAAATAATGTTGTTAGTATTCCGACTAACATTAAAAAAGCCATAGATGAATAAACTGTCTGCCAAACAGCTTTATTATAAACTTCACCTCCAAGTGACGAAGCCAACCATAAACTACCTGCTCCACCTACTAACATTGCAACTCTATACCCAGCAATATACATGGAAGACAATGGTCCTTGAAATTTTTGTGGTGCAGATTCAATTCTGTAGGCATCGATAACAATATCTTGAGTAGCACTAAAAATTGCTACAAAAGTAATGGTTACAGCAGTTAAAATTAGATTTTGTGCAGGATCTGTTAAAGAGGTTGCTAATAAACTGATTACAATCATTACTTGAGCAAAAAGCAACCAGCTTCGTCTATGTCCAAGTTTTTGAAAAAAAGGTATTTTAAAATTATCAACTATAGGAGACCATAAGTATTTAAAAGCATAAGCAAATCCTGCCCAGCTAAATAATGTAACTGTACTTCTATTAATGCCAGCCTTAACAAGCCAAACTGATAAAGTTGAAAATACTAGTAAAATTGGCAGTCCTGAGGAAAAACCTAAAAAAAACATTTTTAAAATTTTTTTTTCAAAAAAAATCATTATGTTTTTTGTTTTCATTTATTTTCTCCAAAAAGAAGGTAAAAATAATACTAGTATAGCAAATAGTTCTAGTCTTCCCAAAATCATTCCTAGGCTTAATATCCATTTAGAAAAGTCAGATAACATTGCAAAATTACCATTAGGGCCAATTATTTTTCCTAACCCCGGGCCAACATTGGATATAGCTGTTGCTGCTCCTGAAATAGATGTAACAAAATCTAATCCACTTAAAGCTAATAACGCAGCTATTAAAAAAAATATTAACACATAAAGATAAATAAAAGAAATAATAGAAGCCATGAATTTATCATCAACATTACTATTGTCATATTTAATAATAAAGATTCCCCTTGGATATATAATTTTTTTTAACTGGTTAGATATAAACTGATATAAAATTTGAATTCTAAATATTTTTATGCCACAAGTAGTAGATCCAGCACATCCGCCAATAAACATTAAAATAAGAAAAAATATTAATGGAAAATTTCCCCAATTATCAAAATTTTGAGTTACATATCCTGTGCCAGTTAAGATTGAAATAACATTAAAAGATATTGATCTTAAACTAATTTCAAAAAAGCTTTTATTTTGAAGAGACAAGTAAAAAAATAATATAATTATAGATATAAAAATAATTTTAATAAAAGATTTTATTTGAGTATCTGTAAAAAAAATTTTTTTATCTCCATTTAAATATTTTATATAAGCTATAAAAGGAATACTTCCTAAGATAATAAAAATCATAGAAGTTATTTCAATTGTAAGACTATTAAAATAACCTATTGACTCATTGTAATTTGAAAAACCACCAGTGGCGATTGTTGTCATGGAATGTGTAAAACTATCAAAAAAATCCATACCAAAAATTTTATAAAAAAAAGCGCAGAGCAATGTTAATGTTGAGTAAATTAATATTAACTTTAAAGCAATTTCTTTTGATTTTGGCAAAATTTTTTCAGCCTTGTCGTTACTAGAAACTTTAAATAATTGCATTCCACCAACATTCATTATTGGCATGAGCGTAATTGCCATAACAATAATACCAATTCCTCCAAGCCACTGAAGCATTGCCCTCCAAAGAAGTATAGCTTTTGGAGATTCATTTAGGTTTATAATGATAGTGGATCCAGTTGTTGTAATTCCCGACATACTTTCAAAAAATGCATCAGTTAACGTTAGTTGTAAGTTTGAAAAAATAAATGGCAAAGATCCAAATAAAGCAATGCTTAACCAAGATAGAGCCGTTAATAAAAAAGCTTTTTGTAAATTTAGTTTTTTTTCATGGTCTAAATTTGATAAAAAAAATAGTACTCCAAATATTATAGTTATAATTCCTGCACCAATAAATGAAGGATCTAATTGGCCATAAATTATTTGAACTATAACTGGTATAGCCATAGAGGTTCCTAGAATAATTTGTAAGACCCCTAAGGTAAAAAAAACAGTTTTATAATTGGACATTTTGAAAGAACATTATTTTATGGTAAATAAATTTCAACTCTATAAGAATTAATAAATACAGCAAATATAAGATATTTTGTTATTATAAATAGTGATTGAAAAAATTAACCTAGATAAAACTAATGCATGGCCCTTTGTTGAGGCCAAGAAACTACTAAGAGAAAGAAAATCTCATATTGAAAAAAAGGGCAAAATAATTTTACAAACAGGATATGGACCGAGTGGCCTTCCACATATAGGAACTTTTGCTGAAGTAGCAAGAACTTCAATGATGGTTAATGCATTAAATCAACTCACAGATATCCCAAAAGAAATTATAACATTTTCTGATGATATGGACGGATTGAGGAAAGTTCCAGACAATGTCCCCAACCAAGAACTTTTAAATAAAAATTTACACAAACCTCTTACTAAAGTTCCAGATCCTTTTGAAAAATACAATAGTTTTGGCGAATATAATAACGAGATGTTAAAAGTTTTTTTAGATAAATTTAAATTTAAATATAGTTTTAAAAGTTCAACTTCACTTTATAAAGCAGGATTTTTTAATTCAACGCTGCAAATAATACTTGAGAATTATGAAGGTATTATGGATATAATTATTCCAACTTTAGGTAAGGAGCGTCAAAAAACTTACAGCCCATTTTTACCTATTTGTCCAGAAACTGGTGTTGTTTTAGAAATTCCAGTACTTGAAATAAAAAAAGATAAGTTAAAAATAATATTTAATAACAATGGTAAAAAATTAGAGACAAGCATTCTAGATGGAAATTGCAAATTACAATGGAAAGTAGATTGGGCGATGAGATGGTATGCGCTTGATGTTGACTTTGAAATGTATGGAAAAGATTTAATTGAAAGTGCAATCTTATCGTCAAGAATAATTAAATTGCTAAAGAAGGCTCCTCCATCGGGATTTGTTTATGAGCTTTTCCTAGATGAAAAAGGTGAAAAAATTTCTAAATCTAAGGGAAATGGAATAACGATTGATCAATGGCTAGAATACGCTTCACCTGAAAGTTTATCTTTATATATGTATCAAAATCCCAAAAGAGCAAAAAAACTTTATAATAAAATTGTACCTAAAGCAGTTGATGAATATTTAGATTTTATCGAAAAAGGCAAATCACAAAATGAATTACAATTATTAATGAATCCAGTTTGGCATGTGCATGATGGAAAAATGCCTAATGAAGAAGTCATAATGACTTTTTCAATGTTATTAAATTTAGTAGAGACTAGTAACGCTGATACCAAAGAACTTCTTTGGAAATTTGTTAAAAAATATAAAAAAAATATTTTAGAAAAAGATTATCCTATTTTTAATAATTTAATTGGCTATGCTATTAAATATTTTAATGATGTTGTTAAATTAAATAAAAAATATAAAAATCCAAATAAAGATGAAAAAAAAGCTCTTGAAGCTTTAATTAAAACACTTGAAAAATGTAATGACAAAATGTCTCCTGAAGATATACAAACTTTGATTTATTCAACGGGTAAAGAAAACGGTTATTCTGAAAACTTAAGAGAGTGGTTTAAACTTATATATGAAGTAATTTTTGGAGATGAAAATGGTCCAAGGATGGGTTTCTTTATAAGTTTTTTTGGAGCAAATGAGACTAAACAACTTATAAAAGATAAAATAAAATAATGTTTTCTAAATTAAGATCTTTAATTTTTAAGATTGATCCTGAAATAGCTCATACTTTAGCGATCAAATCTCTAAAATTAAATTTTACTAATAATTTTTTTGAAAAAAATAAAAATGACCCCATGTTTCAAACAACTCTATTTGGTAAAAATTTAAAAAATCCAATAGGTATTGCTGCTGGATTTGATAAAAATGCAGAAGTTTATAATCCACTTTTTAAATTAGGATTTGGCTTTGTCGAAGTTGGAACAATTACACCTCTAGAGCAATATGGAAATCCAAAACCAAGAGTATTTAGATTGATTGAAGACCAGGCACTTATAAATAGATTGGGATTTAATAACGTGGGAGCAAAAAATATTAGCTTAAAAATACGATCTAATACACCTGTAGGGTTGCTTGGGATAAATGTGGGACCTAATAAAAATAGCGAAGATAGATTAAATGATTATTTAATTGGTTTAAAAACCTTTCATGATATTGCAGACTATATAGCAATAAATATTTCATCGCCTAATACTGAAAATTTGAGAAGTTTCCATGATCAAAAAAAATTTGATGAATTATTGAAATGTGTAGAACAAGAAAAAAATAACTTAAACACAAAGATTCCAATTGTGGTGAAAATTTCTCCAGATATTCTACAAGATCAAATTAATCAGATAAGCGAAATATTATTAAAGTATAAAGTTAAAGCAATCATTGTATCTAATACTACGGATGCAAGCAGAGAAAATTTAAAAAATATATCAAAACATCAGAAAGGAGGACTATCTGGAAAACCTCTTGAAGAAAAGTCCAATCAATTAATAAATAAATTTTATAATTTACTAAAAGACAAAATTGATATTATTGGGGTGGGGGGCGTAGATTCAGGAAAAAGTGCTTATAATAAATTTTTAGCAGGAGCCAGTTATGTTCAATTATATACTGGAATGGTTTTTCGAGGTCCAAATATTGTTAGTATTATAAAAAAAGAACTTAAAGAATTATTAATAAATAATGGAGTTAAGAATTTTAGAGAAATAATAGGGAAGCAAGATAATTAATTAAGCTAATAAACTTGACGCGATCATTATCACATTCTATATAGTCACTAATTATTATGTCTAAAAAATGCGAATTAACCGGAAAAAGTCCTCTTAAAGGTCACAATGTAAGTCATGCTAACAATAAGACAAAAAGAAGGTTTCTGCCTAATTTAAAAAAAGTTAAATTTACAAGTGAAATTTTAAAAAGAAGTTTAAAATTAAATGTATCTAATGCAGCAGTACGATCTGTAGATAAAAAAGGAACTTTTGATCTATTTTTAAAAACTGTAAAAAGCCAAAATCTATCATCTAGATTAAAAAAAATTAAAAAAACTTTATTAGCTAAATCACCATAATGAATAGATTATTTTTAACGCTCCCAATTTTGATGGGAGTTGTTGTGATAGTCTCAAATTATTTAGTTCAATTTCCAGTTAAATATTATAATTTAGAAGAAATATTAACTTATGGCGCTTTTAGTTATCCAGTTGCATTTTTAATAACTGATTTAGCTAATAGAACATTTGGACAGCTAGTTGCTAAAAAAATTGTATATACTGGTTTTATTATAGGGATTACTTTTACATTTCTATTTTCCACAAACTTTGCAGATTTAATTTCAGTAAGAATTGCTATTGGATCAGGTACTGCATTTATAGTTGCACAATTATTAGATGTAAGAATATTCAATCATTTAAGAGAAAAAAAATGGTTTGTGGCACCATTAACATCCTCCTTTATAGGATCTACTGTTGATACTTTCTTATTTTTTTCAATATCGTTTTATGGAACGGGTATTTCGTGGATAACCTTGTCCTTTGGAGATTTAGCGGTTAAAATTTTTGTAGCTTTATTAATGTTAATACCCTTTAGACTATTATTAGGTACTTTTAAAACTGAAGTTAGGTACTTTTAAATAAGCTTAGTCTAAATTTTTTTATATAAAAATTTGTAAGATAAAATTTTATAAGCTAATTTTGCCACTAAAAAATTATACGAATTAAACCCTTTTATAGGAGATAGTTCATTAATATCTGCACCAACAATATTAGAACTTTTTGCAGCTATTTTTATAATTTTTAAAGTTTCATCCCATAATAATCCACCAGGTTCAGGCGTACCTGTTGCAGGCATTATACTAGAATCTAGTCCATCGACATCAAAAGTTAAATAAACTGTTTTATTTTTTATTTTTTTTTTAAATTTATTTAAATCCCACTTTGCTTTGTCTTTTGCCCAAAAAATATTGATTCTTGAAGAATTTTTTTTTAAATAAGAAATTTCACTCTCTGAGATATTTCTTATTCCAAATGATATAACAGATACATTTTTGTGATCTAAACATCTTTTAATTGCTGATGCATGTGAAAATTTTTCACCATTATAACTTTCTCTTAAATCAGCATGAGCATCAAAATGTAGTAAACATAAATTTTTATATCGCTTTACAAATGGGGCAATGCATCCTGGAGTAATAGAATGTTCACCGCCAAATGTTATTGGAAAAAGTTTTTTATTTATAATTTCTTCATTAATATTACTCATTTTTTTAAGTGCTTTTTTAATATTCGCATTAATTTTAAATGGTTGAAGGGTTTTTATTCCAATTTTTTTATATGGTTCACAATGAAGCTCTTCATCATACAATTCTACCTGATGTGAAGCTTTAATTATTTCCTTAGGTCCATTCTTAGTTCCACCACCATAACTAACGGTCCTTTCTAATCCAAAAGGAACTACAACTACTTTTTCTTTAAAATCAAACTTGTTATCAATTCCAAGAAAACCATTTTTATTTGAGAGATATTTCAATTTTTATCCAAATATTTTTGAAAAATTTTTTCTACTTCTTTTTTTCCAGTCGCCCTTATGATATGCGTCACTTGCAATTAAAGGCAATACGCTTGTTGCTTCAGCAAAAACCATTTGTTCTTTAGTGACATCTACTTTGCCCCAAGAACTTGCTTCCTTTAAAGTGGAGCTGCTGCACGCTCCATCTCTAGAGTCAGCAACGGTAATTTGTACAGCATATTTATGCATAGCAACTTTTTTGCCTAGAAGTTCAGCACATATAACTGTGTCTTGAATAAAATTTTTTGGAACTCCACCACCGATCATAAATAAACCAGATCCTTTCGACTGTATTTTAATTTCCGTTAGTTCTCTAAATTCTCTCACAGAATCAATCATCATATGTTTTTTTGGATTTTTTTCTTGGTGCATAACCAGGCCAAATCCTGCACTTGAATCTGTAAATGCGGGACAAAATATTGGAACATTGTTGTCATATGCTGTTTCAATTAAAGAGCTTTTTTTCTTTGAATTTTTTTTTAAATATTTGCCAATTTCTTGAATAAATTCTCTAGAAGTATAGCTTCTTGGTTCTAAAGAATCTGCAATTTCACATATTTTTTTATCACACACTTGTAGTTCATCTTCATCAATGTAAGTGTCATAAATTCTATCGATATAGTTTTTTCTTAATTCAACATCATCTTGAAATTGTGATCCTTGGTAGTGTTTAAATCCTAGAGCTTCAAAAAAATCCATATCAATTATAGAAGCTCCAGTAGCTACAATTGCATCTACCATATTATATTTAACTAGATCTTTATAAATATTCATGCAGCCAGCAGCGGATGTAGATCCCGCAAGAGTTAAAAAAATTGTACATTCTTTATCTTTAATCATTTCATTAAAAATATTTGCTGCATTAGCTATTTCTCTTGAAACAAAGGACATTTTTTCCATAGATGAAATAATTTTTCTTGAGTCAAAAGATGTAATATCTATGTGTTCGACAACGGTTTTTAATAGATCTTTTTTGCTATTATGACCAAATTTTTTTTTTTCAGGCATTAAGCGACAAGAAACGCTTTATTAGTTTTTTTATTGTACATACTCATTATTGGGTCATCCTCTACTTCATAAATTTCATTTGAATAAAAGCCATTAAATTTAGTTCTAAATGTTAGGCCATATGCTCCTAGTTGGCCTAATTCTATGTAATCATTTTCTTTAATACTATTTGGAAGAATGAATGGACCTTTCATATAATCCATACTATCACAGGTTGGTCCAAAGAAATCAAATGGTGTTAATTTTTTTGAAATTATTTTTTTATTAGCAATCAAACGTGAAGGATAAACTATGTTTGGTACTCCAGCATCAAAAAGCGTTCCATAAGTACCATCATTTATGTAAAGTTTTTGTTTTTTTCTTAAATTTACTCTTACAATAGTAGAACCACTTTCTGCAACAATTGCCCGCCCAGGTTCACACATAATTTTTGGTAGTTTATTTAGTTTTAAATTTTTTAAACTTTTTTTAATTTCTTCAAAATAATTATCTAAAGATTGAGGTATTAAGTCAGGATAAATTGTAGGAAACCCACCACCAACATTTATATAATCTGGAATAATTTTTGTTTTTTTAATTATATTTCCTATTTCTGTAATACCTTTTGCATATGAAATAGGGTGCATACATTGAGATCCAACATGAAAACTTAAACCAATTTTTTTAGCATGTTGTTTGGCTAATCTTAATAAACCAATGGCCTCTGAATTTAGAGCGCCAAATTTTTTTGATAAATCTATTTCAGCATGTTCATTTGAGACGGAAACTCTTACAAATAACTCTAAATCCTTTGCTTGATTAGTTGTTTCAATAATTTTTATTAGCTCATCTTTTGTGTCTAGCGAAAATGTTTTAACTCCAAATTTGAAGTACGCTTCTTTTATGCTCTCTCGACTCTTCACTGTATGCATATAAGAGCATTTTATATTAGGGTTTATTTTTCTTATATCTTCAATTTCTTTAATCGAGGCCACATCAAAGTTCTTAATTCCACTTTGTATAATCGTTTTTAGAACTTCTGGATGTGGATTTGTTTTTACAGCATATAAAATTTCACCTTGAAATTTATTTTGAAAAATTTTTGAAGCTATTTGTATCGATTTTTTTCTGATACAATAAACTGGTCTTTCAGGCTTTAGTTGACTTACAACATCATCAACAGTTTTAAATTTTTGCATTTCATATGCCCCTAAAAAAAATTTAATAAAAAAAGCTTTCAAAAATTATTTTAAAAACTTTATATTCTTGAGCAATTAAGCCAATAGTCAATTAATGTAAAGCAAATAATATGTATTGAATTTAAGAAATTAACAACCATATTGGATGTATGATAGAGCCAAATATTCTAAAGAAATTAAGTGAATTTGAGGATAAATCTTTAATAATAGTAGATGACGATAATCCATTTAGAGAAAGACTCGCTAGAGCGATGGAAAAAAAAGGATTTATCGTAACGCAAGCAGAGAGTGTAAAAAAAGGCATAACTTGCGTAAAATCAACTAAACCTGCGTTTGCCGTAATAGATTTACGACTTGGAGATGGAAATGGACTTGAAGTTGTAAAAGAAATTCAAAACTTAAATATTGAAAGTCGTATCATTATGCTCACAGGCTATGGAAATATACCAACAGCTGTTGCAGCAATAAAACAAGGTGCAATTGATTATTTGGCAAAGCCAGCTGATGCTGAAGATGTAGAAAAAGCACTTTTAGCTGACCGAAACAAAAAAGCACAGCCACCTGAGAATCCAATGTCAGCTGATAGAGTTAAGTGGGAACATATACACAGAGTTTTTGAGCTATGTAATAGAAATGTATCTGAAACTGCAAGAAAACTTAAAATGCACAGAAGAACTTTGCAAAGAATATTATCTAAGAGATCACCTAAATAAATTTTCTTAAACCAATTATCTTTTTAGTTAATAAGGTTAATAAACAAATTTTAAATAGTTCGGCAAGCAAAAAGGGTGTTACGCCTAATTGGATTATTGGTTTGTCCCAACCAATTAAGTTGCCCAACCAGATTACTCCAAAAATATAAATTACCGAAACAGATAAAGTTAGTTTTATAAAAATTAAAAAAATATTTTTTTTTAAATTTATGTAGCCAGCAAAAAAAGTTGCAACTAGAAACCCAATTAAGTATCCCATAGTTGGACCTGTAAAATAAAGTAACCCAATACCTCTTTCTGGGGAATTAGAAAAGACGGGCAAGCCAATTATTCCTTCAAAAAGATAAAGGCTAACAGTGGCTAAACCAACTTTATATCCAAAAGCGACTCCTAAAAAAATAACAACAAAAGTTTGCATAGTCATTGGAACTGGGTAAAAAGGTATTTTTAATTTTGCTGATATTGTTAATGCTAGAGAGCCGCAGAAAATTAAAATTAAAAATTTTAAAATTTTATGATTCTGAATTGTTTTTACAAGCTCCATATATTGCAATGTACTATTTATTTTACTTATAATCTAGTTTTTTGTTAAGTGTAAAAAAACATCCTCTAAATCACCATCATCTGTTGAAATATCAAGAATTTCTAAGTCATTTTTTTTAAATAAGTTGATTAATTCTTGCATATTAATTTTATTTTTTTCATAGGAGATGCAAATTTCATTTTCTAAATTAGATATAATTTTCAAAGATTCAAACGCATCATCTTTAATATTAATTTTATTATTTGTCTTAAATGTTACTTTTTTAGTTTTTATTCTATCTAGGAGATTTTGAGTACTATCTAAAGCAACTAAGTTACCTTTGTTTAAAATTCCTATTCTATCACACATTTTTTCAGCCTCTTCAAGATAATGGGTTGTTAAAATTATTGTAACTCCTTGATTGTTAAGTAATTTTACATTGTCCCAAAGATTTTTCCTTAATTCAACATCAACACCCGCAGTCGGCTCATCTAAAAAAAGTATTGGGGGTTGATGAACTAGTGCTTTTGCCATTAATAGCCTTCTTCTCATGCCTCCAGATAAGCTTCGCGCCCAACTATCGGCCTGTTCATTTAAAGATACTAATTTTAATATTGTATCTGTAATTCTGTCTTTCTTCTTAACTCCATAAAGTCCTGCTTGAAGTTCTAAAAGGTTTCTAGGACTAAAAAAAGGGTCCAAGTTAACTTCTTGAGGAACAATTCCAATAGAAGCTTTAACTTGCCTTGGATTCTGATCTAAATTAAAACCCCAAACATTAACGTCACCTGAAGTTTTAATAACAGTTCCACCCAGTATATTTATAAAAGTAGTTTTGCCAGCTCCATTGGGTCCTAATAAACCAAAAATTTCTCCTTCTTTCACGTCCAAGTTTAAATTATTTAAAGCGTGTGCAGAATTAGATTTTTTACTAGAATAAATTTTATTTAAATTTCTAACAGAAAGTACATTTTTTTTGTCCATAAGAAGTTATACATTTATAGCAATTAAGATAATTAAGATAACATTATTTAAATGGACAAAATAAAAAAAACAGATCATTTTTATTTAGTAGACGGTTCTGGTTATATTTTTAGAGCTTATTATGCCTTACCTCCACTCACAAGAAAAAGCGATGGACTACCTACTGGAGCCGTAAGTGGATTTTGCAGTATGCTTTTTAAATTATTAGAAGATTCAAGATCAGATAATAATTTACAAAAACCAACTCATTTTGCTGTAATTTTTGATGCAGCCAGAAAAACCTTTAGAAATGAAATTTATTCAGATTATAAAGCTAATAGATCTGAGGCACCCGATGATTTAATTCCACAATTTGAATATATTAGAAAATCTGTATTAGCTTTTAATTTACCATCTATAGATTTAATAAATTACGAAGCTGATGACTTAATAGCAACTTATACAGAACAAATTTTAGACAAAGGTGCAAAGGTTACAATTGTTTCTTCAGATAAAGATTTAATGCAACTATATAAAAAAGAAGTTCGCTTGTATGATCCAATGAAAAATAAATTTATATCACAGGAAGATATATTAAATAAATTTGGCGTTGATTCAAAAAAAGTAATTGATGTCCAGGCACTGGCAGGAGACTCTAGCGATAATGTACCTGGCGTTCCTGGCATAGGAGTCAAAACAGCGGCTGAGTTAATAAATAAATATGGAACATTAGAAAAATTATTAAAAAACGCTCAAGAGATAAAACAGAACAAGAGAAGAGAGACCCTTATTGATAATAAAGATAAAGCAATAATTAGTAAAAAATTGGTAACACTAAAAAAGGATGTTCCAGTCGATAGAAAAATAGAAGAATTTAAATTACAAAAAGTTAATAAAGATAAACTTTATAAATTTTTGAGAGAAATGGAATTTAATAGGTTGCTAAGCTCGACTATTTCAGCATATGGAGAACCAAACATAACAAGTAAAGATGCAGAAATTAAGATAAAAGAAAAACCGCAGGTCATAAATAAAAAAAATTATCATTTAATAAAGAATGAAAAAGAAATTGATAAATGGGTTAAGGAAGCAGAGGAGTCTGGCGAACTAGCAATAGATACTGAAACTAGCTCATTAGACGCGCATCAGGCCGAATTAATTGGAATTTCCTTAAGCACTAAGATTGGCAAAGCTTGTTACATTCCAATTGGCCACAACTCAGATGGATGTATTAAAAAAGAAGTAGTTATAAAAAAACTAAAATCATTATTTGAAGACAAAAGTGTAAAAAAAATAGGTCAAAATATCAAATTTGATTTTATTATTTTATACAAGCAGGGCATAAAAATGAATTCAATGGAAGACACAATGTTAATGTCTTATGTCCTTGATGCAGGTAAAAATCGACACAATATGAATATTCTATCCGAAATCCATTTAAATCATAAAACTATTACTTTTAAAGAAATGGTTGGCACAGGAAAAAAAGAAATAAATTTCAGTGAAGTAGAGCTAATGAAAGCAATGGAATATGCAGCAGAAGATGCAGATATTACATACAGACTATATAAAATTTTTAATAAAAATCTTAAATCTGAAAAATTAACAAATATTTACGAAATTTTTGAAAAACCTTTAATAGAAATACTTGCCCTTATGGAAATTGAAGGAATAAGAATTGATAGTAAATTTTTAAAAAATTTATCAGAGAAATTTGAAAAAAAAATTAAAGATTTAGAAAAACAAATTTTTAAAATTTCTAAAAAAGAATTTAATATAGGATCTCCTAAACAACTAGGCGAAATTATTTACAATGAGCTAAAAATAGCCGGATTAAAAAGAACAAGAAAAGGCAGTTTTGCTACTAGCGCCAATGTTCTTGAAGACTTAGCTTTTAAAGGAAATCAATTTCCACAATTAGTTTTAGATTGGCGACAAGTATCAAAACTTAAGAATACTTATTCTGACTCCTTGCCCGAGCATATTAATCCTAAGACAAAAAGAGTTCATACTTCATTTTTATTAGCGGCTACAACAACAGGAAGATTGGCATCTAGCGATCCTAATTTACAGAACATTCCAATTAAAACTGAAGATGGAAAAGATATTAGAAGAGCATTTATAGCAGCAGATGGCTTCACGTTGTTATCTGCAGATTATAATCAAATTGAAATGAGAATTTTAGCAGATTTAGCAGATGTTAAAGAGTTAAAAAAAGCATTTAAAAATAATGAAGATATTCACTCTCTAACAGCAAGCCAAGTATTTAATATAGATATAAAAAAAGTTGATCAAGACACTAGAAGAAAAGCAAAAGCTATAAACTTTGGTATAATTTATGGAATTTCTCAATATGGTCTTGCAAAGCAAATAAATGTTACAAATTATGAAGCTGAAGTATTTTTAAAATCTTATTTTTTAAAGTTTCCAGAAATAAAATATTATATGGACTCTACGATCAAATTTTGTAGAACAAGCGGATATGTAAACAATATTTTTGGGAGACGCTCGCATTTTAATGGGATTAATGATAAAAATTTTAATGTTAGAAATTTTCAAGAAAGATCTGCTATAAATGCTCCGATTCAAGGATCGGCATCTGAAATAATGAGGCTTGCGATGATTAGATTGGATAAAAAATTAAAAAACACAAAAACAAAAATTTTACTACAAATTCATGACGAACTAATTTTTGAAGTGCCAAATAAAGAGATTGAAGATATATCTAAAATTATTGAAAATGAAATGACCAGTGTCACTAAAAGTGATTTACACTCATTTTCAACACCATTGACTGTAGATGTAAATATTGGTGATAATTGGGGTATACTTCGTTAGTAAACGGGTATTGCCCAAATTAGAACAATTTAGTATTTTTAAAGTAGTTAAATGAAACAAACAATTGCATTAATAGATGACGATAGAAATATACTTACCAGCATAAGTATTGCACTGGAAAAAGAAGGCTTTAATGTTCAGACATATCTCGATGGGGAAAGTGCATTAATAGGTCTTTCAAGAACACCTCCTGATTTAGCGGTAATTGATATTAAAATGCCAAAAATGGATGGAGAAGAGCTTTTAAAAAAGTTAAGGAAAAAAACATCATTACCCGTAATTTTTTTAACATCAAAAGAAGATGAGATTGATGAATTATTAGGTTTAAAATTAGGGGCAGATGATTTTGTAAAGAAATCTGGTGGTTTTTCAATAAAAGTTTTAATTGAAAGAATTAGAGTTCAGTTGAGGAAAAAAAATATTAACAATAATATAGAGGAGAATAAAAATATTATTGCTCATGGAAAATTGAAGTTAGATCCATCTCAATTAGAATGTGAGTGGGATGGAAAACAATTACCAGATAAATTAACAACAACAGAATTTTTAATTGTACGAGAGCTTGCAAAAAGACCTGGCATAATAAAAGAAAGGTCACAGTTGATGGATATTGCCTATAGAGAAGATACTGATATTGAAGATCGAACAATAGATAGTCATGTAAAAAGAATAAGAAAAAAATTTAAAAAAATTGACTCTAATTTTTCTGCAATAGAAACTAGGTATGGTAGTGGGTATAGATGGAATGTTAATTGATGTTCGGCAGTTTTTTAAAAAATCTCTCTATATTAAAAAAATTTTTATTTATTAATTTTATTATTTTTATAATAATAGGTAGTTTTACAGTTATTTATCTTAAAAGTATTCAGCCAAGTTTAATTAATAAAAAAACGATTAATCATATAAACATAATTGATAATACCATTAATCATATACAAAGATTAAAGATAAAATTCACCGAAGAAGATATAAGAAAATTTTTGTTCTCAACTAGATTTTTATTTCAAAATTTAGATAGAGTCATTCTATTTGACCAAGAATTTAATTTAGTAGGAGATACGGATACACTAGATTTAGATCCTAGGTCATTTTCTCAAAGATTAGATATTGTTGAACTTGAAATATTAGATAAAAAAACTAAAAAGAAAATAGCTCAAAAAAAAAATATTAACAAAGAAAAAACAATTTCATTTAATGATATTTTATCACATTACTCTTGGTCTAAAGATTTTGGTAAGCCATACACATTTACTCAAGAAAGTTATACTGAATTTTTATTAACAACTATTAAGAATGTAAGTGTGAACGGTCAAAATGTTGGTTTTTTAGTAATAACTGAAAACGCAAATGATATCAAAGCTGCAATTACTGAAAGAAAAGCTTTTATAATTAGAACTGCTATAGCTGTTGCTGTTGTCATTTTAATTTTTTCAATAGTATTGAATAGATATTTTTTAAAACCAATAAAAAATTTAGTTAATTATACAAAAATAATAAAAGAAAAAAGTAAGAAAAAAACAAATATAGAAGCATTAAAAAATAGAAGTGATGAACTTGGAATATTGTCAAAATCTTTAGATGATATGACTAATCAGCTACAAAAAAGAATCGATAATGCGGAAAATTTTTCAACAGATTTAGTGCATGAAATAAGAAATCCACTAACATCCCTTAAGAGTGCTTCTGAAATTTTAAATGAAACAGAGGATAAAACACAAAGAAATAAACTTATTAATATTTTAAGTCATGATGTTCAGAGAATTGAAAGATTAATTACAGATTATTCACAAATGTTAAAGGATGAAGTTGCTTTAAGTAAAGAGAAAATGAAAAAAATAAATCTTAAAACAATAGTCAAATCTGTTGTTGATGATTTTAATAATATTTATGAGACCAAAAGAGGGATCAAGATAATGCTTACTGAGCAAGAAAATCTTGATGAATATACCATGCTTGGAATTGAAAATAGAATAGAACAAATTATTGCCAATTTATTAGATAACTCTATTTCTTTTAGTGATGATAACAAGAATATAGTTGTTAAGATTTATAAAGATAAAGATAATAAGATTATTCTGAAAATTATTGATGAAGGTAAGGGATTTAAAGAGAAAAATACTAGTAAAATTTTTAATAGATTTTATAGCAATAGGCCTGATAATTTTGGAGAACACTCAGGATTAGGATTAAATATTGTTAAAAACCTTGTTGATCTTCATGGAGGTGTTATTACCGCATCTAATAATATTAATCAAAGAGGGGCCAACGTTGAAATTATTTTTCCAAGCATCTAATCAAAAGTTGATTAATTATAATAAAATTGTTAGAAATCCGCGATGGAAGATTTTAAAGTAAAAGATATCTCATTAGCAGAATTTGGAAGAAAAGAAATTTCACTAGCTGAAACAGAAATGCCAGGTTTAATGGCATTAAGAAAAGAATACAAAGGAAAATATCCACTTAAGGGAGCAAAAATTTTAGGATGTCTTCATATGACTATCCAAACGGCAGTTTTGATTGAAACTTTAGTGAATTTAGGAGCTGAAGTTAGGTGGTCTTCATGTAATATTTTTTCTACTCAAGACCATGCGGCGGCGGCAATAGCGAAAGTTGGAATCCCTGTCTTTGCCTGGAAAGGTGAAACAGAAGAGGAATATTGGTGGTGCGTAAAGCAAACCATTGAAGGAAAAAAAGATTGGAAAGCAAATATGATCTTAGATGATGGAGGTGACTTAACTGCATTAATGCATAAGGATTATAAAGAAATGTTAAAATCAATTAAAGGAGTTTCAGAAGAAACTACAACAGGAGTTTTAGCTCTTAAAAAAATGGAAGCTCAAGGTACACTGCTTGTTCCTGCAATAAATGTAAACGACTCTGTTACAAAATCAAAATTTGATAATCTTTATGGATGTAGAGAAAGTTTAGTTGATGGAATTAAAAGAGCAACAGATGTTATGATGTCAGGTAAAGTTGCAATTGTAGCTGGCTTTGGTGATGTTGGAAAAGGAAGCGCTGCTTCTTTAAGACAAAGTGGTGCAAGAGTTATGGTTACGGAAGCCGATCCCATATGCGCGCTACAGGCTGCAATGGAGGGATATGAAGTTGTATTAATGGAAGAGAGAATAAAAGAGGCAGATATAGTTGTTACGGCGACTGGAAACAAAGATATTGTTACTGCTGATCATATGAGAATGATGAAGGATAGAGCAATTCTTTGCAACATCGGACATTTTGATAACGAAATTCAAGTAGAGGCACTAAAAAATTATAAATGGGATGAAATTAAACCTCAGGTTCATGAGATTGAACTTCCAGATAAGAAAAGAATTATTTTATTAGCCGAAGGTAGACTTGTGAATTTAGGATGTGCTACAGGACATCCAAGTTTTGTTATGAGTGCATCATTTACAAATCAAGTAACTGCACAAATAGAGTTATGGAATAATCCAGATAAGTATGAAAAAAAAGTATATGTATTACCAAAATTTCTAGACGAAAAAGTTGCTAGATTACACTTAGAAAAAGTTGGTGCTAAACTGACTAAACTTTCAAAAGATCAGGCAGATTATATAAGTGTAACTCCTGAAGGACCATATAAGCCAGATGCATACCGCTACTAAAAGTAGCAAATTAGATATATCAGTAGAAGACGATACAGCAAAGATAGCGAAAAATTTTTCAAATTTTTTGAAAAAAGGAGATATTGTTTTTTTTTATGGAGAAACTGGCGTAGGAAAAACAACTTTTATTAGATACTTGATTAATAATTTACAAAAAAAAAATAACGTTGAATTAACAGAAGTACCAAGCCCCACATTTAATATAGTAAATGAATTTAAGATTAAAAATTTAATTATACAACATTTTGACCTGTTTAGGTTAAAGAATCAAAGCGAAACAACTAATATTGGATTATTAGAAGATCCTGGAAAAATTTTGACATTGGTTGAATGGCCCGAAAAGATAAAAAAAAAACCAAAAAAAGTAATTAGTTTATACTTTGAATATATAGAAAATTATGAAAAAAGATCTTTAATAATAGATGGCTTTGATGCAAAAAAAATAAAATGAGTTTTGATAAAAAAAAATTTAAAAAAATTAAAGGAGATGCATCATTTAGATCTTTTTTTAGAAATGAAAATAAAAAAAAAAAATCGTTAATAGTTTATGCTGATAAAGAAAAAGAAAAAAATTTATTAATTTATGACTCAATTAATAAATTATTAATAAAAAATAAAATTTTAGCTCCAAAGCTTTATAGTGAAAATTATAAAAACAACTATATAGAGATTGAAGACTTTGGTGATGAAACCTTATATAAAATATTAAAGAATAATAAAATAAACAAGATTCAATTATTTAAAAAAATAATTTCATTATTAAAGAAAATACAAAAAATAAAACAGAATAAAACTAAAAATTTTAAAAATAAATTATATAAAATACCGGTTTATAACAAAAAAATATTATTTAACGAGGCAAGACTTTTTTGCGAATGGTATGTTCCCAGAGTTGTCTCTAAAAAAAAAATAATATTTTTAAACAAAAAATTAAAAACTAAAATTAAATTTTTATTATCAAGAATAAAATTAAAAAATAATATTTTTGTACATAGAGATTTTCATGTATCAAATTTAATGAAATATAAAAAAAATTTTGCAGTTATTGATAATCAAGATGCACTTATTGGAAATAAAGCCTATGATCTAGCATCGTTAATTGATGATGTGAGACTTAAAACTTCAAATGAATTGAAAAATTTAATTTATAAATATTATTTGAGTGTAAATAAAAATAATATTAATAAAAAGTCATTTAAAAATGATTTTGAAATATTGTCTGTATTAAGAAATCTAAAAATTATTGGAATTTTTATGAGATTAGCAATTAGAGATAAAAAAAGAAAATATTTAAATTATATTCCCTATGCGTGGAAGTTAATTGAATTAAGATTGAGTAAAAATATTTTATTTAAAGATCTAAAATTTTTTTTAGATATAAATTTCCCAAATAAAATTAGAATAAAAAAATGAAAATTAATACAGCTTTAGTTTTGTGCGCAGGTTATGGTAAAAGATTAAATCCCTTAACTTTCAAAACACCAAAACCACTTTTAAAAATAAACGACAAAACTCTCTTAGAAAATACAATAAAATTAATAGTAAATTTGGGCATACATAAAATAAAATTAAATACTTTTTATTTAAAAGAACAAATTGAAGCCTTTGTAATAAATCAAAACTTTACAATGGATATTGAAATTATTGATGATGGAGAAAAAATTTTAAATACAGGTGGTGGAATTTTAAACATGCTTGACGCTTCAAACGAAGAAGATTTTTTAGTGTTCAATCCAGATACTGTTTGGAATGATAATTATTTAGTTTACATAAAACAAATGGAAGAATTTTATTTTTTAAAAAAAATTGAAAATATTTTAATGGTTGTAAATAAAAATTTAAGTTTTGATAAAAGTTTAATAGGTGATTTTAATTGTATAGAGAATAAACTGAAAAAAAATGAGTTTAATGAATTTATTTTTACAGGATGCCAAATAATAAGTAAAAATTTATTTAAAGATGTAAGCAGTAAAAGTTTTCCAATTTCAAAAATATGGAATGATTTAATTAAAAAAGACAGACTTTTTGCTTTTGAAAGTAAAAGTGAATTTTACCACGTTACAAATTTAGAGATATATCAAAAATTGCTAAAAAACTAATAGGTCCTTTTTTCTATCATGGTCTAAATAATAACATTTTGTGATTTTAGCATTATTAGTGAAATTTATAAACATAGGATTCCCAGTTGGTATTTCTAATTGAGTAATTTTATTTTCATCTAGCTGGAATAAAAATTTACATATGGCTCGTAAAGAATTGCCGTGCGCTGAGACAAGTATATTATTATTATCTTTTAATTTACTTAAAATTTTTTTTTTAAAATAAGGCAATACTCTTTCGTATGTATCTTTAAGAGATTCAGTATCAGGTATTTTTTTTTTTGGTATATCTCTATACGTTTCAATATTTGATGGATGATAGGGGTTGTTTTTATTTAGTGGATCTGGCTGAACATTCCAAGATCTTCTGAATTCATGAACTTTCTTTTCTCCTAATTTTTTTTTCATTTCATCTTTATTTAAACCCGTTAAGGAGCCATAATTTCTTTCATTTAATTCCCATGCTTTTACTATCTGAGCATCATTAACTCTCAAGGTGTTTAGTATTAGCTTTAAAGTGTTAATTGCTCTTTTTTGGTAAGAAGTAAAAAAATGGTCAAATTTAATTTTTTGTTCTTTTATTAGTTCTCCAGCTTTACAAGCTTCAAGCTTTCCTTTTGGAGCAAGATCCACGTCTACCCAGCCAGTAAATCTATTCTCTAGGTTCCACTCGCTCTGACCATGTCTAACTAAAATTAAATGACTCATAAATAAATTTTGTTTATAAGGTTATTTTATATATGGGAAAAATATTATTTCATATTCTAAATATTGTATTTTTAACTTTATATACCTTTCCTGGGAGTATTCTTGGGTTTATAGTTTATAAAAATTTTGACAAACAGCCCCAGATAAGTACAGATTTTATTATTTCATCAAATCATTTTTATGCATTTTTGGTTTTATCTATTTTTGGATTTTTAAATTATTATAAAAGCCATAAAAAACTCATAATTTTATATTTTTTTTCAATTTCAATATTTTTAGAATTTTTACATTTAATTATACCAAATAGAGATTTTCAATTTATGGACTTATTTGGAAATATTGCAGGGGTTTTGTTATCTTTAATAATAATCAACTTAATTAAGTATAAAAAAAAGTGAAATTAAATGTAAAATAAAGGTAATTGACCGATTTAAAAGATATTAAACAATTTGCTTTAAGTAAAATCAAGATATTAATTCCTGGTTAGGGAAAAATGCATATGCGGTTGCTTATAGAAAATATAGTATTAAATATACAAAATAAGAGAAGCATGAAAAAAAACAAAATTGAAATTTGGAGATGTTACCTTGAAATGCTGTGGAATTGGCGTAAGAATAATTAGTTTCAATACTATTTTTTTTTTATATAAGCAAAGCAGTGTATTATTATAAAAAAATATTATTTGTATTTTTATTATTTTTAATTTCAGCCTGTTCATCAATACCTAAAAACACTTCAAATAGTTGTTTAATTTTTAGCGAAAGATATTTGTGGTATAAGTATGCAAAAAAAACTGAAGAGAAATGGGGAGCACCCATCTATATTCAGTTAGCAATAATTAAGATGGAGTCTGATTTTGATTGGTTAGCTAAACCACAGAGAAAAAAAATTTTTAAAGTTATCCCTTATAAACGACCATCCAGTTCTTTTGGATATTCACAAGCAGTTAAAGGGACATGGGGGCAGTATAAAAAAGAAACTGGAAACAAATTAGCTACAAGAGCTAGATTTAAAGATAGCGTTGACTTTATTGGTTGGTATATGAATAAAACTGAGTCAATTTTAAAAATCTCTAAGAATGATGCTTTTAAGCAATATCTTGCCTATCATGAAGGCTGGGGGAATTATAAAAATTATAAAAATAATCAAAAAGTAATAATTTTAGCTAAGAAAGTAAAACAACAATCCGATAAGTATCAACATCAGTTAAAAAAATGTAAAAAAAAATTAAATAGAAAAAAATATATTATTTTTTAACGAAGTTGTTTTTTTAATTCCTTTTCAACATAATTAATGCTTTTTGTATTTTTACCAATCATTAAGTAAATCGTAGGAATTATATAAAGAGTAAAAAATGTTGAAAACATCATCCCAGCTAAAATAGTTATTCCTACTGTTAATCTACTTGCCTCTCCTGGGCCACTACTAATGATTAAGGGAAGAACGCCAAATATAGTGGACAAGGAAGTCATTAAAATTGGTCTAAGTCTTATATTGGCCGAATCTATTATTGCTTTTTCTATATCTTTTCCCTCATCCCTAAGTTGATTAGCAAATTCTACAATTAAAATTCCATTTTTTGCCGCAAGACCTATTAGAATTACTAATGCAATTTGACTAAATATGTTAATAGAGCTTCCTACAACGAGTAAACCAAGTATTCCACCAAAAATAGCGAGTGGCACAGTCAACATTATTGTGAAAGGATGTTTAAAACTTTCAAATTGTGCCGCCATTACAAGATATGCTGTTAATAAAGCTAAAGCGAATATTAAATAAATTTGATAGCTAGTTTCTTTTAATTCTTCACTTTCTCCTTTATATGCTACTCTTGCATTAGGGGCGTTTTCTTTTGTAATATTTTCTAAAAAGCTTAGAGCCTCTGTTAAAGTATATTCACCAATAACATTTGCCGAAATGGTAACTGCTTTTTGTCGGTTATATCTTACAAGAAAAGGGGCAGTGCCCTCTTCTTCAAGTGAAACTAAATTAGATATAGAAATTAATTTTCCAGTGTTTTTTGATCTAACATAAATTTTATTTAAATTAGATGGTTCTTTTCTATTTTTTATATCTCCCTGAATAATAATATCGTACTCTTTTCCATCCTTAGTAAACTTAGTCACATTTCTAGATCCAAATATAGTTTCAATAGATTTTCCTATATTTACAGTTGAAACACCTAGATCTGATGATTTTTTTTGATCAATCTTGACATTAAGAACCGGTTTATTTCTGTTAAAATCATCTTCAATGTTTATTAGATTTTTATTTTTTCTGGCCTCTTTTTTAATGATTTCTTTCCATTTAATTAATTCTTCATAAGTATTTCCAAGGATTACAAATTGAACTGGTTTTTGAATGCCTCCTGATCTTATTCCCTGAGGCATAACTGGAAAAGCTAACACTCCAGGTACTCTGGAAATTTTTTGAAAAGATTCCATCATTATTTTTTGGCCAGCTCTTTTTCTTTTATCCCAATGCTCTAATAGAATTATAATAAAACCTGAATTTACCTGGGTGCTACTTCTACCAAAGCCTGGAACTCTAAGTATTAAATTTTTATATTCTCCTTTTCCAACCTCAGGTAATAAAAAACTTTCTATTTCTTGAGCTTTGCCAGATGTAAATTCAAACCCTGAACTTTGAGGAGCTTTAATAATTACAAAAAAAGCTCCACGATCTTCTTTAGGCATTAGTTCTTTTGGAGCAAATATAAATATAGCCGTTGTCGTAATTAAAATTAATATTAAAAAATTAATAATTATTTTTTTTTTTTTTAACCAATAAATCAAAGTTCTTTTATAGAATTCTTTAAATTTATTTAATTGTTTTTCAAAACCTAAGGTGATTTTTGTTTTAGTATTTTTTTTTAATAAAATTTTGCTAGCAATCATCGGACTTAGAGATAAAGCAACAAAGCTAGAAATAATTACAGCCGCTGATAGAGTGACTGCCATTTGAGTATACAAAGCACCACTTAAGCCTTTAATAAATACTAACGGCACAAATACAGCAACTAAAACTAAAGTTGTAGCTATAATAGCAAATGAAACTTGCCTGGATCCTTTGTATGCTGCAACTAGAGCAGATTCTCCTTGTTCCATTCTTCTAACAATATTTTCTAGCATTACTATCGCATCATCAACAACAATACCTATTGCTAATACTAGTGCCATTAATGTGAACAGGTTTATAGAAAAATCAAAAAAATAAATTGCTAAAAATGTTGAGATTAATGACACGGGTAGAGCTACTAATGGGACTATAAGAGCTCTTATATTACCCAAAAATAAATAAATTATTATTGTAACTAAAATTAAAGCTACAAATAAAGTTTTATAAACTTCAGATATAGCGCTTGATATATAAGTACTTCGATCAAAAGCAACTTCAAGACTAGTTCCATCAGGCAAAGTAGGTCTAATTTCTTTTATTTTTTCTTTAAGTTTGGTAGCAACCTTTATTGTGTTTGCATCAGATTGTTGATAAACGCCAATCCCAACGACTTGTTTACCATCTCCTTTAAATAGAGTTCTAGTAGATACAGGTCCAAATTCTACTCTGGCAACATCCGATAATTTCGTAATAGATCCATCTACTGATTTTTTTAGGGGTAAATTTTTATAAGATTGTAGTTCGTCATAAGCATTTTCTAGTTTAATTGTTAGATCAATATCTTTTGATTCAATTCTACCAGCAGGAAATTCTATGTTTTCGGAACGCAATACTTGCTCCACTTCCTCCGTTGTTAAATCTCTAGCAGCTAGCGCAAGAGGGTCTAGCCATATTCTTAAAGATAATTCTCTTTCACCTCCTAATCTAACTCTTCCGACGCCTTCAACTGTAGCAAAATAATCAGTTAAATATCTGTCTGCATAATCTGTTAGTTCTAAATCAGACATAAATTCTGAACTAAAACTAATCCACATAGTTGTTCTAAATCCTGCTGATTGTTTATATATTTCGGGAGCACTTGCTTCTTCTGGCAAATTATCTAAAACTCTTGATATAGAGCTCCTTACATCATTTGTAACATCATCTAAATCTAAACCGGCTTCGAACGTCATTTCAATTCTTGATGCACCATCTTCGCTAGTTGATTCTATGTTTACAAGTCCTGGCGTTCCTCCTACGCGGTCTTCAATTTTTTGTGTTATTTGAGTATCAACAATATTAGCTGCCGCTCCTTGATACTTAGTTTGAATAGTAACAATTGGTCTTTGAACATCAGGAAGTTCATCTGTTGGTATTTCATTAAATACAACCATACCAAACACTACTAAGATCATGCTCATCACTGAAGCAACCACTGGTCTTTTGATAGATAAATCTGTTAAGAACATTTAATTAAATTACTTATTTGTAATTTTAACTTTCATTTTATTTCTTACTTTCGTAATTCCCTCTTTAACAATTTTTTCATTTTCATTTAATCCATTTTCAATTAGAACTTTTCCAAAATTTCTTTTTCCAATTTTTACCTCTACTTTTTCAACAGTTTGATCTTCTAAAACTTTATAAACAAAGGCAGTAGATCCTTGAATTAACAATGAAGTTTCTGAAACACCAATAGCATTAACTTTGTTATAAATAATTTTAGCGTTTAATAGCATTCCAGGAACGAGCTCTAAATTTGGGTTAGAAACTTTAATACTGCTAAGTACCGATCTAGTACTAGGATCTACTCTAGAACTTACCGAGTCAATTATTCCAGTAAAAATTTTATCATAGGAGTCAGTTGAGACATCAACATTTAAACCAGGCTTTAGAATGCTTAGGTAAATTTCTGGTACTTTTATATCTAGCATTACTGAAGAGGTATCATCTAAAGTTAATATAAAAGATTCAGTCCCAAGTACACCTTGGGCAATTTCTCTTTTGCCTAAAACCCCTTTAAATGGGGCTAAAATTTTTTCATCCTTTAATTCAATAATAGTTTCATTTTTATTAATTATTTTACCAATTTTTAAATTTTTAGTTATTACGTCATCTTTTTTTATACGGTAATTTTTAGTTTTTTGAGCTAATGCAGTTCCAAATGTTTCTATACTATCAAAAAATTCTGAACTCTGAACAACTTCAACAATAACTCCAGGAGGAGGGCGCTTTGAAAATTTTTTTTCAAAATGTTTATTAATAAAGTGTCTTCCAGCAATTATTCCAAAAAGAATTATAAATATTGAAATTATAAATATTGTTAATTTTGTAGAAGATTTCATGTTGGATCTTTACCATATTCACTCCAAGATCCATCATATATAATTGGTAGATAATTTTTGTTAATTAATGAATATGCAAAAGCTAAAACAGCAGCAGTTACACCCGATCCACAAGTAAATACAATATTTTTATCATTAATATCAGTTATAATAGATTTAAACTTATTGATTAATATATTTTTTTTTAAAAATTCATTACTATTCTTATTTATGCAATTTTTAAATGGCAGACATAAGGAATTTTTAATTGAACCAGATTTTACATTTTTTCTTGGCTCAACTTCTTTACCTTCAAATCTTTCTTTGTTTCTTGCGTCTATTATTCTAAATTTTGCTAAATTAATATTTTCATCAATTTGATTTTTACTTTTAACTAAATTTTTAAATTCTATTGCCTTATATTGTGTTTTTTTTATTTGGAATATTTCTTCACTAGTTTGTTTTTTCTCAGTGTGCCATTTTTTTAATCCTCCATCCAGTACATGTACTAGCTTTGGGTCATGACCAAAGTAAATAAAATTGTACCAACACCTACATGAGCTAATAACATCTGAGTTGTCATAAATTACTATTTCATCGTTATTTTTAATTCCCATATCTGAAACAATATTTTCCCAAGATTTAATATCAGTCAACATGTGAGGGAGATTAGTATTTTTTTTTGAGTTTTTGTCTAAATCAAAAAAAATAGCATTCTTAATATGTTGTTTCTTGTACTCTTCAAACCCATTTCGATTTGTTTGTGGCATGTGCCAAGAGCAATCAATAATTTTAGTTTTGTCTAAATTTTTTTCTAACCATTCTGTATCTACTAAGGGCATACTATTTTTTTTCTAAATATTTCTGGTGGTACTTTTCTGCTAAACAATAATTTTTAACTAATGATATTTTTGTTATAACATTAGCAGATATTTTTTTGTTTACTTTTTCTTTAATAATTTCAGCTGTTTTTTTTTGACTTTCATTTAAATAAAATATTTCGCTTCTGTATTGCGTTCCAAAATCTGCTCCCTGTGAATTTAAAGTGGTTGGATCATGCGTTTCAAAAAAGAATTCTAAAATTTTTTCATAAGATATTATTTTTGGATCAAAATTTAATTTTACTACTTCTGCATGGTTAGTTGTCCCGGTACAAACTTCTTTATAGTTTGTTTCTTTATTATCACCACCACAGTACCCAACTTCAGTTTTTATCACACCAGAAAGTTTACTAAACTTAATCTCAGGTCCCCAAAAGCATCCAAGTCCCAAAATTGCAATTTCCATTGATTATCCTTTAATTTAATCTACAAATTAATCTTATGCTTTCTAAAAATCAATTAGGTTTTTTATACATGTTTATGTCTATATGCGCATTTTCCATTATGGATTTAATAGTTAAATGGTCAGAACACTATCCCTTGGGACAAGTATTATTTTTTAGAGGTTTTTTTGGATTAGTATTTTATTTTTTTGTAATACCAAGAGAGAGAATTAAAAATTTTTATTATACAAAAAGAGCTGGTTTACATTTTTTAAGATGTTTATTTGGATTGATTGCATTGATTGCAATATTTATTGCCTTAAGAAATTTACCATTAGCTACTGTCGTTAGTATTTCATTTGCAGCGCCTATCTTTACAACAATTTTTTCAATTTTTTTTTTAAGTGAAAAGGTTGGATTATTTAGATGGCTTGCAGTACTTATTGGATTTTTTGGCATTGTAATAATAGCAGAACCAGGATTTAGTGACCTTAACATATACTATGTTTTTCCAATAATTTTTTGTTTAGGATTATCTTATGTAGCAATAGCAATAAGACAATTATCAACTACGGAGCCTGTTTGGCTTATTTCTTTAAATTTCTCTGCTGCAATAACGCTCGTAAGTTTTTTTACAATACCTTCTGGATGGATAATGCCAAGTTTTAAAGATTTAGTTTTGTTATCAATGGTTGGAATATTTGGTGGTGTTGCAAATTTATGGCTCAGTCAGTCTTATAAATTTTCTGAAGTTTCCCTTGTTACACCCTTAAAGTATCTAGCATTAGTTTTTGGAATATTTTTTGGATATTTTATTTGGCATGAAGTACCTACTATTAAAACCTTGTTAGGCGCCTCATTAGTAATTGTTTCATCATTGATAATTTTTAGAAGAGAGATTTATTATAAGCAAGTAATTTCATCTAGACCTCGTAATGACTAGAATACCAAAATACTGGAATCTAGCAAAAAAATACTTATCCAAAAAAGATAAAGTAATGTCTAACTTAATTAAAAAATATAAATCTCCTTCAGAAATAGTTTTAACATCTAGAAAAGACGTATTTTTTTCTTTATGCAAAAGTATTATCGGTCAACAAATAAGTGTAGCAGCAGCTACTTCAGTTTTTTTAAAATTTAAAAAAAAATGTAAAAATAAAATTAATGCAAAAGTAGTGCATAAATTAAATACAGCTCAATTAAAAAGTTGTGGATTAAGTAGACAAAAGGTTAAAGGAATTAAAAGTCTAGCAAAACAAATATTAGATAAAACATTTAATCCAAAATTAATTGATAAAATGTCAGATGAAGAAGCCATAATCTATTTATCACAGTTAAGGCAGATTGGAAGATGGTCGGCAGAAATGATTTTATTATTTACTTATAATCGTTCAAATATTTGGCCCGTGCAGGATATTGGACTTTTAAGAGCTATTTCAAAAAATTACAAAAAAAAATACTTACCCCCAAAATCCTTTGTGAGAGTGATGCAGAAAAAATTTACTCCTTACTGTTCTGTTGCTACTTGGTATCTTTGGAGGAGCATAGATCCCGAACCTATTCAGTACTAAAACCTTCTATAATTTGTAGATTTCTTTCAGTAGTATTTTTTGCTAATGCCCATCCATCTTGGTATTTTTTAGAATCATGGCATTCTAAAGCCCTTTCATAACTTGGGAATTCCCAAACAACAGTTCTTGGAAAATCATCACCCTCTAAGCATTTATATTGTCCTCCTCTAACTAATGGTTTTCCTCCAAAACCTTTAATTATAGGAGTCACTATCGCTCCATATTTTTTTAGATTGTCAGAATTGTTAATTTTTTTATATAAAGCTATCCAGTATCCCTTCATGGTTTCTCCTTTTTAAATAATTTTTTATATGATAATAAATTTCATGGCAGATAAATTAATTATCAGTTTTGAAGAGTATATCCAAATTGTTGAAAAATTAGCAATACAAATTCATCAAAATTATAAACCAACAGTGTTAGTTGGGATCATGAGAGGTGCTGCTCCAATCTTAGATATTCTTTCAAGAATTTTAAAACTACCAATAGCATATATTGTAATTCAAAGTTACACGGGCAAAGGAACGAAAGACAAACAGGGAGAACTAATGTTTGCAAGAGAAATTAGCTCATTAGCAGAAAATAAAGACTTTCAAAAAGTGTTACTCGTTGATGATTTATCCGATACTGGCTTAACACTAAATAAAAGCATTGAATGGTTAAAAAAATATGAGCCTATAAAAAATTTTATAGAAGAAGTAAAAACGGCTTGTTTATGGAAAAAAAAATCTTCTAAATTTGAGCCTGATTTTTGTCCAGTAAAATTAGAATCTGATCCTTGGATAGTTCAGCCAACAGAGCATTATGAAGAGATATCTATAGAAGAAATTATTAAAAAAAATAAATAGGGCTAGAATTTAATCTAGCCCTATTTTTTAATACTTTAAGAGTAAATATATAAATTTAATGCACTAAGAATTGCTACTATCCAAATAGCTGATGATACGCCACTCATTTTCCCTGTGCAAATTTTAATTAATGCATAAGCAACAAATGCAATTGCTATACCATTACTTATACTATAAGTGAAAGCCATGGTAAGAGCAGCTAAGACTGCAGGTCCCGATTCAGCAATATCATTCCACTCTATATCTTTAAGATTTTGCAAGAAAATAATAGAAATAAAAATTAATACCGCAGCATCAATTTGTTTTGGTATGCTTAAAAAAAGAGGAGAAAAGAATATCATTAATAAAAATAATACCCCAATCACAATGGAAGTCATTCCTGTACGTCCACCTTCTTTTACTCCTGACCCAGACTCAACATATGAAGTTACAGTTGTTGTGCCAAGTAGTGCACCAGCAACAGTTCCCACACTGTCCGAAAGAAGAGCTTTGTCAATATCTTGAACATTGCCTTTCTTATCGACTTTTCCAGCTACATTAGCTACTGACGTAAGTGTTCCAGCGGTATCAAAAAAATCAACAAAAAATAAAGTGAAAACAACAGACACCATGGCTCCTGAAAAAACAGCCGAAAGATTAAAGTCCAAAAAATGGGTTATTGCTGGAACCTTAACGCTCACTATTCCACTTGCAAAACCACCAAAGTTTGAAAAATTTTTATCTAATATTGCATCAGGAACAAAAACCCAAGCTATTACTGTCCAACTTGCCATTGCAATTATAATTGCACCTTTAATATTTAATTTATCTAAAACAAACATTGTAATAAGAGCAGCTAAAGCAATTAATATTAATGGATTCTGTAAAAATCCAAATGAAAGTTGAATAACTGTATCGTTGTTAGATGGCACAGTTAGACCCATCAAGGTAAAACCAATAAGGCCGAGAAAAAGTCCAATACCAGCGCCAATACCAAGCTTTAAGCTTTTTGGAATTGAATTAATAATCCAAGCTCTAGCAGGTGTTACAGATATAATAACAAACAAAACCCCAGCTGTTAAAACAGCTCCTAGTGCTTCCTGCGGTGTATGTCCTAAAGCACCACAAACATAAAAAGCAACATATGCATTTAATCCCATTCCACAACTTAAGCCAATGGGCCAAGTTTTTCCGTAAAAGCCCATTATAAAACAGGCAATTGCTGTTGCGAGAATTGTTGCAGTAAATACTGAGCCAGCATCAAATCCTCCTGCACTCATAAACATTGGTTGTAACGCCAATATATATGCCATAGTTAAAAAGGTTGTGACGCCAGCCCTAACCTCCGTTTTAAAGTCAGTCTTGTATTTTTTATAATTGAAATATTTTTCCAACATATTTTTCTCCTATTTTTTTTGATTTTTAAAATATTTGATTTTTTAGAAAAATACTCTTTAAAATCAAAGTTTGTTAACATTATTCAACTCAGAAGTTTATATTTGTGTATTATCTAGTATGATATTGTTAATTAATGAAAAAAATTACCTTTATTTTTTTGAGTTTAATATTTTTGTTTTTAGCATCAGGGTGCCAAACAATTCAAAATAAATCAGATGAAATTGTTAAAAAAGAAAATGAGAAATTGAGTAAATTTATAGGCCAACCTATTTCAGAGCTTAAAATTGTTATGGGCAATCCTGACAATGAAGCTAAAAGCGAAATTGGAACTAAACTTTTAATTTATAAGACAAAGAAATATGGGATCTCTTGCCAGAGAACATTTGAAATTGATAATAATGAAATGGTAATTGGCTTTAGATCTAAAGGATGTTTTTGAGCTCGTGGGGAACACTTCCCCACAAGTAAGATTTGTGCTTATTTTATTTCAATAAGTTTTTTCTTTTTATATTCAGGAACAATTTTTTCACACGCAATTGTCAAAAGACCATCTTTAAGTTCTGCACCATTAACTTTTACATCATCGGCAATGGTAAAAGATCTTGCAAATTGTCTTTGAGAAATACCCTTATGAATTATTTCATTGTCCATATTTTGGTTTTCAGATTTATTAATTTGTTTAGTTCTTACAGTTAATAAATTGTCTTCAAACTCAACCTCAACATCTTTCTTGTTAAAACCAGCTAATGCAACTTCAATAGCATATTTATCTTTGCCGGCCTTTCTAATGTTATAAGGGGGGTAGTTTGATTGCATAGTTAACCCTCCATTTCCTAACATGTTTTCAAATTGATCAAACATGTTATCAAAACCAATTGAAAATGGTCTCAGTGAATTAAATATAGATAAATCTTTACTCGTCATAGTTTCCTCCTTTGTTAGCAAGGTTAATAATATAAGCTCCATTAGGCAGCTTACATTGTCTATTTAATGATTAAGATTAATTTTTCAAGATCTTGGAACTATATTTTTTCAGAAATTTTTAATGCAAATGCATAATCCAATGCAATTTCTTCGATTGCTCCATCTCTTCCGGATTTTCCACCATGACCTGCGTTCATTTCAGTTTTTAATAATAATAAATTATTATCAGTCTTGTATTCTCTAAGCTTAGCTGTGAATTTTGCTGGCTCATCAAACAGGACCCTATTATCGCTTAAGCTTGTAGTTATAAATATATGAGGATAGTTCATTTTTTTAATATTATTGTAAGGAGCATAAGAATAAATATAATCAAAGTGTTCCTTTTTTTCTTTTGCATTCCCAAACTCATCAAATTCGCCTACAGTTAAAGGCAATGAGTGATCAAGATTTGTTGTGAGAGAGTCAACAAAAGGTACGGCCATTATAATTCCTAAAAATAATTCAGGAGCCTTATTAACTACAGCTCCCATAAGAAGACCTCCAGCAGAACCTCCCATTCCTATTATTTTGTTTTTTGAAGTATATTTTTTTTCTATTAAATACTTAGCTGAAGCAATATAATCCTCAAAAGTGTTTTTTTTATTAAGAAGCTTTCCTTCTTTCCACCATTTCATTCCTCTTTCCATTCCACCTCTTATATGAGCCGTTACCCAAATTATATCTCTATTAATTAAACTTAATCTAGTAGATGAAAAACTTGGACTCATTGAGCTTCCGTAAGAACCATAGCCATAAAGCAATAAATTTGCCGAACCATCAATTTTAGTTTTTTTATGTCTGGTTATTGTTAATGGAACTAATCTTCCATCGTGTGACTTACATTCGACTCTTTCAACTATGTAGTCATCAGGGTTATGTCCTGATGGTATTTCTTGTTCTTTAATTAGTTTTTTTTGCTTAGATTTTAAATTGTAAGAATAAACACGAGATTGTGTTTTAGGAGAAGAGTAAGATAAATGAACTGTATCAGTATTTTTATCTCTTTGAGCCAAAGATACGCCGGGAACATAAACTTTTTCATCTGAAAAAATTAACTCCTCTTCTAAATTTGTTTTAACATTCCTTACAAATAGCCTTCCTAAAGCATTAGAAGTTTCGGATCTCAGGATCCAATTTTTTAAAAATATACATCCTCCAATTAAAACTTCTTCTTTTGCAGCTATGTAAGTTTGCCATTTTTGCTTATCTAAGCTGTTAGATACATCTATTTTAAAATCTTCCGCATTTTCATTGGTGTGATTATAAAATTTTCCATCCCAAGAGTTAACAGAATATAAAATTCCTTTTCTTCTTTTTTTTATTAATTTAGGTTTTGGTAAAATTTCATTAGCATTAAAATAATATTGTTCAGACGTATTATGATCTGAAGTGGTAATAAAGTAATATTTTTCATCTGAGCTTAATGATATTCCAACAGTGAAAGCTTCACTTTGCTCTTCAAAAATTAAATCATCTTCTTTGGGGTTCGTTCCTAATGTATGTCTAAATATTTTCCGAGGCCTATGATTATTATCTAATTTAGAATAAAAAATATATTTATCATCTAAACTAAAAGTTATACCTCCCGTGGTATCTTTAATTTTTTCGCTAATTAATCTGTTGGTTTTTATTTCACGAACATAAATTGTATAGTATTCAGAACCTTTGATATCTAGAGAATAACCTAAATATTTATCATTAAAGCTTACCGCTAAATCCCCAACACCAAAATATTTTGTAGTTAATTTTTTTTTTTCCTTATCACCATTCCAAATTTCTTCAATTTTACTAGTTCCAATTTTCTTTCTTAATTTTATTGGGTAATTTCCTTTTATTGTAGTTTTTATCCAATATTCATATTCGTAATCTTTATAAGGTAAAGACTCATCATCTAATTTTATTCTTCCTTTAATTTCATTGAATAAATTTTGCTGAATTTTTTTAGTATTAGCTAAATGAAAGTCAGTAAATAAATTTTCTTCTTCTAAATATTTTTTAACTTCGGGATCTAGCTTTTTACTATCCTTTAGGACATCTAAAATATTTTTTTGATGTATCCAGCTATAGTTATCTTCCCACTGAATATCATGGCATGATTTTATTTCTGATTTTTTCATTAATTGTGGTATTTTCATGAGAGCAATCTAAATATATGAATATACTCATTTATTCACTAATTATTTTTGGCATTATTTATTTATTTTTAAAATTTATTACTAATGTTTCATCAAAGAAGCTTTCGCGGACAGCAAGATCTTCTATTTTTATTATATCTATAATATTAGCCATATTATTTGCAGTTGGTGGTAGATTTTTATTGTCACTTCCATTGGTTTTATTGAGCTTAGCTATAGTCAAATTAAAAGGTTTAACTTTATTTCAGTTAGTTGCTTTATTTAGACTTTTGCAAACATTGAGAAATTCTAGAAGGTTTTCTTTTAATCAAAACCTTAATGCAAATAATTCTTCAAGCATATCATTAGAAGAAGCTTATAAAATTTTAAATTTAGATATTAATAAAAGTATTTCAAAAGAAGATGTTAAGAAAGCATATACAAATATTCAAAAAAAAATTCATCCCGATATATCGCCCGAAACAGCAAGATTGTCTTCTATAGTAAATGAAGCAAAAGAAGTTATTTTAAAAAATTTAAGCTAATTTAAAATATTATTTAATTTTTCAAAAATTTTGATAGGGTTTATTTTATCTTTACCACGGGTATTATGTGTTACTGTATTTTCTCCGTCTGGTATAATAGGATGCATCCTTGGGCTATAATTGCCATAGAGCAATGGGGTATCAGACATCAATACGATAGTTTCAACGCCTAATGCCGAAGATAAATGGCTAAAACTAGAATCGTTACAAACTGCTATGTTGCAATTTTTTATTATGGGCAACGTTTCTTTTAATTCTAAATGGTCTAAGGGAAAACATTTACTTTTAAATTCAGTTTCTAATATTTTATTTAAGATTTTTTGTTCTTCATCATTTTTTCCGGTAGCTAAAAAAAATCTACAATCATGATTTGCAGAAACCAGTTTCATAAATTTAAAAAATATTTCAAAAGGAATTCTTTTTGTTTCCCCAGATCCTCCAATTCCTAAAAGAATATTTAGTTGGTCTTTATTTATTTGGTATGTGGACTTAGTGTTATTTATAACATTAACATTCATAAAAATTTTAGGATCACTTTCAACATCTAAATCGATTTTTTTTTTTAAAAAATTTTGTGCAGCCTTAATTATGTGTTGGTTTTTTTTTTTAAACAATGGATATTGATATATTTCTTTTATTCCAGCAAATCTTGAAATTAAATTAAATCTAATAGATGAGTTAAATATAAAAACTTTATCAAAATTATTTTTTTTTAGATCCTTGCTTAATTTTATTGAACCAATAATTCCATCATGATTTCCATTTTTATTTTTATTGTCTCTATCTAAAATAATAATATTATTTATATATTTATTTTCGTTTAGAAGTTGTGAAGCTTTAGAGTTTTCCTTGACCAAAATACTTACTGGGGTTGAAAATTTTTTAGAAATAGCCTCAATAAACGGTAAAAAAATTACCATATCACCAATGCCCATTCTATTCTGCACTGCTAAAATTTTCATTTTATACTTTATCATCTTTACTAATTTTTTTTTTTATATAAATTTTATTTATGAGTAAAATTAAAGGCATTTATGCGGCTTCTATGTCAATTTTAGACAAAAATTTAAGTCTTAATATCGATAAAACCGTATTACATGCTGAAAACTTAATAGAACAAGGCTGCCATGGTGTTGCAATTTTTGGAAGCACTGGGCAGGCACAACTAATTTCTGTGAGTGAAAAAATAAATCTATTAACAAGACTTTCTACAAGTAAATTTAAAGATAATTTTTTATTAGGAACGGGTCTTAACTCTCTTGGGGAGACAATTAATTTCATGAAGATAGCCACGTCATTAAATTTTAATGATTTTTTAATAATGCCACCTGCATATTATAAATATACAGATAATGACGTTGAAGAATTTTATTCTAAAATTATTGAAGCTATACCTACTAGTAGAATTATTCTTTACAACTTTGAAAAATTATGCGGTTATAAGTTTAGTATTTCTTGCATAAAAAGTTTAGTCAAAAAATTTCCTCAGCAAGTAGTGGGCGTAAAAGACAGTTCTTATAATTTATATGAAAATCTTAAAATTGATAATTTTTCAGTTCTACCAGGCTCTGAATTAAAGTTATTAAAAGGTTTAGAAATAGGTTGTAATGGAATTATTACTGCAACTTGCAATGTTACCGCGTCGCTTTCACGAAAAGTGTATGAAGATTTTTATGCAAAAAAACCACAAACTTATAATGAAAAATTATGCAGTGTAAGAAAAGTATTTGATCAATTTAATCTAATATCTGGCTTGCATTCGTTTATGTCTGATGAAGATAAAATATATAGAAATATATTGCCACCCTTAAGTCTACTAGGGGATAAAAATAAAAATAAATTAATCGAAGATCTTAATAAATTAGATTTTAACTTAAATAATCTTAGGGCAGCTTAATATGTATCTTGCAAGATTTTGGAACTCAATTATTAAAGAAGACGGATTTATTATAATTGATGCTGACAAAAAAAAATATATAATTGGGTCACCAAAAAAGAAAGTACCTATTATTCTTAAGCTTTTAGATAAAAATCTTAATTATAAATTATTACTTAATCCAGATTTATATTTTGGAGAAGCTTATTCTAACGGAACAGTTATGTTAGAAAATGGTAGTTTGACAGATTTTTTAAATATTATACTAGGAAATATTGGCAGAAATGAAATAAATATTTTTAGTAAATTAATTAATAAAGCTAAAGGCTCATATAGATATTTAACAAAATTTAATTTTGTGCCTAAATCAAAAAAAAATGTAACACATCATTATGATATATCAGATGATTTATATAATTTATTTTTAGATCAAAAAAGACAGTACTCTTGCGCATATTTTAAAAATGATAATGACAGTCTAGAAACTGCACAAAATAATAAAATTAATCATATAATAAAAAAACTAAATATAAAACCAAATCAAAAAGTTCTTGATATCGGCTCTGGTTGGGGAAGTTTAGCAATCGACATTGCAAAAACTGCTAATTGTGAAGTTACAGGAATAACACTTTCTGAAAATCAACTTAAATATAGTATCGCAAAAGCGAAAGAAATAAATTTAGAAAACCAGGTTTCATTTCGTTTGATGGACTATCGTGAACTTGATGAAAAATTTGATAGAGTAGTAAGCGTTGGTATGTTTGAACATGTCGGTAGAAAATTTTATAATAAATTTTTTAGAGAGGTTCATAAATTATTAAAAAATGATGGAGTTGCATTAATCCATACTATTGGATCAGTTAATCCCCCAAGAGACCCACATCCATGGATTACTAAATATATATTTCCGGGAGGATATACGCCTAGTTTAAGCGAAGTATTAAAAGCAGTTGAAAAATCAGGACTTATTTCATCTGATATTGAAGTTTTAAGAATGCATTACGCTCATACTTTGAGACATTGGAAAGAAAGATTTTTGTCGAATAAAACTAAAGTTCTTGAAATGTTTGACGAAAATTTTTTTAGAATGTGGGAGTATTATTTAACTGGTTGCGAGATGGCATTTAAATGGGGTGACCAGGTTGTATTTCAACTGCAATTAACAAAAGACTTTACATCTATTTCAAATACAAGAGATTATATTTATAAATAATAAAAAATATTAGTTTTTATATATGAAAAATAAAAGAATTAAAAAAAGATCTAATAAAAATAATAAAAAAAAAGTTATTAAAAAATATAAATTAAAGAAAAGAAGAATAAAAAAAAATACGTTTAAGAAAAAAAAATTAAATCAAAAAAAATCAAAAAAAAATTTTTATAAAAAAAAGAAACTGAATAACAAAAAACCAAAAAAAAAATTTTACAAGAAAAAAAATTTAAAAATAAAAATTTTAAAAAAGGTATTTAAAAAAAAACCAAAAAAAGAAACTACTAATATAATATTAAAAATAATTAGACTTCAAGATAAGCTTAAACCAAAATTTAATTTTAATCTTAATTTTTATTTTAGTTTAGAAAAAATGATGAAAAGTTTTTTTAAAAAGATAGAACATAAAATTAATGATTATAAAATAATTAAGGAACAAGAAAGAAGAAGAAAAAAATTAGAGGAAATTAAAAGACAAGAAAAAGAAAGAGGAGAAAAAATAAAACAAGCTAAAGCAGAACGTGAATTAAATGTAAAAATTAAGGAACGTGAATTAAAAGAAGAAATTAGACTAGAGAAAGAAAGAGTAAAGGATATAAAATTATTTTTAAGAAAAGAACAGGCAATTGTTAGACAAGAGCAAGCCGAAAAACAGAAAAAATTTTTAAAACAATTGCAATTAGAAAAACAAATTGAAAAATTTAGAATTAGAGAAATAAAAGAGCTTGAAAAATTAGAAAAAGTTTCTTTAAAAGAAAAAAGAGAAGACTATTCAGGACTACAAGAAAGAATTAAAAATCTAAAAGAAAAATACAGAATCATAAGAGACCAAAAAATTAGAGAAAGAGTAGAGGCCCTAGGAGTTAAAATTCAAGGAGACGAAGATAGAGAAACACTACTGCTAAAAGAAAAAGAATATACAATAGTAAGACAACGAATTGAACTTTCATTGGAAAGTTTTTATAGAAGTGCAAGTAGTTTAGTTTTTCAGCTAAATAAACGACATGTAACAAGGCACATGTCAATATTTAGGTGCATTGATAGAAGATTTGAAACTGGTGAAATATTTATTAAGTGGGATGAGTCTAATGATAATGATTGGTTACTTTTAATTTATATAAAAAACAATTCACCAGATGAAGGAATTGTAATTGAAGATAAATCAAATCGTGAAAAAAATTTATCTCATGAATTTAAATCAAATGAAATATTTAAAGCATCAGATATGATGGTAGATTCGCTTACACAACTAGTTGCAAGAACTAGAAAAAAAAAATAAATTAAATGCTTACTCCATTAATTAGCTCTTCTAATTTTAAAATAATTTTTTGATTTTTGATTAAAGGATTGATTTTTTTAATTTTTTTTAAATCACCAACAGCTTTTTGATATTCTTTTAACTCAATAAAAATTTGAATTCTTCCTGATAAAGCGCCAAAATGTCTAGATTCTAGTGTTAAAACTTTTTCTATATCATGTAGAGATTTTTCATATTCTTTCATAATAAATAATAAAGTTGCTCTTTTATTCCATCCTTCTGGCCAATAAGGGTCAGTTTTAATTATATTACTAAAGACCGTTAATGCATAATTATGACTTCCTTGGTACATAAGCTCCGTTCCAAGTTTTAGTTTATCAGTAAGATTTATGCTTTTAGGATGTTTATGCCAAATGGACCATATTTTTTTTTCAATCGATTCAGCGCTATAGGTGTTATTAGATTTGCTAAGCTTATTAAATAGTATGTTTAATTGCTTAGTTTGTGAAATTTCAGCTGAAGAAAAAGTTGTAAGTAAAAAAAAGAAAATTAATATAAATTTAACTTTTATCATTAACATATACAGATACACCTCTATTATTTATATCCACATCAAATTTTTTGTGCAATGGTGGAAAGGCTCTTTGAGAGCAATCTAGTCTGTCGCAAGTTCTACAAGATACCCCTATTGGTATTTCTGTTTTCTTGTCCGCGATATTTATGTTTTCAGTATAAATAAAATCTTTTGCGTATTTAGCTTCGCAGCCAAGGCCTATAGATAAAATACTTTTTGCTTGTCCAAATCTCCCCACTCCTTTTTCAACTGTCCTTGCAATACAAACATATTTTTCACCATTGGTCATTTTACTTACAGCTGCTTGGATAACTCCCGGTCTAGTAAAGGCAGAATAAACATTCCACCTTGGACATGCTCCGCCATATCTGGGAATTTCTATTCCTGATAAAGAGAATCTTTTTGAAATATTTCCTGCAACATCTACTTTTAACATATGAAAAGGTATACCAGGTAATTTTGGATCTTGAAGACTGGTAACTCTATGAGCGACTTGTTCAAAGGAAGTTGCAAAAGTATTTTGTAGTAATTCTAAATCATATTTAAGTTTTTTACACTCAGTATGAAATAGTTCGTAGGGCATTAATATTGCTGCTCCACAATAATTTAACAGTGCAATTTGAGTTAATTTTTTAGATTCTTCGGAGGGGAAAGTAAATTCTGATAAACAATTATTAATTTCATCAATTGCACCTTCGTATGCAATCTGGGCCGCAGCATATAGTTTTTTTGTTTCCAGGGAATTATAATCACTTAATAAAAGTTCTTTTTTGTTTTTATTGTAAATTTTTGAAAAAGGTTTTCCTTCTTCAGGAATTACATCTTTAACAGTTATTGAATATTCTTTTTTTAAAAATTCACATAAAGCTATGTATCTTGTCCTATTATTTTTTTGAACTCTATTAAAAATTAAATTTGCAAATTCTTCAAGCTTAGGGAAATAATTTTTATTTTCCTGAAGAAAATCTGAAATAACCTCTCCAGGAAATGCATTTTTTCTACTGTCGATTATTTTTCCCGATATATTTTCAACTTTATTAACTATATCATGATCTTTTTGTTTAAAGTTATCTCCTAATTTTATTAATGCTTTTGCAATTTTAGGATTAGTATTAACTAAATCTTTAACTTCTGGACCAAGAATATCTAAGTCTTCAAATAATTCATCGCTTAATAATTCAGATATATTATTTTCTAGATTAAGATCAGATTTAGATGTTAAATCAGACAGTTCAATTCTTAGTTCTTGGCAGGCTTTAAGAAGTAAATCCCCATCAATTTTTCTTTTTCCACCTTCGATTAAATTTAAATAACTTGGAGAAATGTTTAACTGCTCTGCGAGCTTGTTAGCCTGAATTCCTAATTGTCTTCTAAAAGCCTTGATTTTAGGACCAATTTTTAAATTTAATTGACTCATATTTTCTAATTGTAAATTTTGTCAATTATTATTTACAATAAATTATCATATTTTACAAGGATTTTAACAATTTAAATAGATTTAGTAAATTTTGTAAATTATAAAGTTTACATGAACGACAAAAACAATAGAAAAAATCAAGAAAATCAGTCTCAAATCACTGGTAAAGAGGATCATAATAAACATAACCGGTCTGGTATTTACTTGAGAGATGACCATTGTGATTGGGGTTCAAGTGGAATGAATGAATTTACTAATGAATATAGCAAACTACTAAAAGCTATTAACGAGTAAATATATACATAACCATTAAAACTAATTTTCTTAAATTATACAACCTAGAAAGACTGAACCATGAGCTCTGAAGCTGAAGTATCATACGAACTTAAAAGATTTGCAGGAATAAAAAGAGATTATACATCCGAGGATGTTGAGAGACTAAGGGGTTCAATAAAAATAGAATATTCAATGTGTAAGCATCAATCTAAAAAATTATGGGAGCTGCTTAACACGCAGCCTTATGTTAATACACTAGGATCTTTATCGGGCAATCATGCAGTACAACATGCAAAAGCTGGTTTAAAAGCAATATACTTGAGTGGCTGGCAAGTTGCAGCCGATGCAAATAGTGCAGGTGAAATGTATCCTGATCAATCATTATACCCATACGATAGTGCTCCAAAATTAGTTGAGGCAATGAACAATGCTTTAATTAGAGCAGATCAAATTCAGCATATGGAAATTAAAGATGGAGACATGCAATCTAAGGAGAAAGTAGATTATATGTTGCCAATTATTGCAGATGGTGAAGCAGGATTTGGGGGACCATTAAATGTATTTGAATTAGCAAAAAAATTTATTAAAGCAGGAGCTGCCGGAGTTCATTTTGAAGATCAGTTAGCAAGCGAAAAAAAATGTGGTCATATGGGTGGAAAAGTTTTAGTTCCAACCGGAACAATGATAAAAAATTTAAAAGCCGTAAGATTAGCCGCGGACATAGCGGATGTGCCATTGATTATATTAGCTAGAACCGATGCAAATGCTGCCAAATTAATTACTAATGATCATGATAAAAATGACAAACCTTTTTTAACTGGTAAAAGATCTCCCGAGGGCTTTTTTTATGTTAAGCATGGGATTGATCAGGCAATTTCAAGAGGCTTAGCTTATGCCCCATATTCAGATTTAATTTGGTGTGAAACTGCGCAACCCAATCTTGAAGAAGCAAAAAAATTTGCTGATGCTATTCATAAAAAATATCCAGGGAAACTTCTTGCATATAATTGTTCGCCATCTTTTAACTGGAAAAAACATCTGTCTGATGAAGAAATTGCATCATTTCAAGTTAAAATTAGTGAAATGGGTTATAAATTTCAATTTATTACACTAGCAGGATTTCACACACAGAATCTCGCAATTTTTGAACTTGCAGAACAATATAAATCAAAAGGAATGACAGCTTATTCTAAAATTCAGCAACAAGAATTTGCAAGAGAAAAAGATGGTTACACAAGTGTTAAACATCAAAGAGAAGTAGGAACATCGTATTTTGATGCAGTTTCTAATACAATTAGCAGCGGCCAAAGTTCTACTACAGCTATGGAAGGTTCCACAGAATCAGAACAATTTTAGTTGAGACTTTAATTGTCTTTTATTTTTTATATATAGGAAAATAAGAGATAATTTTTATTATTCAAAACTTTTTAATCTGTATTCCCATGTACCCATTCTATTATACAAAACTTTTAAGATTAGATTACTTTTTGTATCTAACCAAATATCAAAATCTAATTTTTTATCATCAGGTAAATCTTGATTTTTAGATTTCAATTTATAATGTTCTGCAGAATAATTTTTTCCATATAGTTTAATATTTTCTTCTCCCACAAGTGTAACAACTTGCTCTTTTATGCTTCCAGATAATGGGCTAATTTGTTTATTTGATTTTAAAATTTTATGGTTCCACCAATTTCCTATAATAGATTTTGTATCTGCCTCTCCTTTAAATGAAGAGCCATCTATAATGAATTTATCTTTTGATTTATCATAAAATAAATTTACATATTTTTCTTTATCATTTTGAAAAGTGTTTGATTTAAAATAAATTAATTTATCATTTTTATATTTTTCGTGAGCTTCGCTAGATATTGAAAATATAACAACACCAAACAATTTTACTTGAAATTGAGTATAATTTTTTACTTCTATGGAATTATTTTTATGTTTAAATAAATAATTACTATAACCAATGGTCTTGCCATCTTTATAAATTTCCATATTAATTGTTTTTATTCCATCGTAATGAGAAGTGTGTGCTTGAGCCTTGAGAGCAAAAAAAAATAAAACTAATATGTAAATATATTTTTTCATATAAATTTTAATTATAAAGTATATATCATTTAAAAATATGTTTTTGTCTATAAAAAATATTCCAAAAGTATCATGGAGTTCAGATAAACCTTTAAACTTAAAACCAAAGATTTCTTCTCTCATCTTTTTATGTTTTGGTTTAACTTTATTTGGAGCGGGCGAAGGATTATTAATAGTTTCAGTTGCAGGAGCTTCACCGTGGAGTGTTCTTGCACAAGGTATTTATTTAAATGTTGGTTTTTCTGTTGGAATAATAACTATACTTATAAGTGTAGGGGTTTTAATTTTTTGGATACCATTAAATCAAATACCTGGCATTGGAACAGTTCTAAATGCTTTAATTATTGGCTTGATGATAGATGTTTGTATTAAGTTTGTGCCAACGCCAGAAAACTATGTATTCCAATTATTGTTGGCCATTGTAGCTGTACTTACAGTTGGATTAGGTGGCGGAATTTATTTGGTCGCAAATTTAGGAGCAGGGCCAAGAGATGGACTCATGATAGGCTTACAACAAAAAACAAGTTTACCCATTGCAGCTGTTAGAGCATTTCTCGAAATTACAGTAATGTCTATTGGCTGGTATTTAGGTGGAACAGTAGGTGTAGGAACTTTATTGTTTGCTTTTGGAATTGGTCCGGCAGTTGCTTTAGGACTTTTTTTAGTAGGAAAATTATTTAATTAGACAGCAGCTCCAGATTTTTCACTTCTTTTTCTTGCGTGCGGGTCCAGTATCGCCTTTCTAAGTCTACAGGATTTAGGAGTAATTTCTAAAGCCTCGTCGGTGTTCAACATGCTTAGTTGTTCAGCAATTGACATCTTTCTAACAGGAGTTAGTACAACGTTTTCATCTGTACCTTGAGTTCTCATGTTTGTAAGTTTTTTACCTTTCATAACGTTAATTATCATATCCCCAGGTTTTGGGGCCAGCCCTACAATCATTCCAGTATAAACAGGGTCGTTATGTGTAACAAACATTTCACCCCTTGCCTGTAAGTTAAATATTGCAAAAGCTACAGCTTTACCTTGTTCCATTGAAATTAAAGCTCCATTTTTTCTTCCATCCATTTCACCTTCAAATTTACCATAACCATGAAATATTCTATTAATTACACCTGTACCTTTTGTTAAAGTTAAAAACCTACTTGTGTAACCCATCAAGCCTCTTGTTGGTGCATGAAAAATTAATCTTTTTTTATCTTTCCCAGTATCTTTTAGATCAAGCAATTTACCTTTTCTTCTATTCATTGAATCAATTATTTTTGAGGAAAATTCTTCATCTAAGTCTACAGTAACTTCTTCAATAGGTTCTAGCTTGTTTCCACTTTCATCTTTTTGATATAAAACTTTTGGTGGACTTACTGTCATTTCAAAACCTTCACGTCTCATTTGGGTGAGTAATATTTCAAGCATTAATTCACCGCGCCCACTGATTTCAAAAGCATCTACATTAGAATTTTGAGAAAAAGTAATCCCAACATTATTTTGAGACTCTGTAATTAATCGATCTCTAATTTGAGTACTTGTTAATTTCTTGCCCTCTGTTCCTGCAAGCGGAGAGCTATTAACGCTGATTGTAATAGACATGGTAGGCGGATCTATAGGAGTGGCTGCTATAGGGTCATTTACTTCTAGATCACAAATTGTATCAGCTACATTAGCTTTTTCTAATCCAGCTATTATAACAATATCTCCAGCTTCTCCAACCTCTATGGGAACTTTTTTTGTACCTTCGTATCTAAAAATTTTAGTTAATCTTCCCTCATCTATTTTTTTACCTTTAAGATTTATAGCTTTAATTTGTTGATTTGCTTTTGCTGTTCCTTGAGATATTCTTCCTACTAAACTTCTACCTAAAAAACTATCCGCATATAAAAGTGTAGATAACATTGCAAAAGGTTTTGTTTTATCTAGCTCAGCAGGTTTTACATGATCTATAATTAAATCTAACAATGGATAAAGGTTTTCTCTTGGTCCGTTTACTTCTTTGCTTGCCCACCCAGATCTTCCACTTGCGTATAAAACTGGAAAATCTAATTGTTCCTCATTAGCATCTAAGCTTACAAACAAATCAAAAGTTTCATCTAATACTTCGTCAGCTCTTTGATCTGGTTTGTCTAGTTTATTAATTACTACTATTGGTCTAAGACCTTGTTTGAGTGCTTTTGCTAATACAAATTTTGTTTGTGGCATTACACCTTCTACAGAGTCTATAAGAAGCAATGCTCCGTCTGCCATGCTTAGAACACGCTCAACTTCTGCGGCAAAATCTCTGTGGCCCGGTGTATCTATTATGTTTATTCTTGAATCTTTCCAATTAATAGAAGCAGGCTTTGCTAAAATTGTAATTCCCCTCTCTTTTTCTAACTCTCCAGAGTCCATTAATCTTTCTTCAACAATTTCGTTTTCTCTAAAAGAGCCACTTTGTTTCATTAAAGTATCAATCAAGGTTGTTTTGCCATGATCAACGTGAGCTATGATTGTGATGTTTCTAATATTATTTGCCATAATTTGAGGCTCTTATACATTAATTGTCTTATTTGAAAACTTAAAAAAAGGCTCTTCATTACTTATTAATTTAATTTAATAAAAAATTCATTTCTTGTGATTGTTAGAAAAACCTATAGATATCGCTGTATAAATTAAAGGTATTAAAAGATTAAGAAGCACATTTCCTTAAAATTTAAAAAATCTAAATAAAAAATGGAAAATTTTAACTTATTAAAAATAGAAGAACCTTTAAAGCATTCGATTAAAAGAATGAATTTTAACATACCAACACCAATTCAGACTCAGGCAATACCGCATGCTTTAGAAGGTAGTGATATTCTTGGAACAGCACAAACAGGAACCGGAAAAACTTTAGCTTTTACTATTCCTTTAATTAATAAATTAATTTTAGATAAAAATGCTTTTGCCTTAGTTATGTGCCCAACTAGAGAACTAGCATCACAGGTGATGGATTCAATTAAAAGTCTTATAAGTGACAAAATTAGCATTAAAACTGCATTGCTTATTGGCGGAGAATCAATGCAAAGGCAGCTTAGACAGTTAGGAAATCGATCTAGAATAATTGTTGGAACACCCGGAAGGATTAATGATCATCTAAAAAGAAAAAGTTTAAATTTAAGCTCAACAAAATATTTAGTTTTAGATGAAACAGACAGAATGCTAGATATGGGTTTTACCCCACAAATAGAAATGATTTTGAAATTTGTTCCAAAAAATCATCAAACATTATTATTTTCGGCAACGTTACCTCAAAATATCCTTAGAATTTCAGACAGGTATTTAACAAAACCAAAAAGAATTTCTGTAGGTTCAACCTCAGTTCCAATTGCTAAAATTAAACAAGAAACTCTACAAGTATACAAAGAAAATAAGTATGACGAATTAATTGATCAATTGTTAGCAAGGAAAGGCTCAATTTTAGTTTTTGTTAAAACAAAAAGAAGTGCTGACAAGATGGTTAAACGTCTTAAGGAAGAAGATCATTCTGCTGAAGCTATACATGGTGATTTACGACAAAGTAAAAGAGATCGTGTAATTAATGCATTTAGAAAAGGTGTTAAAAGAATATTAATAGCAACCGATGTTGCGGCAAGAGGATTGGATATTCCTTTAATTCAACATGTAATTAACTATGATTTACCGCAAGTGCCAGAAGATTATATACATAGAATTGGCAGAACTGCCAGGGCTGGCTCAGAAGGATCTGCGTTAACATTTCTTACTCGAGATGATAGAGCGATGTGGAACTCAATTAGTAAATTAATAGATCCAAATTTTAAAGCAGAATTTAATCATTCTAAAAAAATCTTTAACAAAAGCAAAAGAAATAAAACTTCTTTTAATAAAAAAAGAGAAAGTTTTGATTTTAAAAAAGGAAAGAAGAAATTTTTTAATCGCGATGGTGACAAAAAAAGAGAAAGTTTTGATTTTAAAAAAGGAAAGAAGAAATTTTTTAATCGCGATGGTGACAAAAAAAGAGAAAGTTTTGATTTTAAAAAAGGAAAGAAGAAATTTTTTAATCGTGATGGTGACAAAAAAAGAGAAAGTTTTGATTTTAAAAAAGGAAAGAAGAAATTTTTTAATCGTG
>Ga0315339_1000462_pt1 | contig 50901 bp, 47 predicted proteins | sample ASW17metaG_FD_204514 | JGI IMG/M metagenome (GOLD analysis project Ga0315339, IMG submission 204514) | Ammonia-oxidizing marine archaeal communities from Pacific Ocean, United States - ASW #17 | ecosystem: Environmental > Aquatic > Marine > Oceanic | place: USA: California | collected 2016-12-05 | reverse complement strand
GACTATCCGGCTTGTTGGCCACGTCTAAACCGAGACGTCTGGCCTGATCTCTGACTTCAACTTTATTCAACTCCCCAACAGGAAAAACCGCCCTGGAAAGCTGCTCCTGCGTAAGGGAAAAAAGGAAGTAGGATTGATCCTTTGCGGAATCAACGCTGCGTTTCAGTAACCAATGGCCGTCGGCAGACCGCTTAACGCGCGCGTAGTGACCTGTCGCAACCTGCTCGGCGCCAAGGCCTCTGGCGCGATCGAGGAGGGTCGTAAACTTCAGGTCACTATTACAGTGCGCGCATGGCAGTGGCGTTCGACCTGCCGTGTACTCCTGAACGAAGTTCGAGACAACCGTATCCTGGAACTGGCTCTCAAGGTTCAAAACATAGTGCGGTATGCCTATGGCGTCGGCAACACGCCCGGCATCACGCAGGTCGTCGAGCGTGCAGCAGCTTCCGAACGTCTGCTCTCCTCGCTGATCATATAGCTGCATTGATAAACCTATTACGTCGAAACCCTCTTTGGCTAGCAACGCAGCTGCGACTGAGGAATCAACGCCGCCGGACATCGCGACGACAATGCGCATCAGTGTATTCCCGGGTTGAGTAACGTGTGAACTACGCGGGTCAGAGATCTCAGGTTCGCACCATACGGAAGGTTCATGGCCTGACCGCCGAGGGAGACAGATTTCGTAGTTTGTTCACGAGATCTGGCAGGGTCGCGATCGTACGATCCACGTCCGCCTCAGTGTTGTTAGCGCCAAGACTAAATCTGATCGAGTTTTGTGTGCGGTGGGTCGAAAGCCCCATTGCCTTGAGCACGTGCGACGGCTCTAGCGTGCCTGACGAACAGGCCGAACCAGTGGACACGGCTATTCCTTCAAGATCGAGTGCGATCAGAAGTGACTCCGCTTCGACACGATCGAAGCTAATGTTAGTCGTGTTTGACACGCGAGGCGTTCTCGCGCCGTTGACAGTTGTCCGAGGAACCCCAAGAAGGATGCCCTCCTCCAGTCGATCGCGAAGCTCTCTGATGCGAACGCTTTCCACGTCCATTCGGGCGCGCGCAATCTTTGCCGCGAGGCCCATCCCGACTATTCCTGCTACGTTTTCTGTTCCGGCGCGGCGATTACGTTCCTGTCTTCCGCCCGTTGAAATCGGTAGGATGCGAAGTCCTCGCCTGATCCAAATCGCGCCGACGCCTTTTGGGCCGTAAAATTTGTGAGCTGAAATAGAGAGCATGTCGAGTCCGAGGGCTTTGACGTTGAGAGGGATCTTCCCGGCGGACTGGACTGCGTCAGTATGGAAGAGAGCACCCCGTTCATGGGAAATCCGCGCGAGCTCCGCGATCGGCTGAATTGTGCCGATTTCATTGTTCGCATGCATTACTGACACGAGCGCCGTCTCGTTACGAAGCGTCTCACGTAGATCGTCTGGTGAGACAATCCCGGTACTATTCACGCCTAACAACGTCGTTTCTGCTCCGATCGCCTTCAATGTGTGGAGGACAGCTTCGTGTTCGATGCTACTGGCAATCAGATGTCGACGTCCGTTTCGAGCCAATGCCCCGGCCCCTCCCCGAATGGCGAAATTGTTTCCCTCAGTACCCCCGCTCGTGAAGATTACCTCGGACGGATCTCCTCCAATCAATGCAGCTACCGCGCTCCGCGCCTGGTCGACGGCAGCCTTTGCCTGCTGTCCGAAGTGATGCACGCTTGATGGGTTGCCGAACTGCTGCCTGAGCGAGTCTGACATGGCGTCAGCTACTGCAGCGTGGATTGGGGTCGTGGCGTTGTGGTCGAAATAAATGCGATGCACGGTTTTTACACTAACTCCGAATCGTACCATTCGCCAGAAACTGCGGCAATCGCCTGTCTGAACTAAAATTTCAAGAGACCGATATACTCTGAGAGCCTTGGCGCGCGCGGAGCATTGCTCCGTAGCGCCTAAGGGCACAGGCACCTAAACGGCGTCTGCCCAGAGAGGATCTGAGGATGTGGAAGCGTAACCGATCAGTGAAAACAACGAGCACAGAGCTTCGATTTGGAAGGGCGGAAATTGAGTCTGATGACACGTCTGAGCCTACGAGTCGGGGAAGTCGTCAGCAGGGCAGGGGGGACTTTGTGACCATCGGAAAGTCGGTTGTGGTCAAGGGAGAGTTGACCGGGAACGAGGACGTAACTATCGAAGGCCAGGTCGAGGGAAAAATCGAGCTCAAGGATCACGTCCTGACAATCGGAGTCAACGGAAAGGTTAAGGCGCAAGTTTTTGCAAAGACGTTAGTCGTGCTTGGAGAACTCAATGGCAACGTCGCCACCTCTGAGAAAGTAGAGATTCGAGACAGCGGATCGGTTAATGGCGAAATCGTGTCGCCGCGGGTAGCAATCGAGGAAGGCGCCCACTTTAGAGGCAGCGTAGATATGCAACGAAAGTCGAGCCAGGCAACGATGGGACCGCAGTCGGCAGACCAACCTGCACCGCAGGTGCCGCTGGCCGAGCAGGTTGCCCGATCGAGTATCCGCTAGCGCGCGGGAGGGATGGCACTCTCAGATTTTTTCGCCAGACTGCGAAATGGCGCCGACGAGACTGCAGCGGGTGCAGCCAGTGAACTGGTAAGGCCGACGAAGGCGCTGACGCGGTTCCTGGCTCGTCTTGAGGCGACTGAACGTCCGACCTTGCTTGATCTCGGTCCTGTTATCGGATCGAACCTAACGTTTTTTAGCGAGCGCGTCGGCTGTAAAATCTTAATCGAGGACATTGCTAAAGACATCGATCAATACATGAGCGAGTCGAAGGCAGCAGAGTTACCGAAGTTCTTCGAACGGCGATTTGCGCAGGAACCGGAAACGATAAGCGGCATTCTGTGCTGGGATGTTTTCGATTATCTTGAGCGCGCAGCAGCCGATCGATTGGCACGTCAATTGACGCGCTTGCTTAAGCCGGGCGGTGTGTTGCTTGCGTTCTTCAGTACAGTTAATCCACAGTCCACGATTCGGCCGATGTATACGAGGCATGTTGTAGTTAACGAGAGCCACTTGGAATACCGACCGTATAAAGCGGCACGTGGAAAGCAGCGACCGTTACTCAATCGCGACATTCAGAGGCTCTTCGATCCCCTTCGAATGGCTGAAAACTTTCTACTTAAGACACATCAGCGAGAAGTACTGTTTCATAAGCCTTCAGGAGCAGCGACAGCTCCGTTCGAGGCGGCTCTTCTGGAGCGCTGACGATTCAGTAGTCCTATGGCACGGCCTGTTATCGCGCTCCTTACTGATTTTGGCACGCAGGATCACTACGTCGGTGTGATGAAGGGTGTCATTCTTGGAATCTGTCCTGAGGTGACCATAGTCGACCTCACTCATGAGATTTCGGCGCATTGCGTGCGTTCCGGAGCCCTCGAGTTGTCAGCTGCATATCAGTTCTTTCCGCCGGGCACGATCTTCCTCGCGGTGGTCGACCCTGGGGTTGGCTCGGGCCGTCGAGCGATCGCTGCCGACACCGGTGGGTTCAAGTTTGTTGCGCCGGACAACGGAATTCTTACGGAGGTGTTTCGACATACCCCGCCGACACGTGTGACAGAAATATCGGATCAGCGTTACGCGTTGATTAACGAAAGTCGCACTTTCGAGGGGCGCGATCGATTTGCACCGGCAGCGGCTTGGTTGGCAAAAGGTGTGGACTTGGAACAGTTCGGACGCCCAGTGAAATCCTGGAAACTACTTAAGACTCAAGAGCCGACGATTAGGGACAAGCAGATCACGGGAGAGATCGTTCGAGTTGATCGGTTTGGTAACTTGGTGACCAATTTGGACCATGACGTAATCGAGCGATTCGCTGCAGGTGGTGACATTTGGATTTCTGTTGGCAAGCAAGTTATCGAGAGGATCGTCACGACGTACGCAGACGTGCCCGTAGGAGCCGCCTGCGCTCTGTTTGGCAGCTCCGGCCATCTTGAATTGGCCGTAAATGGCAACGATGCAGCCGATCGTCTTGGTCTCGGTTATGGAGCGAAGATCACGGTCTCAAGAAGATAACGCCTCGCCATATTTTTTGTAAATACAAGCGTTACTCTGAATGACACATACTCCAGATTTGGACACAGCCGTTCACTCATGGCGGCGAAACCAGGCGGCAATTACCGCAGCTGCGTTTGTCGGTTTCGCAGGTTTCACGATTGTGATGCCGTTTCTGCCGCTCTATTTCCGGGAGTTAGGTGTTACTGAGATCGGGGAAATTTCTCTGTGGACTGGTGTGACGCTTGGCGTATCGCCTGCTATTGCTGCGCTAACGGGTCCCCTCTGGGGACGCGTGGGTGACCGATTTGGCAACAAGCTGCTCATTCAGCGCTCTTTGGTCAGCTTTATTGTGGTGATGACGTCGATGGCGTTCGTCAGCCGTCCGTGGCATCTGTTCGCGCTGCGTGCCGTGCAGGGATTCTTTGCTGGGTACGGGCCGTTGACCCTTTCAATGGCAGCTCTCTCGGCTCCTCGCGACAAGATGGCGACTGCTATTGGAGCTGTGCAGACGGCGCAGCGCGTCGGACCTGCACTCGGGCCGGTGATAGGTGGGCTTCTTGCGCCCGCTGTTGGCCTGCGAAATGCGTTTATCGTCGCCGCCGGGTTCTACGTCGTGGCTCTTGTAATGATCACGACTATGTACCGTGAGCCGGCCCGTGCACCACGCACTGTGAGCCGGCGGCCTCTTACGCCCTTTTCTTCTATTCTGGCATTCGAGAACTTTGTACTGGTTATGCTCGTATTGTTCGGACTTCAGTTGGTCGATCGAAGCTTTGGCCCGGTCCTTGCGCTACATCTCGATCAACTTGGGTACGCGGCCCACGATATCCCCATCGTGGCGGGGGTCCTGTTCTCTGTGCTGGCGTTTGCTGCAGCCCTCGGAAATCAGCTTTCGGGCCGTGCTTTGGCACGAAAATCAGCTCGGACCGTCATTGTATGGGCAGCGTTGATGGCCGCCTGCGGTTTGACCGTGTTCGCGTTCGTTACGACGACATGGCTAATGACAGGCACGATGGCGGTAGTCGGCCTCGGCATCGGGACGGCAATTACCACTGCATACACTGCAGGCGGAGTGGTCATCCCGAGGGATGTGCATGCCACTGCGTTTGGCTTCTTGACCAGCGCCTCCCTGATAGGAATAGCGCTAAGCCCGGCTATCAGCGGATTACTAGGCGCGCAGAGCATTCGGGCAGTTTTCGTCGCTGGGGTTGCAGTGCTTGTCGTTGTTGCCATTGTTGTAAGAGGGGGAATGGTCGAGCGAGACGTCCCGGCTGTATTAGCGGAACCAGCAGGCACGTAAGACCCTCATGTACTTAGGAAGAAGTGGGGCATCGCGCTCGACGAGGAGCAGGCCTCAACATTAAGGGCCTTTATGATTCTCGGATAAATATAAAAACATCTAATAGTCTCACCATAATTATCAATTTGACTGATGACCCCCCATCGGGCAGACTAGCTGACATGCCCAAGCGGACTGGAGCGCAAATTATCTGGGAATGTTTGGTTCACGAAGACGTTCAGACGGTTTTCGGCTATCCCGGTGGCGCAATTCTGCCCACGTACGACGCAATGCTCGACTACCCGATTCATCACGTACTCGTTCGTCATGAGCAGGGTGCTACGCATATGGCGGACGGGTATGCTCGCGCAAGTGGACGAGTCGGAGTTGCGATGGCCACGTCGGGACCCGGGGCCACGAATATGGTGACGGGTATTGCTACGGCGATGATGGACTCGTCACCGATGGTCTGCATCACTGGTCAGGTGCCGGGAAAGATGATTGGCTATGACGCGTTTCAGGAGACCGATATCTGCGGAATCACACTTCCAATCACCAAACACAACTACTTGGTGACAAGGGCAGAGGACATCATGCCCGCGATTAAGGAAGCCTTCCATCTCGCTACCTCTGGACGGCCAGGGCCAGTCCTCGTCGATGTTACGAAGGATGCGCAGCAGGCGTCCATTGAATGGGAATGGGATTCGCGCCCTGTGACGATGCCCGGCTACCGACCAGGTATGCCTGTGCCGCTCGAGGATTTTGCTAAGGCGTTGGATCTTATCCGGAGTGCTCAGCGGCCGATCATTCTGGCGGGACAAGGCGTGATTCAGAGCGGCGCAAATAGGGAGTTGGTCGAATTCGCCGAACGTCTCGATATACCTATCGCCGTGACGCTACTGGGGCTGGGTGGCGTTCCGGCCAGTCACCCTCTGAATATGGGCATGATGGGGATGCACGGTGAAGCTTGGGTGAATAGTGCCATCCAGGAGGCAGACCTTCTTCTAGCTTTCGGCATGCGGTTTGATGATCGCGTTACAGGCAACCCCAGTACGTACGCCACAAACGCACGAAAATTGCACGTCGATATTGACCCGTCTGAAATAAATAAGAACGTTATGACCGACGCGGCCATTGTCGGCGACTTACGGGCGACGCTGATCGATTTGCTGAAAGAACTGAAGCCAGCAGATCATGCTTCGTGGATTTCGTATATCGACTCGATGAAGGGCGATGCAGCGGTCCGCGACGTTCAGAAGCTGCCAGACAGTGGGCACCTCTACGCTGCACACGTAATTAACGACATCTGGCGCCTAACGCAAGGCAAGGCGGTAGTGGTCACCGATGTCGGTCAGCATCAAATGTGGGAAGCGCAGTACTACCACCACGAGACGCCGCGATCACTTATTACTTCAGGCGGGCTTGGCACTATGGGCTTTGCCCTTCCGGCTGCCATCGGCGCAAAGATGGCATGTCCTGACGCCGAGGTATGGGCGATCGTCGGTGACGGCGGATTTCAGATGACGCAAGCGGAACTCACGACTGCGGCGCAGGAAGGGGTCAAGGTCAATATCGCCATCGTCAACAACGGGTATCTCGGGATGGTGCGACAGTGGCAAGAGTTCTTCTATGAACGCCGTTATGCCGCGACTCCACTTCGCAGCCCGGACTTTGTGAAGATCGCCGAGGCCCATGGTCTTCCTGGTCTTCGTGTCGACACCCGTGGGCAGGTCGAGGACGCGGTTGGTCGAGCCCAAGCTTCGGACGAAACGGTCCTCATCGATTTTCGCGTCGAGCAGGAAGACAGCGTCTATCCGATGGTCCCTGCAGGTGCCGATCTTGATGCGATGATTAGGCGCCCTGAGCCTTCCGTGTTGGCGGAAACGGGGGCAGATCCTCTGTAATATCCGTCCTTCCGGGCTTCTTGAAGTATCAAGAACTCGGCGGTCGGTAGTGGTCATGCCTGTCGCTCGGGCGTTCGTTCTGACGCTGACATGACCAAAAGTCCAACGATAAAGTTGAGTTTGTCATGCATCACACCCTCGTCGCGCTCTTGGAAGATAAACCTGGAGTACTTAATCGAGTAGTCTCACTCTTCCGGCGTCGCAATTTCAATATTGAGTCGCTCACGGTTGGCCGAACAGCTGAGCCAGGCGTCTCCCGTATGACGGTCGTTGTTGACAGCGATGAGGCTGGCGGAAAACGTGTCGCCGCACATCTTTACAAACTCGTCAATGTGTTACAGGTTGAGGATCTCGATGGGGTTCCAGCGATAATGCGTGATCTTGCGTTGGTGAAAGTGACTGTCGCTGGTCAAGGTCGCGCTGAGCTACTAAAGATTGTCGACGAAACTCGGGCCCATGTTGTGGATTCCGGAGAAGAGACGATGACACTGGAAATCACTGGTGAGCCTCCGCACGTCGATACGGTAATTGGTCGAGTGAGTGCATTCGGCATTATTGAAATGGTACGCACTGGACAGGTCGCTATGCGACGCGGCGACACAGCGCTAGCTATGGCGAGGTAGTCAGCTAGGATCCGGCGAATCATCGGAGTTTGGAACGACCAAGTGGACGAAGGCAATACATAGGAGATAGAGATGGCGACGATGTTTTATGACAAGGACGCGGACATCGAGTTGATTCGCGATCGGAAAGTAGCGGTGATGGGGTACGGGTCGCAGGGGCACGCACATGCGCTGAACCTGAAAGACAGCGGCATTGAGGTCGTCGTCGGTCTGCCGTCTACGAGTAAGTCGGTCGCGAAAGCTCGAGGTGCCGGTCTTACGGTCAAAACGATAGCTGGGGCGGCCGAATGGGGAGACATCATAATGATTCTCTTGCCGGACCAGCATCAAGCAAAGGTGTACGACGCTGATATAAGGCCGCACCTGACAGCAGGAAAGATGCTGATGTTTGCGCACGGGTTCGCTGTTCGATTTTCCTGGATCGTTCCACCTAAGGATGTCGATGTCACAATGGTGGCACCGAAAGCGCCAGGGCACCGCGTGCGCGAAGTGTTCACGGAGGGGGCAGGAACACCTGCATTATTGGCTGTTCACCAGGATGCAACCGGTAAAGGTAGGGCGTCCGCTCTCGCTTACGCACGGGCAATTGGCTGCACGCGAGCGGGTGTGATTGAAACAACATTTGCAGAAGAGACAGAGACGGATCTTTTTGGGGAGCAGGCGGTTCTTTGTGGTGGCACGAGCGCGTTGGTCAAGGCTGGATTTGAAACTCTCATTGAGGCGGGCTACCAGCCAGAGATCGCTTACTTCGAGTGCATGCACGAATTGAAATTAATCGTCGATCTGATGTATCGAGGCGGCTTAGCCTACATGCGCCACTCGGTGAGTGAAACGGCTGAGTACGGTGACTACATGGCAGGATCTCGGATTGTCACAGACGAAACCAAGGCGACCATGCGGCAGATCCTCTCGGAGATCCAGTCAGGGGAGTTCGCCAAGAAGTGGATTCAGGAAAACGAGGCAAGTTGCGTTAACTTTAAAGCTATGCAAGAACGTGATCGAAATCACCCTGTGGAGATAGTCGGGACGAAACTCCGCGACATGATGCCGTTTCTGGACCCGGTGAAAGTGCCACAGCCGACAGTCGTTTAGACATGGCGGAGACTCCGCGCCCCTCCCGCAGATCGTAGGAAGGACCCAGCATGGGCCGAGTTAGTCGTGCCTACTTGGCGGCCGTTTTATGAACAAGTATTCTTCGCGCGTCACTCAACCCCGAAGCCAAGGTGCATCGCAGGCCATGCTCTACGGAGTTGGCCTGACGGATGCTGACCTGCAAAAACCGCAGGTCGGCATATGCAGCATGTGGTACGAGGGCAATACTTGCAATATGCACCTTGACGGCTTGGCTGCTCAGATCAAGGAGGGCGTGCAGGGCGCTGGTCTTGTCGGATTCCGCTTTAATACGATTGGTGTGAGTGACGGCATTTCGATGGGAACTGAGGGCATGAGCTATTCGTTGCCATCCCGCGATCTAATTGCCGACTCCATCGAGACAGTGATGGGAGCCCAATGGTACGACGGCCTCATCACAGTGCCGGGGTGTGACAAGAACATGCCAGGCTCCGTGATTGCGATGATCCGGCTTAATCGCCCGTCGCTGATGGTCTATGGGGGTACGATTCGAGCAGGTCACGCGCTTGGGAAGCCACGGGATATCATTTCGGCCTTTCAATCCTACGGCGAATATTTGGCCGGAAGTATTACCGATGAGCAACGGCTGGACATCGTCCGAAATTCCTGCCCTGGCGCGGGGGCGTGCGGCGGCATGTATACGGCTAACACGATGGCCGTTGCGATCGAGGCACTCGGCCTGTCGCTGCCGTTCAGTTCATCGCTTCCGGCAGAGGACTCCGAGAAGATCGACGAGTGTCGACGTGCGGGCGCGGCGGTCAGAATGTTGCTGGAGCGAGACCTCAAGCCACTCGATATCCTTACTCGGAAATCATTTGAGAACGCATTGGCTCTGGTAATGGCGGTAGGAGGCTCCACGAATGCGGTGTTGCATCTGCTTGCGATCGCCAAGACGGCCGAAATTCCGTTGAGTCTGGACGATTTTCAGCTTGCAAGTGACAGCGTACCATTACTTGCGGATTTGAAGCCGAGCGGGAAATACGTTCAGGAGGATCTCCATGCGGTTGGAGGTACGCCAGGACTCATGAAATATCTCCTCAAACACGAATTCCTGCACGGGGATTGCATGACAGTCACGGGTGCGACGCTCGCCGAGAACCTTGAAGGGGTCGATCCGCTGAGTGTCGGCCAGAAGGTCATCCTACCGGTTGACGGGCCCGTGCTTGGACGCGGGCACCTTCGGATTCTCCGCGGTAATCTCGCTCCGGACGGTGCCGTCGCCAAAATCACTGGTAAAGAGGGGGAATACTTTGAAGGGCCGGCCGTAGTGTACGACTCCGAGGAAGCGATGCTGGCCGGATTGGAGCGGAAGGAAATTCTCAAGGGTTCCGTCGTCGTGATCCGTTACGAGGGCCCAAAGGGCGGGCCTGGCATGCCGGAGATGCTGACTCCCACCTCTGCAATTATGGGTGCCGGTCTGGGCCAGGACGTGGCAATGCTGACGGACGGACGTTTTTCGGGTGGCTCCCACGGTTTCATTATTGGCCACATCACCCCTGAGGCGCAGGAGGGTGGACCAATCGCGCTCATAAATGACGGGGACCTGATAACCATTAATGCGACGACGTGTGAACTCCACGTCGATCTCACAGTACAGGAAATGGCCACTCGTCGATCCGGCTGGACGGCACCCGCACCAACGGCTACCAGCGGTGTACTTGGGAAATATGTCCGGCTCGTGCGACCAGCGTCTGAGGGATGCCTCACGGACTAGCCGAACCCTCGTCTGTCCTATTTAACAGCCCTGTGAGCTTGTTAATCCGTTAACAGTCGGTGACGCCATTGCCATCTTTGGCGAGTATTTTAACGAGATCAGGGAATAGGATTTGAGGCAGAGACCGATGCGACCTAATTACGTTGTGAAAGCCAGTGGCGAACTCAAAATGCTCGAGCACTGCCAAGGATTCCTGTAGCGATGTTTTTTGCGTTGCTTCGAATTCGACACAACGGACGGTGCGTGATTCTGTCGAGGCCTCGTAGTAGACGATTTCACAGCTGGGAAAATACCAGGCCTCAAGATCCTTTTCCAGTGTTCCGCTCCAGACGATACCGAGCTGATCCAAGAACGCATCAACGCAAGCCTCCTGGTTGCCGGCGTGCTGGCCGAGATCGAGGTTGACCTCCGCTCGAACCTCGGTGTCAGTCTCAAGGGATTTAATGGTCAAGTTATGGAGTTCCTTGTCGTACCGATGACGAAAGAGAAACCGCCGCAAACGTCCACGTTCGGTTAAATAGTATCGGTCTTTGACATGTACTTTGCTGCTCCGGTTTGGAGTCAGCTCCTTCACTGACTGCCTAAAACCTTTAAAGTCAAATCGTTCGTCGACGATGTACTTGTGCTCGATTTCCTTGAAACGCAAATCGACTAACGCCACTTTCTGAATCCTGTGTCATACATAGGTTTGTCGGCGTTTACATCCATCTCTTAAACCGGCCCAGTAATCTACGTCTGCTTTTCAGTCGAGAGGGTAGTCTCCGGAGAATGTCCGGCGTCACCCGCACGTTGTTCGGGTGCTCCCGCAGCTCTGAAAAAATCCTAATACCTGGTTTCGTAGCTGCGCTGTCAGTGCTAGCCAGCATTGCCTCCGCTAGCCGATCGTGAGCTGCATCTTCGAAATTGTAGCTACCAAATGCCGCCCATCTGTCATCAACGAGTACAATTTTCGAATGCTCGCCGCATTGATTTTCATACAGCTGTATGCCGGCCTCTAGCAGCCGTTCGTAATTGGCAGCCGCTGCGATCCACGCGAGGTCAGTAGCAGGTAAGGCATCACGGTGGGAGTGGTACACCTCAACGCACACACCACGGCGTGCAGCATCAATCAGGGCCACAAGAAGCGACTCAACCGGTTTGAAGTAGAAACTTGTAATCTTAATTGACGACTGTGCGGAGCCAATTCGTTCGATGAGACGATCTGTGACCTTGTTTTGACCATGCCAGCCCAGCGGACCCATGATTCCCTGGTGTTGGTTCGGATTGAACAACCAGTACTCGAGCATAATCGTTGAAGCCACGTGAGAACTACCGACTACGGGATCGGAGTGGAGAGTCTCGACATCACTTAAATCATGGAGGTGGGAGTCTTGGACGACACCGCCGATGTCGCGATAGCTTCGGAGTAGTGTTCGCACCACGGGCCCTCGCACTGCGACGGAATACTCATTCCAGCCCTCAAATGATGAACGACTAAGATTGCTACTACCAAAGATAGCTTCTCCCGCTTCTGAAACCTGGATCTTGACGTGGTGGCCACCACCAAGCAATCGCTGAACGTGCCTTCGCGGCCTATAGGTGTTGACGATCGCACCATTACGCTCCAGTTCCTTGAGTGCCGCTGCCAATGCTGACTGTAACTCGCGCGGCATTAACACGCCCCCTAGGCGCTGTCCGAAGCCGTCGATTAAGAGATTAACAGTTACACCGCGGCGCTGCGCGAAAGTCAGTTCCGATAGCATCTCCGCGCCATAAGAGTCGTACTCGATGTAATAGGTCGATAGGTACAGAAACGACCGGGCCTCCCTGACCATCGATAATCGGCGTTTCCATTCTTCCGCTCGATTCCATAGCGGCAGTAACGCCGACGCGCTGGTCACCAGCGCGGCAGGGATAGGCACTAGAGTCGATATCCGCCTGCGATGTCGATGTTCGCTCCAGTCACATATCCGGCATCTAGCAAATATTCTATGGCTTGTGACACGTCGCGCAGAGCGCCGGCTCGCCCGAGAGGCACTGTACGTCCGATCTTGGTAGGCGGTGGGAGATCGACGGAATTGTCCAGTTGGCCAGGGGACACCATGTTGACTCGAATGTGTCGTTCAGCGTGAGCTGCGGCGAGTGCTCTCGTCAGAACCAATAGGCCCGTTTTGCTGACGTAATAGTCCGTGCCACGAACGTTCGCTCGAACACCCTCAAGGCCAGCCATGCCTATGTTGACGATGTTGCCACCGGAGGGCATCAAGGGAAGAGTATGAAAGCAGCAGTAATAGGCACCAGACAGGTTCGTGGCTAGCGTCGCATCCCATGTCTCCGGCTTCAGGCTGGTGACCGCCTGCGGATTGTAGTTCCCAACATTGTTAACCAGAAGGTCCACCCGTCCTTCGTTTTGAGCAATGTCGGCAAAGACTTCCGCGACTTCAGGCTCAACACCGACGTCAATCGAAAAAGATCGAGCATTTCGTCCGGAGGCCGAAATCTCCCTCTCGAGTGATCGCGCATCGTCTCTGGAGCTTCGGTATAAAATGATTACGTCGTAGCCACGCGCGGAGAGTGTCAAGCAAAGATGTCGACCGAGTCGACGAGCGCCACCTGTAACGACAGCCACACGATTTGGACTCGCAGATTGTGGAGGCGCGGTCGGCTGTTTTGAGCCCTTTTGGCTCACGGCCGTGTACGTTCCGCCCGGACGAAGGCATAAGCGGCCACCGGAACGGCAGCGGGCTTACGAATTTCCAATCGAATCTTTTGTGCCACTGGCAGCTTGTCGAACAACATCTGAGCCGTCTCCTCCGCCATTGTCTCGATCAGATGGAACGCCTTTCGTTGGGCCAGGTTAGTTACCATTCTAGCGATGTCGTCATAGTCGACTGCGTTGCTAATACCGTCAGACCCCGACGCTGCCGCAAAATCGTAGTCCACGTCAACGTCGATGATCACGGACTGAGGCTTCTCTCTCTCGTGTTCATAAATTCCAACGATGCAGTCAATTCGAAGGCCCTGTAGGCCAGCTGTTCCAAGCATGATGTTGTAATCCTCCAGCTGTACTCGTGCATTACCCGGGTTTCCGAGCGATCCAGACCTGCTCTTGAGCGACAGCCTCATCGAACGGCGTGCGATTGAAATCACCGAAGCACGCATCGATGACGAATCCGGACTCAGTTAACATGGTTCGGGCCTGAGAGGGATCGAGCCAGCTTAAATGCAGTCGGCGATAGCACCTCTTGGCCAGGGTGCCATCTGGATCAAGGGTATCCTCCCACGTCACTACTGTCATTGACTTAGAGGCTTGGTCTACCAGGGAGGTCACCCATAACAGAGCATCGTTTCCTGCTGAGGACTTGTATTCCGCACGAAGCTGTACCTGTTTCATCCTGGTGATCAGCGTCGGTGTGATAAAGAAATCATCGTAAACGAAACGACCCCCAGGTCGGAGCTGCGAAAGAACCTGGGTCATCGCGGATCGCTTGTCCTCCAGGGTCAGCAGATGACCAAGGCTGTGGTACGGTAGCGCGATCAGATCTGCAGGCTCGTCGAGCTGGAAGGATCTGAAATCGGTCTGCAGAAGCATCAGACGATCGGTCACGCCGGCAGCAATTGCGCGGGCTCGGCAACGCTCAAGCATCGCCTGCGAGCGGTCAACTCCGATCACGGCCCTGCCTCTAGCCGCAGCCGGTACGGCGATTCGACCATCGCCGACGCCAAGCTCAACAACCGACCCCTTTTCCTCCAGATAAAATTCCAGATAGAATGCGCGGTTTGCCTCCGTGGACTCAGCGGTATCGGCCCAGACCTTGTAAATGTCAGCAAAACTTTCGTAGTCGTTTGGCGCGACCACTGAGGTGACCTCGGGTGCCACTATAGGAGGCCGAGTGAAAAATCGTTCCAGATTCTACCTTCGAACACCGTGGGCTCTTCGAATACGTCCAAGGCGCCAGGGATCACTTGCAGCCCCACACGATCGGAATATTTATCAGGCGATCGGCTAACACGACAAGCACGTGCTCGGGAGTCACCTCCGCATGTCCGTGACCCGCCGCGAGCTGTTGCGCGGATTTGATCGCCTCCTGCGTCTTTTCCGTTAGTTTGTCCAAGTTCATATTGCGATCCCTGCTGTCGATAAAAGGCTGACATCAGTCTTTCTCTCGCCCTTTTCTGGGTTCCGGAAAATCGCTGACACGAACTTCACGACGTCTTCACTCCAGCGGTTGCGTCCTGGTCTCGGTTTGCACCTAGTCGAGTCAAGGCCTCGTAGTGTTCACGCTCATCCGCAGAGAGTGTCGTCGGCAGCTCTACCTCCACTCGAGCATACAAGTCGCCTCTTTGTGTTGGACGTCCGGTGACCGGCATGCCGTAGCCCTTTAACCGGAACACCTGTCCATTCTGTGTCAGTGGCGGCACGCGCAATCGCACGGGCTTGCCCGTGAGCGACCGGACGTCGGCTTCGCCGCCCAGCACTGCTGTCGTCAACAGTAAAACGACCTTTACGTGAAGATCATGTCCCTTGCGTTCGAACTCCTGACTCGGCTGAAGTCGCACCCGTAGGAATAGATCTCCCGCGCTGCCACCGCCAACGCCGTGTTCCCCCTCGCCAACTACGCGAACCCGCGAATTGTCGTTCACTCCGGCGGGAATACGAACATCCACGCTTCGCATGCGCCCTCCGTGTTTCAGCGACAAGCGCTGCGTCGTGCCATCGTGTGCGTCCTGGAGGGTCAAGTCGATCTGATGCTCAACATCGCGACCGGAGCGATGACGCTGCTGTCTACTTGACCTCCTCCGGCTGTCGTTTCGATTCGGGCTCTCGCCTCCAAAGAATGTCGTAAAAAAATCTGAGAATGGATGCGTCTCACCAAACAGGTCTGACATCTCCTCTGGCGTCATCGAACGTGAGCCGCCTCTGCCTCGATTACCGGCAGCCGCATGCCATTGTCCTGCAAAAGGATTCGGGCCTCCTTTGGCTTCCGCCTGTTCGTACATCCGCCAGTTCGCACCCATCTCGTCGTATTTCTTACGCTTGCCGGGATCTCCAAGAACCTCGTAGGCTTCGTTGACCTCCTTAAAGCGCGCTTCTGCCTTCTTATCGCCTGGGTTGACGTCCGGATGATGCTTCCGAGCCAATTTCCTAAAGGTCTGCTTAATTTCCTTCTCGGTTGAGCCCTTCGTCACGCCGAGTGCCGTGTAGTAATCCTTGAACTCCATTTTCTTCTAGCCACCTGCCTTGAGATTCATCTGACAGCGGGTCGGGCACGACTTTTGCCGGCGTCTCATCGGCCAAGCACCTCGTTTAACCTGCCTATTTCTCGGAGCAGTCTCCGACGACCACTTCCAGTATTGAGGGCATTGTCTTTCATCAACGGCCGGATCCGATCCATAGCTTCTACAACCAGCAACAATCGGTGCACACCAGCGAGGTTGATGCCAACTTCGTCGACCAGGTGCTTAATGAGCCGCAATCGATCTAGCTCCTCCCGTGAATACCTCCGCATACTTCCGTTCGTTCGGGCCGGCCTGACAAGTCCAAGGCGCTCATATTTACGGAGGGTCTGAGGATGCATTCCAAGCATCTGCGCCGCTATGCTAATGAAGTAGAGCTCTTCTTCCATCTTGGTCTCGCTCGTAGGCAGCATGTTGCAGGGGGCACGACCTTGATACGAATCATATCAAGGTCAGGCCAAATATTCCAGCTGTCCATCCATCGAAAACGGCCCCTTGAAAAAACAACGGCCTACGGCTTCCCCTGTCCAGGCTACCAATCCGACGTCCTCACAGGACCAGGTGTTTAAAGCCGTATTGTCGCCGCGTTGCGCCCTAGACTGGTGGCATCGTCATGCCGGCTTGTCTCATTCAACTTGAAGCCATCGGTCTGTGCCGGCGCGCTAGCCTTAGCCGTCGCGTGGGCATTTCACTGGTCAAGGGCGGGGGGGGGCGGAGAGAACCACCGCGATGAAACCGCCTGTAATGGAATCAAAAGAAAATGTTCGGCGCCGACACTTGATCAGCAGGTGAGGACTGAACAGTCAGGCACTGACTAGCGCCGGGGCGAGGGAGTCAGCATCGTGTCATGCCGTTGGCCATTCCGAATGTAGACCACGAGCACAGGCTGGTTGACCTTTAGCAACTCGAGCGCGTACGTATAATCGTAAATATTAGTGATCGTCTGACTGGCGATTTCAATAATGAGATCGCCCTTCATTAGGCCAGCTCGTTCTGCCGGGCCTCCGCCGGTAACACCCCCAAGCAGCAAGCCCTCCGATTCGGCGGTGTAGTCAGGGATAGTGCCGGTCGTCACACGCAATCCAGTAACGCTTACTTGCGACATAGGTCGATCCACCCTCGTAAACTTCGGCGCCTCGCTTGTACCGGCAATAGTCAATGCAATAGCACTGGCCATCGCGGCGACGCGATCGAGGTCTTCGAAATTAATTCTTGTCGCCGTGTCCGAAGGCTTGTGGTAATCCACGTGTGAGCCAGTAAAGAAGGCGAGACTCGGCACGCTGGCCTGGTTGAACGTCGCGACATCGGTTGGTTGGTACGGATCTGGCTGTACAACAAGATTGAAGCCGGCCGCCACGTTAGCGCGCTCAAGCAGCCTGCCCCAGGAGGGACTTGTGCCCGTGGCTTGAACGATAAGTCTGTTGTCCTGCATTCGACCCACCATGTCAAAATTAAGATAGGCCGCAATTTCCTGGAGCGGCACTGGCTGTGCCGCCGCGAAAGCACTTGAGCCTACCAGGCCTATTTCTTCCGCCGACCAAAGCGCGAACAGGACGTGCCGGCCACGCGACTCCTCAGATAGCGATGCTGCAATCGCTAGCACCGCTGCCGTGCCAGACGCGTTGTCGTCAGCCCCATGATGAATCGCTTGAGCCTCTTCACGAGAAGCCAGGGAGTTCCCTCTTCCACCTCGTCCGAGATGGTCGTAGTGGGCACCAATAACAACCCAAGGCCTCTCAACGCTATTTTCCGTCGTCGTCGCGGGCAAATAGGCGAGCACGTTTCGGGCCGTCTGATGTTCCCGGACGACAACCGTCTTCAGCGACACCGTGACGCCTAGGAGATCAAATCCAGAGACGTGAGGATTGCCAAAATCGAGCGCTTCTTGCACTTCCCTGAGCACGTCCTCATCAGATTCATCGGCTGCCGCCGCGAATAGCGCGTCCGCTGCGCCGCCACTAATGCTGACTGCTGGAATTCCTGAGCCGGCAATCGCTGTGTCGAACGTCATCGGTACGAGCTCCCCCGCGTTTTGAGAGAGCGGCCCAGTAATCACCACTAGCGCGAGGGCTCCACGCTGGCGCGCGGCCATAGCCTTGTAGCGTAAATCTGAGTAACGAGCGAGCACCGCGCGTGTTTTCTGATCTGTGTTTTCTGGGAAATAGCGTAGGACTACAACAATCTTGTCTTCAACGTCCAGTGCGGCATAACTATCATATTGAACGTCCTGCGATTCTGGCACCACGAGACCATAGCCGGCAAAGACCACTGGCCCCGCAATGTCGGCGTCGTCCGAGAACGAAAGTGCGCGAACATCTGTAGCGTTAGCAAACGAATAGTGAGCGTCTGTGTCGGCAGTGATAGCAAGGCTCGATCCGCCATCCTCACTGCCGGCCGTAAACTCGAACGGCATAAAAAAATCGTTTCGGCCTGGCAGTGGCCGGGCGCCGATTCGTGAAAGTTCCTTTGCTAGATACTCAGATGCCAGCCGCTCACCGGCAGAGCCTGCTTCGCGCCCCTCAAGGGCGTCTGATGCCAGGAATTCGACGTACGTCTTCGTCGTCGACGCAGATTCGACCTGCGCGTAGGTTAGCCCGCCGTGGGCGATAGTGAGCGTCGCAACCAGACCAACGAGTCGTCCGATTCCTATCTGCATATAAAAATCCTTAAACCAATCTGATCAACGATCAGGTGCTGCGCGAAGGGCGGCAAGCGCCCGGTCGTGGTTCCAGTCGGCAAGAAAGAGCTGCCCCTCGCGCCCCCCAGCCCTGTTAGACGACCACGCTAAACGGCCACCGTCTGGCGAGGGCACTGGCAGACCATCAAATCCGTCTGAGTAGGTAACGCGAACCGGTTCCTTGATCCCTTCGATGTCCACGATGTACACCTCAAAATTTTCAAAGCCCAGCTTATTTGAAGCGAACATTAAGTACTCGCCAGAGGGATGTATATAGGGCGCCCAGCTCATAGACGCAAAGTCGGTTACCTTCCTCGTCTCTGTTCCATCCGTCTTCATCGTCCAAATGTCCGCAATCAAGCCGTGTGGGCCGAAACGCCGCCAGACAACGCGATCACCTTCCGGCGAAAAAAAAGGTCCGCCGTCATATCCGATTACGTTAGTCAGACGACGCTGATCGGAGCCGTCGGCGCGCATGATGTAAATCTCAGCAAAGTAACTGGGGTCGACGTCAAGCTGCCGCTGTTCTTGAGCAGTCAACTCACGGTTGTACGCATCTCGCATCGAGGAAAACACTATCCACTCGCCGTCTGGTGAGTAGCTGGCTTCGGCATCGTAGCCTCTTGCGTTGGTCAGTCGAACGAACTCTCCAGAGCCCTCAGAAGTAGAGTAGATGTCGAACTCTTGGTCATAGTCCCACGCATAACGGCGCTCCTGACCGGATGCCCGAAAATCTATCTCCGCCTGCTGAAGCAACTTTGATTGGGGGTCATGATGCGTAGAGGAGAAGAGAACTTGATCGCTGCCAGGACGAAAGAATGCGCACGTTGTTTTCCCGTGACCAGGTGAGACACGCATCGTATCGCCTGTGACCAAGTCAAGTGTGTAGATTTGATAAAACGGATTACCTGTTTCGCGCTCACTTTGAAAAACGAGACGCTGGCCATCTGGAGCCCAGTAACCCTCTCCTGAACGTCGGCCTTCAACCGTGAGCCTCCGAACCCTGGAGAGAAAATCGCTCTCCTGAGAGACTTCCTGAGCGGACCCGACCACAGTAAGAACCGTGGCTGCTAGAAGCAAACACGCGATATAAGCCATCACCGAAAGCGTAACACTGGCCTGGCCCGGCTGTGCCGCTCCCCTCAGAAAGATTGCTTGCAAGAGTTCCAATCTAATCAGCTCGGCACAGCCAAGTGCGTTGTATGTGTTTGATCGCTAGAAAACTGGACCGGGTGCGAGAAACCATATTCCGTTGGATACCTCCGTGTCGAAGAGGCTAATGAAAATCAAAAACGCGTAGGCACCCGCGTGAACCCAGAGTCCTAATCCCGCAACCAATCCACGGAAAACGGTCCAATTATATCGACGCGGAATCTTATCTCGAAGCGCCCTTCTGCCCAGTTGTACACGCGGCGGTCGCCCTCGAGCGCAAGCGTCGTCGCCGAGGTAATAGCTGTAGCGCAGGGACCAACGAGACCCCGCACACGTTCGCGGGCCCCCAAAACACCGGCCGCGGCTGCCGGCAGGAGTGCCGCCGTGCGATCGTCCACGTGACAGTCCGGAATATCTCGTATTTCTCCTCGATCGTACATAACTACGCGGTATACAAGGTTGCTTGCTGCTTCGTACTCTTCTTTGCTTCCGTATGTGGCCGAATACATATCGTACGCTGATGTCAGAGGACGGGCCTCGAGGTGTAACCCTGACGCAATAAGTTGTTGGACAATGAGCATTCCAACGACGACAAGCTGTGCGACGCTGAGCGAAGCATCCCCGCCAATCTGGCGTGTTGACTTGCCAATACATTGCCAAGGAATGAACGCGATCAGTAAAATCCACCAAGCCGGCCAGACCACACCTTGGAACAACGCGAATCCAGCCAGCAAAAACAAGGCTCCGCCACCACACAACATGGCGTATATGACCGATTGTGAAAATGCAGCAGTAATGATGACAGCTTCGGTTGCAACGGCAGCGCCGGACAACACGACGGCTATCCAGTCGCTTTCCGTGAGACGGGGGCCCCAGTCGACTAAAGCCTGATCTAAGTCACTTATGAAATGGTATTTGACCGTCCCGTTCAGAATCCAGGCGAGTCCACCACTGACCTTCGACCACGCTGCAGCCAAGAACGCAAGTCCAAGGACTAAACGAGGAATCCAGAGAACGAATCCGTATTGCCCCTCAGAAGTTGAGCGGCGCGGTCGCTCCAGAACGCGAGCAAGTAAGGCATCGATGCTCCATGCATCTCCCCATCGAGCCGGCAAAAGGCAGACAAGGGTAAGCGCGAGAACAGCCGTAGCGTGCGTGGAGGTTGTCAGTGTGAAAATGATCGACCAGACAAGAAAGGCTAAGACAAAGCAGGCATAGCTAAGGGTCGTGAAGAGTCCACCGACAAACAGTACGCCCGAAATGTTCAGCCACGATTCCAGCCAGTGAGCCACGTAAGGGTTAGCTCCAAGCCAGTGAACGATTATTCCGTATGGCCCCTCAGCGGCTCCTGCTTCAGGCGATCGTAGAAGCTCGGGATTCGCCGGTTCCGTCGCGAGAAATACCAGTACGGCTATGCCAAAAACAATACGGAACAACCCTGCCGCTTCAGCTGAGGCTGCGGGTAGGCCGCGCTGAATTAAGCTGCGCACGCGCACGAACCAAATCGCGAACGAGGCGGAAGGATTATTTAGAAACGCCAGGCAGCTAGTGCGCGCCTTTTCAACTGAAAACAGATGTACCCGCGAAATCCGAAAGAGCAAAACTGCAACGGCAATAACGAGCAGCCCATACGCAAAAAGCTTCGCAACTCCAGCCGCCCATCTAGGAGCATCCGCCAGAAGTCCTCCGCGCCTCGGGGAAAGTGGCGTCGAACTCGCCAATGTCAGAGCTCGGCGATTGATTCCTCCGGTGTCTTCAACCGCCTGATGATTGACAATCGCACGTAGCGTCTCAGTCGATGTGTCCAGGGGTTCATATGCAGACCTGGCGGCAGACAACGGGGTCGGCTCAGAAAGCTGAAAGGCTCGTTCAAGCGAGAGCCGCTCTCCGGGACCAAGGTCTCTCCAGGTGATATGAATCACAGGCCGCGGCGAACCGAACAAGATGGGAATAGCAAGCAGTACCAGTGATCCCATCGCCGCGCACCCAGCGGCCAACGACGGTCTTCGCCCGAACGTTGGAGCCCTAAAATACTTCGGTATCACGCTCAGTACCGCAATGTCACACCCGCAGTGGCTCGCCAGAAACTCAAGCGCGAGTTGACCTCACCAGTCGACGCTGCATCCGGTGTTCCGAGCCCTCTAAAATGCCGGAGATCGAAACGGAGGCCCGTTCGGTCAGTGAGAAACCCTATCGCTCCGACGCCGACGTTCATCGCTAGGAGACCCTCGTTTAGGGGGAGAACTCCTGCCACATGGCTACTGCGCGCTTGCATAAGGCCGAGGCCCAAGGCAAGGTACGGACGGAGCGATTCTCGAGTGATAGTCAATGGGGCAGTCACGATCACGTTACCGCTGACTGTCGTCACTCGGCTAGACACCACAAGGCCAAGCGGATCATTTCCTTCGAAAAATTGCGGGGTGTGACCAACCTCCGCCTCAAGACCGATAACCCCGCCGCTGAGGAAAGCCACCGAAGCGCCAAGCGATAGTCGTCGCGCCAAACCCTTGTCGAAGATCAGGAAACTGGTCTCGGCCTTAAATGAATTTCCAAGAAAGGGTGTGACGTGCCAGTCGGCGTGAGCCGTGGCCGACGGAGTCACCAAAAAGAGCAAGAGGGCGACCGCCAGCCGCCGAGGCATCACCCGACGAACAAGCTCAGAAAAGCACTTGCGAAGAGATTAGATGCGAGGCTGCCATTTGATAAATCGTACGGAGGTCCTACGAGGCCGTCGCTATTTGCAAGAAGGATGAGTGTTAGGTTGCGGGCTGGCACTTTGATAACCAGAGAGGAATAGGCATCGCGATCTAGGCCGAAATGCCAGACTACCTGCTCGCCTCGTTCGTCATGCACAAACCATCCGAGTCCCTTCGGCGTTTCGCCAACGCGCTTCCATGCATTGGCGCGAGTCCCAGCGTCCAGTAGGAAGCCGTCATCGAGAGCTGCTTCAAAACGCGCCAAGTCTCTAACCGTTGAAACCATACCCGTCGATGCGTCCAGCGCTTTACTCACAACCTCAGAGCGCGTGGGTCGTCCGCGGTTATCAATGCGATACGGCACAGCCTTGCGACGAAGGACTGCTGCGTAGCGATTGAGAGTAGCTGGCGAAAATAAATTCCTATTAGCCGACGAAGGTTCGTCTAGGTCCGCACCAGGAACTGAACTCCACAGGCCCAGGGGTTTAAGGATTTCTTCGGAAACGAGACGCGGATAAATGTCTCCGGCGCATTGCTCCAGGACAGGTGTTAGTCCAGCGAATCGAGTTATATCGTAGGTGAAATCTCCCGATGGCGACGTGTCCGATAGTAACTGCGCAATCGTCGTTCCGTCGTCTTCGTGGTTCGGATCCCAGCGACGAACCTGGTCATTAACCTCCAGATGGCTCCGCTCCACGCATCGATGGAAGAGAAGCGCTGCTGAGATAGTCTGAGACAGGTCCGAAATTGGATAGGGCGTATCAGGGGTCGCTGCGATTAAGCCGGCGACGTCCTGGTACCCGAAACCCCTCTCCCACGCCAGGCGCCCATCCTGGACGATCGCGGCGGACATTCCAGGAATCCCAGTATGCCGACGAAGCCACTCCACGTATCGCTCGAAAAGCGATACAGGCAGGCTACTCTGCGCCTCGATTGGCGGACCAGGGGCGAATAGCGCCAGGACGGCGACAAAAGCAACAACGGCGACACGCATGGAATTTTAAATCTTACATCGTTTGGTGAGAATTTCTGCTAACATAACGCCCGAATTGTCTCATAACCTGACTAGAAACCAGGGACTCGCCGCCCCTCGCTCTTTGAAACAGGCAGTTGCTTGCCTTTTGGCACTTGTGTCACTGACCGCGACGCTCGGAGCCGCCGAGGGGCTCCGTATCGTTCCCCTAGTCCGTGACAGCCAAGTGCTGGTGACGTTCGAGTTGGCAGACGGTTTCACCAACGAAGTCAGGGATGCGATCCGGAGCGGACTAAAGACGACGTTTACCTATGTAGTGGACCTCCGGCTTGAAGTGCCCGCCTGGGTGGACCGCACAATCGCCACAGCCGTGATCGCCAATAGTGTGGAGTACGACAACCTAACGCGCCTCCACAGTGTTGTTCGGACGCTCGATGGAAGAGTCGAAAGCACTGACCTGACAGAAGACGAGACGAGGGTCCGTGAACTGATGACCAGCTTCCAGCGACTGCCGATGTTTCGCACGTCCAGCCTCGTGCCTAACAGGGAATACTACGTTCGCATAACTGCCTCGGCACGTCCCAGTAACGGAGCGTTTCTCTGGCCTTGGGGTAGTGGCACGTCAGGTCAGGCGAAGTTTACGTTCCTCCGGTAGCTGTGACCCCAGCCTAGACAGTTCTTCCCCGAACAGGGGATCTATGTCGCTGTCGGCCTAATGCAGAACTTCCCGAAAGCTTCGGTCAGTGCACCAGCGATTTGTTCCGGGCCCTGGTTCTCAATCTGCCGTCGCTCGAGCATCCACACCAACTTGCCATCTCGTAGCAAACCGATAGATGGCGAGGAAGGCGCGTAACCCGTAAAGTAACTGCGAGCCCGATCGGTGGCTTCAAGATCGGCGCCAGCGAACACCGTGGCCACGCGATCGGGCCGAACAGAAGATTGCAAGGCAAGCGCTATCCCAGGCCGAGCCTTGCCTGCCGCACATCCGCAGATAGAGTTCACGACGATCATCAGCGTGCCTGTCGAGTTTTCCACGACCGCGTCGACTGCTTCTACGGTGCGCAGCTCTTCAATGCCAAGACGCACCAATTCCTCTCGCATTGGCGCAACAAACGATTCTGGATAAGCCATGCTGTCAGTATGCCTCAGACAGCCCTTTGATAAACCAAAAAGCAACTCATCGGTCACGTGGAAGTTTAAAATACGTGGGCGGGGGACAGAGCGAGAGAGTGGCTATCGCTGTGCCGCTAGTGCTTCGACAACCCTCCTTCTTCGGATTTAAAGCCACCTGTCTCCGAGTATAATTTGTGTCGCTCCGGTTCGAGACTCGTGGGAACCAACGAGGCACAGAGATGCATGTCGCACGCCGGCTGATCGTCAGTGGCCGCGTTCAGGGCGTCGGATTCCGGTATTTCACCAAGGACACCGCTGCAAGAGAAGGCGTGACAGGATGGGTGCGCAACAGGTCCGATGGTGGAGTGGAAGCGCACGTGGAAGGCGAGCGCGAGGCCGTCGACCGGGTAGAGCGTACGATCCGGAGGGGCCCCCGGGGAGCACGGGTAATCAATGTAGACGTTGAAGCTGACGAACCTGGCGGGACGTATGCAAGTTTTACAATTGAATAGGCATACTTATGAGGGCTTACTGGAAGCCCGCGGGACGGTCGAAATAACATGGATCTAAGAAAGCAAATAAGAGAGGTCCCTGATTTCCCTAAACCAGGAATCCTTTTCTACGACATCACTACGTTACTGCGCGATTCCACTGGTCTATCAGAGACAATTGACCGACTTTCGGAGCCCTTTACTAGTAAGGCGATCGATGCGGTCATTGGGATTGAAAGCCGAGGGTTTATTTTGGGTGCTCCCGTAGCTGAGCGCCTCGGAGTAGGATTTATTCCGATTCGAAAGCCCGGCAAATTACCTGCGAAAACACTTACCCAGAACTACGACCTGGAATATGGCAAAGACGCATTGCAGATACATGCTGATGCTGTCGAAGAGGGCCAGCGTGTGATCATTGTGGATGACGTCCTGGCTACGGGGGGAACTGCGGCTTCGGCAGTTGCACTCGTCAAATCCATCGGAGGAGAACTACAGGGTCTCGCGTTTTTGATCGAGCTGCGATCCCTTAACGGCAGAACAAAACTCGCCGGTCAGAGAATCCATTCGGTGCTCAATTATTAAGAGCTGTAGCCAGAGGAGCGTCACTTCGTCTGCCTACGCACGCGAGGTTTCATCGTGGGCTGTTAACATACAGGGTCGAGTCCCCGTAGCTCAGCTGGATAGAGCAACGGTTTCCTAAACCGTAGGCCGGCAGTTCGAATCTGCCCGGGGACACCAATTCGAGACGTGAGGACAGGGCTTAAAGAAGTCTTGGTCGATCGGCTTTGTTGTCAACAGAAAGTGTTTCGAGAGAAAATCAGCGACGAGAAACAAGGACCATGAAACGAGCTGAACGACGCCACTTAAAGGAAAACGAGTTGGCCCACACGATCGCCGTAGCGCGGGAGTGGCTGACTAATCGAAGGAAAGAGATCACCTCTTTTTTCTTGGCCGTAGCCCTAATCGCAGCCATCGTCGCTGGGATCTCGACGTGGCGTCAGCAGGACGACGCTCGCGCAGATCAACTCCTAGCAAATGCGATGGTCGTCTTGAATGCGCGAGTCGTTCCGGCAACAGTAACATCAGAGAATCCTGGCGAAGTGCCAGCTGCTGCCACGATAGGCGCCACTGGCTCGTACGCAACCGAGGCTGCCAAATTGAGGGCTGCTCTTCCAGGGCTGAAAGCCGTGGCCGATGCCTTTCCGGAAACCAACGCCGGCGTTGCGGCACGATATCTCTACGCCTCATCTCTTTCAAACCTTGGTGAACACGCTGAGGCGATTGGGGAGTTCAGTGAAGTTATAGGCCTTTCCGGCGATGACAGCCTGTATAGTCGCGTCGCCCTCATGGGGGCGGCTCAGGCGCAGATGCTCGCAGGTCAGCCCGACGCGGCAATCGAAACATGGAACGGACTCGTGTCGAGCACAGACGGGCAGCTACCGAAGGACGCTGTGCTTATGGAGCTCGGAAGAGCTTATCAGGCGATCGGCGACCAAGAAGAGGCGAACAGGACGTTCGCTAGGGTTATTGATGAATATCCGACCTCACTCTACTCAGCCGAGGCGCAAGCTGCGTTGGAAGGCTCTTAAACGGCGAGGCGAAGCCCCCCAGGGCGGCTAATTCGCTTTCTTGACATCTTTTAGTGCAAGAAAATCTGCTTGCGCCGAAAGACGAATGCCGGTGATATTTGGACGCGCCACGGCAACATTGGTCCTATGCCATAGACTGATATACGGCGCGTCTTCAGCGACAGCCTTTTGCACTGCGCTGTAGTAGAGTCGCCGATCCTCCTCCGTCTCAGCCGTTGTTGCCATGTCGATTAGACGATCCACCTCAAGGTTACTGTAGTGGACTCGATTGAAACCAGTCGGTGGCACTTGTTCGGAATGAAAGAGCCGCCTCAACATGTCCGGGTCGGTGACGCCAACCCACTGCAACGTGTACATCTGCATATTGCCGCTGAGCACGTCGGCATAAAACGTCGCAAATTCGTAAGAACGAACATCCACCTCAATGCCAACCAGGCGTAAATTCTCTTGAATTACTGCCGCCTGCAGTCGATAGAACTCGTCAGTAGAAGTCTTAAGTGAAAGACGCAACCTCGGTAGGGGTCCGTTCCCGTCAGGGTCGCGGTAGCCCGCCTCGTCCAAAAGCTCTATTGCCCGCAACGGATCGTAGTCGAAGTGATGAACCTCGGACTCATATGCCCATGTGAGTGGGGACAATACACCACTAGCGAGTGAGGCAAGCCCGCGGCGAAGATGGTCGACAATCGCCTGGCGATCGATAGCGTAGGCGATGGCATGTCGCACCCGTTTGTCACGCAACACGGCATCCTGAATATTCAGTCCGAGGTACGCGTAATCCACGCCCGGACTTTTTGTAATCGTAAGTCCATCATCCTCAAGCTGATGAACGATGTCTGGCGGGACATCGTTGATCGTCAGGTCTGCTGACCCATTTCGAAGTTCGAGGCCGCGCATGATGTCATCTGGAATGATGCGCAGCACAACGCCCGCGTTCTGAGGCAACCCGTCCCAGTAGCCCTCAAAAGCTGAAAGCTCGACTCGCTCATTGTCGAGGTACCGCACGAAGCGGTAAGGCCCAGTGCCGATCGGAAACGATCGCATGGAATCTCCGGCCCCGTCTGGCACCACCGGCATGACAAGCTGAATAGGAAAGGAACCGAATGGCTCTTTGAGTTTGAACTCAACGCGATAGTCATCGAGCGCTCTTACCGACGCGAGCATTCTGTACGCACCCCGACGAGCCGACACAAAATCAGGGTCAAGGAAGCTCCTAAACGTATAAACAACATCCCTGGCGGTAAGCGCATGGCCATCATGAAACCGTACGCCGCTACGTAGATACGCGACGTACGTAAGGGGATCCGGGTTTTCAAGTCGTGCGGCCAATCCTGGCGCCACGTTTAGCTTCGAATCGACGGTCATGAGTTGGCTGTAGATCAACTGATGGACGCGCTGCGACTGTTCATCAATGCCTACGCGGGGATCGAAGCTAGTGGGCGAGGCCCTAATAATCACATTCAGAACGTCGGAGTCTCTCCCGTTCTCTAAACCTGTACATGCCACGCCGGTAAATGTCACGACTGTCGCAAAGAAGGTCCAACGGCGAATTTCTCGAAAATTAGTCATTCGTCCTCCGCGAGGTCCTTTAAGTCGGCGAGCAGATCAAGTGCCTGGCGAGGGGTGATCTCGTCGAGATTGGTCGCCACAAGCCTACTGGTCAGAGTGTCCTCATGCTCTTGCCGGCCCACAGGGCTCCGCATAACGGAAGTCTGTCTATTTGTGGCGTCCGTTGTGACATCGTCATGGCCCTTATCCGATGGCTTGACGAACAGACCGAGCTGACTGTTCCTGGGATCGCCGACCGCCCCTGAGAGTGTTGGGCGGCCGCCCCGAGAGAGCTCGTCACGCTCAAGGCCATTCAGGATTTCCTTCGCGCGGGTCGTCACTGCAGCCGGCAAGCCAGCCAGTCGGGCCACTTGAATGCCATAGCTACGGTCTGATCGTCCAGGCATGATTTTCCTTAGGAAGACGATCTCGTCCTTCCATTCCCGCGCCGCCACGTGAGCATTGACAACTCCCGGCAGCACGTCAGCCAAGTCAGTCAACTCGTGATAGTGAGTGGCAAAAAGTGTCTTCGGACGAACATTGACGTGAGTCGCCAGATGCTCAGCGATTGCCCAAGCGAGGCTCAAACCGTCGAACGTCGATGTCCCGCGACCTATTTCGTCTAGCACGACAAGACTACGTGATGACGCCGTATGCAGAATGTTGGCGGTCTCCTGCATTTCAACCATGAAGGTTGACTGACCGCGCGCAATATTATCTGACGCACCAACACGCGCAAAGATTCGATCGATTATTGGGAGCTTTGCGTCCCTTGCCGGCACGAAGGACCCAATCTGTGCAAGCACCGGCAACAATGCAACCTGACGCAAATACGTCGATTTTCCACCCATGTTCGGACCGGTCAACACCACCAACTGTTTGGACGATCCGTTGAGATCGATGTCGTTCGGCACGAAGGCACCGTCGGCATAGTGCTCAACAACGGGATGGCGAGCGTCTGCTGCGACAAGCTCGTCGGCCTCGTGCATATGGGGCTTCGTAAAATTTGAGACAGCGGCAGTCTCAGCCAGCGCAGCAACCACATCAAGTGTCGCCAATACCCGCGCAGTGGCTTGGACGCGAATAGCTTCACCCGCGACATAAACGCGCAGGGCCTCGAATATCTGCAGCTCCCGCTCAAGAATGCGTTCGTCGGCGCCGAGAATGGTAGCCTCATGCTCCTTAAGTGCCGGGGTCGTGAATCGCTCACCGTTCGCAACCGTCTGTTTGCGCTGATAATCGGATGGCACAGCATGCAAATTCGATTTCGAGACCTCGATGTAATAGCCAAAAACCCGATTAAAGCGCACCTTGAGTGAGCTAATTCCCGTACGTGACCGTTCTCTCTCCTCCATGTCGGCGATAATCTGCCGGCCCGACCGACTGATCCGTTTCAAATCGTCGAGCCCCGCATCGAGACCATCCCGCGTAAAGCCGCCGTCTCGAGCGACCGCCGGAGGCTCATCGATCAACGATCGTTCGATTCGATCGCGCACATCAACGAGATCATCCAACTCCGCGATGAGACTGCGCAACAACGGGGCCTGCACGTCGGCCAGCATTGTGCGTATCCGCGGTACAATACGAAGAGACTGTCCTAATGATACGAAGTCTCTCGGGCCGACTGTGCCGAGTGCAGCGCGCGCTACCAGCCGCTCCAGGTCGTGGACCGATTTCAAGGCTTCACGGAACTTGGCGCGGTCTATTGACCGAAATCCCAGTTCTTCGACGGCATCGAGTCGATCTCGAATCCGACCGATCTCACAGAGCGGGCGAAGGAGCCAACCCCTAAGCATCCGACCGCCCATCGCAGTCACAGATCGGTCAATATTGTGGAGCAGCGATCCTTTTGGGGTCCCCTCGCTTCCGATCAGTACTTCAAGATGCTTGAGCGTCACCGGATCGATGATCAGACCGTCCGTGCCAGTCTTGTAGGAAACCGATCGAATATGATCGATAGCAGCCTGCTGGGTGCCGGACAAGTAGCCAAGAAGCCCTCCGCCAGCCTGGACAGCCGCTAGGCGACCACGGAGACCAAACCCTTCCAAGCCATGTACCTTGAGCTGCTTTAACAAAGCCTGCTCCGCGGCTTGGGGCTCGAAGGCCCAGGGCTCCGCGCTAGATACTGGAATCTGGAGCTGTGTAATCTCAGGGATTTTCGCTCCGATACCGGAGTCGCTGGGTAGAACAATCTCTCGCGGTCGCAAAACGGTGATCTCGTCAGTCAGCGCCTGGAGGCCTGCCAATCCTGCATATTCAGCGACCGTGAATTCGCCCGTAGAGAGATCGATCAGAGCTGCGCCCACGATGTCATTTGCTTCGACCAGCCCCATCAGATACGCCGGCTCCCGCGCTTCTAGGTAGTTGGCGTCGGTCAGCGTTCCGGGCGAAACAACACGGACGACTGCGCGCTTTACGAGCCCTTTTGCCTTCTTCGGATCCTCGATCTGTTCACAGATGGCGACACGGAACCCTTTGCCAACGAGCTTGGCTAAATAGCCTTCCAGTGCGTGGAACGGCAACCCACACATCGGAATACCGTTGCCAGCCGCGTCCTTAGAACGCGAGGTCAGTGTTAGGTCTAGTGTTCTCGCCGCGACTAGTGCGTCCTCATAGAACATCTCGTAGAAGTCGCCCATTCGAAAAAAGACGATAGCTTCCGGATGCTGGCGCTTGGCATCGAGGTACTGCCTCATGGCAGGCGTGACGGTGGAAGCGGTACTCGGCATAGATTCGTAATCGGGAACAGGCAAGCCGCGCGCAACGCCATAGAGTCGCCTCCAACACGACACCTGTAACCGACTGTATTATCTCTCGCATGCTTGTCCTGTCGCTTGATACCACCTCCCGAGCAGGCAGCTGCGCACTTGCGCGCGACGGACGGCTTGTACGGGTCCAGGTGGGCGAGCCCTCACGAGAGCACGAGGGACAGCTCCCAATGGCCCTTGGCACACTGCTCGATCGCGAGTCGGTCACCCTACAGGATATTGATGGCTACGGAGTGGCGATTGGCCCTGGATCGTTTACCGGCCTTCGAGTGGGTATCGCTACGATGCAGGGCTTGGCCATGGCGACGGACAAACCCCTCGTCGGCGTTTCGGCACTCGATGCACTAGCCAGACTCGCCGTCGCAGGACGTGAGACTTCTGCACGCATCAAATCAAACGAAACAGCTCGAGGCATAACCCGGTCTATGGGGCGAGACGCATTGATCGTCGCGTGGATTGACGCATGGCGAGGAAACGTATTCTCTGCGACTTACGAAGAAGGCCGGGCTGTCGGCGAACCTACCCTGTCCCATCCTGAAGCGCTACTGGATCACTTAAAAAAACGAGCAAGTCTGTTCATTGGCGACGGCGCAGCTCGCAATATTCATCTCATTCGCGCCGCGTGCGGGGACCATGCGCAACCGGCTAATCCAATCGCACCGCCATTGGCCGGCGCCATCGCGGGGATTGCGACCGAGGTCCTGAATACGGGTCAGCACCCTTTACCTCACACAATATCTCCACTCTACGTGCGTCAATCAGACGCGAACTTCACCACTCGCTCTAGGCCTGTCTAGATGGCCATGTCACGTTACTGGGTCGAGCGCCTAGTCGACAATCAGGATCTCGACGGCGTTCTTGAGATCGAGGCGGCGTCGTTCAGCAATCCCTGGACTCGTGAGATGTACACCAAGGAACTTCAAAACACCCCCGTGTGCCACACTTTTATCGTGCGAAGCAAGGAATGGAACGTGGCCGGGTTTTGCTCATTCTGGATCGTTTGTGACGAAATGCAGATCAATAATGTTGCACTCCGCCCACAATGCCGCACCCAGGGGGCTGGCACCCTACTTCTGCGTTCCGCAATTGGCGCAGCAACGGAGCTTGGAGCAAATCGAGCCATCCTGGAAGTGCGCGCGTCCAACCGTCCAGCACGGCGCTTTTACGAGCGTCTCGGATTTTATATTGCTGGCAGACGCCGAGACTATTACACGAATCCAGCAGAGGACGCGCTGATTCTTCGGCGAGACAAGGGGGCTTCCAGCTAGCAGCTGGAGCGCGCCCGATCCGATGTGCTAAGGTTCGCTGTGTCCGCCAACACTACGCAACACCTTCTTGATGACGGGAGGAGACGCCTATGGATGGAACAGAGGCACAGATCGTGAAAAGTCTGTTAATCCAGAGCGACGCTCGCTACCGCCAGCTTGACACGCAACACCATGAGCTAGACCATCGCTTGCACCGGCTGACCGAGAAGTGCCACCTCTCCAATTCCGAACAGTTTGAAGAGGTCACCCTTAAGAAACGCAAGCTGGCATTAAAGGATCTAATGGAAGGCATGGCCCGCAACTACAGAAAAAGGGGCAGACACGTCCGCGAGTAGTTGTCCGCCGGTAAACGCGACGTTGCCGGACATATTTTCGGAACCTCTTTCTTCGCAGAAAGAACGGACAGAAAGACTGACGGACACAGCTGGGTGTCCTTGACACCACGTATTCGAGGAACAATCGCACTCGGTGGCAAGTCTATGAGAATCGATCCTGCAGGCTGGCCGTTCGTTGGAGGCGCCTTAGCCCTGGCCCTGGTGGCTGCACTCAGCGTCGGGGAAGTACTGGCCCTGGCCTTTGCTCTTCTCGTTGGCTTCTTCCTTTTTTTCTTTCGAGATCCAGATCGACAGGTGGCACCGGGGACCAACGTGGTGCTGGCACCAGCCGACGGTCGAATCATTGTCGCCGGCCCCGCCGTAGGACCAGGATCCCCGGAAGGGCGCTGGCGCCAGATCAGCATGTTCCTGTCTCCCATGGACGTGCATGTCAACCGCATGCCGGTTAGCGGTAAAGTCACCAAGATCCACTATCACCCGGGAAGATTCCTGCCAGCGTACCGGTCTAATGCCGGGCATCTAAACGAGTACACCGAAGTATGGGTAAACCACTGCGGTGAAAGAATTATCGTAAGACAGATGGTCGGCCTCCTGGCCAGGCGAATTGTTTGTCGTATAAATACCGGGGACGAGGTTATGGCTGGCCAGCGGTTTGGTGTTATGAAGTTTGGGTCCCGAATGGACGTATTTGTGCCGCCAACTACGGAACTACAGGTAAAGATTGGCGATCGGGTAACTGCTGCGACGACCATCATCGCCATATTGCGGAAATAATGGTTATCGAAATGACTCACCAGACGTCCCGTCTCCGAATGCTCAGGCCGCGCCGACGGAAGGTCAGCGTGCAGCGCCGCCGATTTCGTCGCGGCGTCTATTTACTGCCTAGCCTGCTCACAATGGGAAACATGTTCTGCGGATACGCATGCATTGTTCACGCAATGCGAGGCGAATTTGTCACGGCAGCACCATTTATTGGTTTCGCCGTCGTGGTCGATATGCTCGACGGGCGTATCGCCAGAATGACAGGAACAACTAGTGCCTTCGGGGTTGAGTTTGACTCGTTGGCCGACATTATTTCATTCGGCATGGCGCCGGCAATCCTCACTTTCGCATGGGGCCTTCAACCACTTGGCCGACTGGGATGGGCGGCGGGATTTCTCTTCGTGGCTTCGGCCGCCGTACGCTTGGCGCGATTCAATATCCAAACGGGATCGCAGGATAAACGCTACTTCGTAGGCATGCCGAGCCCGGCAGCGGCGGGAGTACTAGCCGCAACAGTCTTCGCGTATCCAATCGGTTTTCAAGACTACTTCGAAGCACTCCCGGTACTCGCGATGATCGCTGTACCAGCACTGCTTATGGTCAGCACGGTACGCTTCCGAAGCTTTAAGAATCTCGACCTACAAGCTCGGCGGAAATATCCGGTGCTGTTACTGGTAGCCCTCGGCTTGGTATTACTTGCAGCCCGCCCTGAACTAGTGCTCGTCGTCCTAGCCTACGGATACCTTACCGCTACGGTGGTGGAGACGACATGGCACCGATTGCGTCGACGGCAGAACGACGGAACACGGGCAGGCGACATAGTCACTCAAGATGAGCCCTCAGGCCTAGAACGCAATTCTTAAAACGTACGGTCCGTTCGTGGATCGCAGCAAAGAATACAGTTTTTGAATCGATCTTCCTGTACGATCGGAGCTTTTTAGAGCCATGATCAACTACGACAGGTTTTTCTCCTCAGCCGGTAAAAAGATGCGGGAGTCGGCAATCCGGAGAATGGGCACCGTCATCGCCAGCGACGCCGACGTTATTTCATTCGCAGCAGGGTATCCCGACCCCGATTCGTTCCCCTTAAGCGCCGTGCGGGATGTCATGGCGGATCTGCTGGCTGGGACTAACGGCGACGTTTTACAGTACGGCCCAACCCGCGGTCATCGGCAATTGCTCGATTCAATCACCGAATTACTGACTAGCCGGCAAATTGAAGCGACTCCGGACGAACTATTGATCACGTCTGGATCTCAACAGGGGCTCGACCTCATCGCCCGTGTGCTTGTGGAGCCTGGCGACGTCGTACTCGTAGAGCTTCCGGCCTATACCGGTGCAATCGCAGCATTCACAAACGCGCAGGCCCGCCTTGTCGGTATCACACAGGACGAGGACGGCATTAACCTGATCAATCTGGATGAGGTCTACCTGCGGCAACGGCGGGCGGAGCGGCGCGTTTCGCTCCTGTATCTTGTCCCAAATTTTCAGAACCCGACAGGAGTGTTACTGAGCCAAGCAAAGCGACAGAGCCTCCTCGAGTGGGCGGAGCGTCGTGATGTGATGATCATCGAAGACGATCCGTACGGCTCGCTTTACTTCGACGGTGCAACAACCAAACAAGAAACACGAGCGATCCGGTCATACGACGACCGCGGGCGAGTGATCTACCTGAGCAGTTTCTCTAAAACCCTGGCACCCGGGCTTCGTGTCGGTTGGATGGTAGCTCCTGCGACGCTCGCCGATCGATTCGAGACGGCCAAGCAGGCAGCGGACTTGATGACGGGCAGCCTGGACCAACTTGTCGTGCAAGAGCTGCTGCACCGGGGCACACTCGATGAGATCGTGCCAACCCTGCGCCAGCTCTATCAACGCAAGCGCGACGTAATGGAGCGCTCCCTTCGAGCCAACCTCGGAAACAATCTGCGGTGGTCGACGCCCAAAGGCGGATTCTTCGTCTGGGCGACATTGCCTGACGGCGTAGATGATTTAACCTTACTTTCACGTGCTTTGAGCCTTCGACTGGTGCTCGTGATCGGCAGCGCCTTTTACGTAAACGGCGCCGGTCATGATCGAATCCGGCTTGCCTTCTCCTCTTGCACAGAATCGCAAATCGACGAAGGCATCAAACGTCTCGGCTCCGCGCTAGCCGGCCCCGCAACCAACTCCGTGTAGTCTTCCAAAACCAATCCTGCAGTTACTGGGTGACAGGATCGTCAACTGGCGCGATGGCACCTGAAGCTCGTACCATTCTTTCTCTGCCCAGTCTTCGCCCCGGCAGTGCCGCTAGCGGAGTATGCGCGTCCTCACGAAATAGCATGCCCGTCGGACGCAGAGCCTCGACAACTCCTTCTCGCGAAATGGTGACGATTGCCACCAGGGAGGGCTTCAGGGCTGGATCGACCAATGGCGCCCCAATCAGGTTTCCACGGTCGTGCGTGCCCATGACAGCACCTGTCTCGCCCATAAAAACGGTCACTGATGGCATCAGACCCGGCACGACAACGATGCCACTAAAGGCACTTGGCGGTAGGATCGGGCGAGTCGTTGTCGATTTTAACCAGCGCTGATTGCCGTTCCCTCGGTTAACAGCTCGTATTACGTTATCCAGCGAGGCGAGATAGACAACATCTCCGTCAGCCGAGGCGCCAATCACGTCGCCGCCGTTTCTCCATTTCCACGCAAGCGAGCCGGTATCAGCCTCAAGTGCATAAAAAAAGTTGTCGGTCGAGCCCACGAAGACGCGATCGCGGGCAGCCGCCGGTTTACTGAGAGTTCCAGGAAGCGCTTGTTCCCAAAGTGGCTCACCGCTCTCTAACTCCAGCGCCACGACTCGACCGTCGGCCAACGTGAGGTACAAAGCGCTATCACCCCCAGGCACTGCTGGGTGTGACGATGGCGCGCCAAGGGCTCGACGCCAAATCAATGCACCATCCGCGGCCCGGAAAGCCATTACGTCACCTGGCTCAGTGATGGCGATCAGCCAGCCGCTGTCCCACACCAAAGGAGCCGTGATGGGTTCCTCAACCGCAACAGACCAGAGGTCGGAGCCTGTCGCCGCGTCGAGCGCCCGGATCCTGCTTCGACTGACTGTAAAAAGTGAGGCCTCGCCGACAACGACGGGAGCAACGGTATCGATAACCCGACTCCATTCCATGAGGCCCGTTTCACGACCCAGAGCAAGCAGGAGGTCCTGGCGCAGCGGAATATAAATGTGATTCTGGTCCATCGCGCCAGGAGCTGACGGAACGATGGGCAAGGTGAGCGTCCAGGCCAACTCGGCTGGCAATAACGGTGCTGGAGCAGCCTTGGCGTCTCGCCACATGCGCGCTATTGCCTCCCGGCGCTGATCAAGGCTGATCGAGGAAGTTTGCCCTGCCTCAAGCCAGGCAGCCCCAGCCACCAAGAGCACGAGCGTCCCCATTGCAGTGAACGGGCGAAACCGCGCGGTTCGAATAACGCGCACTCGGTATAATAACTTGCGACGCCGAGACATAACGTCCCGGAGTTGTACGAGTATCCTCTCAGTGTCCCATCAGACGATCGTCGTTCTCGACTTTGGCTCGCAGTACACGCAGCTCATCGCGCGCCGTCTGCGTGAGTTGTCGGTCTACTCCGAGGTGGTGCCTTTCAGCACGCCCATTGAAACTCTGAGGGCCAAAGAGCCCAGCGGGCTTATCCTCTCCGGCGGCCCCTTTAGCGTGTCAGATTCTGACGCACCAAAGTGCGATCCAGAAATCTTCAACTTCGGCGCTCCCGTGCTAGGGATCTGTTATGGCATGCAACTTATGACCGACGCTATGGGCGGAGATGTACGTCGATCAGGTCATCGCGAGTTTGGCCACGCACTGGTCGAAGCGACTGGAGATACGAAGGCACGTGCCCATCTGTTTTCAGGGATACCCAGTGAGTTTCACGTCTGGGCGAGTCACGGGGACGACGTGGCATCTGTTCCGCCTGGATTCTCAGTGACCGCTACGGGTGAAACGGTGCCTGTTGCTGGCATGGCCGCCTCGGATCGCTCCCTCTACGGATTATTGTTTCACCCGGAGGTCGTTCACACTGAGCATGGAACTGAGATTCTCCGCAACTTCGCCTATCGCATTTGCGGATGCCGTGGCGATTGGACAACCGCGTCATTTATCGACGAAGCGACGGCTAAAATTCGGGCGCAGGTCGAAAATGGCAAGGTCGTTTGCGGACTCTCTGGAGGAGTTGACTCAACTGTGGCGGCTCTTCTTATGCACCGCGCTATTGGCGAGCGATTGACGTGTATTTTTGTAGACAATGGGTTGCTTCGCCATGACGAGGCCACCCAGATCCGCACTCGCTTCACCGATAAGATGCAGCTTCCTTTGGATTGTGTCGACGCGTCAAATCTTTTTCTCGACCGACTCGCTGGCGTGATTGACCCCGAAGAGAAACGAAAAATTATCGGCGGCGCATTTATTGATGTATTTCAGAAGCGCGCCGAGGAGCTTGGTGGCTTTGATTTCCTTGGCCAGGGGACACTATATCCGGATGTAATCGAATCGGCGTCAGTGCTCGGCCCGTCGGTTGTCATCAAGAGCCATCACAACGTCGGAGGCTTACCTGAACGGATGCACTTCAAGCTCGTCGAGCCGCTGAGGGACCTCTTCAAGGATGAGGTTCGACAGGTCGGCCGGGATCTCGGCCTTGATCCAGAGTTTGTCGTTCGACAACCCTTTCCTGGGCCAGGACTAGCCGTGCGAATCCTCGGTGACATCACCCGCTCACGCCTAGAACTGCTTCGACTCGCTGACAGAATTGTGGCGGAGGAGATCCGCAGCGCGGATTGGTACGAGCGCGTCTGGCAGAGCTTTGCGGTGCTCTTGCCAGTGCAAAGCGTCGGCGTTATGGGAGATTCGCGTACGTATGAGTACACAGTGGCTATTCGCGCGGTCGAAAGCCTCGATGGCATGACAGCTGACTGGGCGCGTTTGCCGCACGAACTGCTCGCGTCCATTTCATCCCGCATCGTCAATGAGGTCCGCGGCATCAATCGTGTCGTCTACGACATTTCATCGAAGCCCCCGTCCACTATTGAGTGGGAGTAGACGTGGCAGAGTTTGTTCACCTTCACCTGCACACGGAATTTTCACTTCTCGACGGGGCATGTCGCATCGACGAGCTTCTCGACGAAGCCGTCAAACTGAAGATGCCAGCCCTGGCGGTAACTGAACACGGAAATTTATTCTCGTCTGTCGCCTTCCACGATCACGCTCGCGATCGGGGCTTGAAACCCATACTCGGGTGCGAAGTATACGTTGCGTCGGGTAGCCGCCATACGAAATCAGGTCCACAGACAGAAACGAATCATCTCGTGCTCCTTGCCGAGACGGAGCAGGGCTATCGGAACCTTATTCGACTGGTCTCTGCTGGATACACCGAGGGTTTCTACTACCGTCCGCGGATCGACAAAGAGCTTCTTTCTGAGCACTCGGAAGGACTCATCGGTCTTTCCAGCTGCCTAAAAGGCGAGGTCGCAAGCGCTCTTAGAGTGGAGCAGGCCAAGCCTGCCTTGCAAGCAGCTGCGCGACTTCGCGACATCCTCGGACCTCGAAATTTCTTTCTCGAAATGCAGTATCAGGGGATCGAGGAGCAGAAGATAGTCAATCGCGGCCTCCTTCCCTTGGCCCGCGAGCTTAATCTTCCGATAGTGGCCACTAACGATGTTCACTACCTGCACCAGGGCGACTCGCAGCCACATGACGTCCTTCTCTGCATTGGAACCGGAAAGACCGTGAATGACGCCCAGCGATTGCGCTACCACGGCGATCAGTTTTTTCTCAAGACAGCTGACCAGATGGCTGCAGTTTTTGGTGACCATCCAGAAGCGCTTCGGAATACCTTGCTTATCGCGGAACGCTGTGATGTCACCATCCCTAAGGGACAGAATCACCTTCCGTCGTTCGACGTACCAGAAGGCTCCACGCTTGATGGTTATTTTGAGGAGGTCGTTCGAAAAGGATTTTCAGAGCGCATGGTACGACTCCAGCACCTTGCAACAGCCGGCCAACTACAGCACACCATCGACGAGTACGTTCGTCGGCTTGAGTACGAACTGGCAATGATAAAGACGATGGGCTACGTCGGCTACTTCCTGATCGTCTGGGATTTTATCCGCTATGCGCGTGAAGAAGGCATCCCGGTCGGGCCTGGTCGAGGATCAGCTGCTGGTTCGCTCGTGGCCTGGGCCATGCGCATAACGGACGTAGACCCACTTGGTTTCGATCTGATTTTCGAACGTTTCTTAAACCCGGAGCGCGTATCCCTACCGGACATCGACGTTGATTTCTGTGAGCGTCGTCGCGGCGAGGTGATTGACTATGTCACCAGAAAATACGGTCGAGAGAACGTCGCGCAGATCATCACGTTTGGGACCATGAAGGCGAAGGCTGTGGTGCGCGACGTCGGGCGCGCGCTCGATATCCCGTACGCCGATGTCGACCGGGTCGCGAAACAGATTCCCGCCATGCTTGACATGACGCTCGATCGCGCCCTCGTGGAAAACCCGGCGCTGAAGGACCTCGTCGCTAAGGACAGCAAGGTAAAGGAAATACTCGACATCGGACGTCGCCTTGAAGGCATGTCGCGCCACGCTTCTGTGCATGCGGCTGGCGTTGTAATCGCGCCTGGCCCGGTGACCGACTACGCCCCGCTCTACAAAGGAGCACGCGACGAAATTACAACACAGTGGAACATGAAGGAAATCGAGCGAGTCGGGCTACTCAAGATGGACTTCCTGGGCCTCAGCACGCTCACGCTAATTCATGATGCACTTGCCGAAATTCGGCGCACGGAGGACATTGACCTCGACATCGACAATATACCGGTGGACGACGCCAAGACATTTAAACTGTTTAGCGATGGCCAGACTTTTGGTGTCTTCCAGTTTGAGAGCTCAGGTATGCGCGAGCTCCTTAAGAAGGCGCGCCCTGAGCGTCTAGAAGACCTCATCGCTCTCAATGCACTGTATAGGCCTGGGCCGCTCAAATCTGGCATGGTGGACGACTTCGTATCCAGGAGACAGGGCAAGACGCCGATCAAATACGAGCTGCCTCAACTTGAGCCGATTCTGTCAGAGACCTACGGCATCATCGCGTACCAAGAGCAGGTCATGCGCATCGCGCAAGCACTCGCTGGCTTTACGTTGGGACAGGCCGATGTTTTACGCAAGGCCATGGGAAAGAAAAATGTACAGGTCATGGCCACGCAACGAGAGCAGTTCATAGCTGGTGCAAAGGGGCAGGGCATTGCCAGTCGGAAAGCCGCCAAACTTTTCGAGCTAATTGAGTACTTTGCGGGCTACGGCTTTAACAAGTCCCACTCTACGGCATACGCTTTACTTGCCTATCAAACGGGGTATCTCAAAGCGAACTATCCATGGCATTTTACTGCCGCGCTGCTAACCATCGAATCACAAAACAGCGACAAGCTAGCGGTATATCTAAAAGAGTCTCGGGACAGGGGCATTCCAGTCCTGCCACCAGACATCAACAAGAGCGAACTGACATTTTCAGTGGACCATGGGAAGGGTGTTCGATTCGGCCTCTCAGCTATTAAGGGTCTTGGCGAGGGGGCGGTGCAAGCCATCCTTGCCGCGCGCAAAGAGCTTGCTGGACAAATTCCATCTCTGTACGCACTCTGCGAAATTGTCGACCTTCGTATCACGAACAAGCGGGTCTTGGAGGCCCTCGTCAAGTCCGGAGCCAGCGATTCACTCGCAGGTGGAGGAGGACGCGAAGGGCGCGCCAGGCAATTTGCCAGCATTGACGCGGCGTACGAGCAGGGGGTCAGGAATCAACGGGACAGAGACCTCGGTCAGACACAGTTGTTCGGCAGCGACGAAGGGGATGGGGTCGTTGCACCACCGACGCTGCCGTCCGCAGCTCCGTGGACAGAGATCGAACAACTCCAGCACGAAAAAGATGCACTCGGCCTGTATTGGTCTGGGCACCCGATGGATCGCTTTGCTGCTGCGCTCGGCGCGTATGGCGCGAAGACGACCGAGGACCTCAATGGGCGAAAGCCTTCTGACGAGGACTCTTCACCGAACCAAACAGCAGTCGGTCCTCGTGAGAATCGAGTGGGATCTCGGGCGGCCGAAGAGATTTCTATTGGTGGCATTGTATCTGGACTTCGCCCATTGAAAACTCGTAAGGGTCAGCCGATGTGCGTCATCACCATGGATGACTCACACGGAAGCGTGGAAATCGTCGTCTTCCCAGAACCGTTTCAACGGTACGGCCACCTGGCCGAGACCGGTCAGATGGTCCTTGTAAAAGGCAGGCTGGAGAGGGACGACGAATCGACACGGATTCTAGCTTCTGAGATCGCGCCAATCTCCACTATCACTGAGAAGCTAACGTCCTCAGTCGCCATTACACTGTCGGTGCCCCCCCATGATCGCAACACGTTTATGAAATTGTGGGATTTACTACTGGAACACAAGGGAGATCGCCCCGTCACGATCGATCTTATTGAACGGGAGCGCCACTTGCGCGTCAGAATGGATGTAAACACACAGATTCTGGTCCGGCCATCCGAGCAGCTTGTCTCAGGTGTAGAAGGAATATGTGGCGCCGGGTCGATTGTCCTTCGGTGACCGGGATCTAGGGCTCCCATGATTGAACGCATATGGGAGACCGCCACCTACGACGCTGAACCCATCGATTTCCTAATACGCGAGTTACACATTTCGCCGATTGTCGCTCGGCTACTATGCATCCGCGGCCTGCAGGACCTTGAGCGGGCTAGGCGCTTTCTGGCTCCATCGCTGGACGACCTTCACGACCCATTTCTACTCACGGACATGGCGGTAGCTATTGAGCGGATCCTCAGAGCTGTGGCTCACAAAGAACGGATCGCAGTTCACGGCGACTATGACGTCGACGGCGTAACGTCGACCGTTATTCTGCGTCGAGTTCTTGAGATGCTTGGGGCCGACGTAACCCATTTCATACCAGAGAGGGTACGTGACGGCTACGGCCTACAAGTTCCGGCTCTTGATCGTTTATATGCAGATGGCGTCCGACTAGTCATCTCTGCGGATTGTGGCATCCGAGCCTCAGACGCGGCACGTCACGCCACTGCGCTTGGACTCGATCTGATAATTACTGATCATCACGAGCCTGGCGATCAGTTGCCGCCGGCCCTGGCTGTCATCAATCCCAAGCGCCATGATTGCCGGTATCCTGATAAGAACCTCGCAGGAGTTGGCGTCGCACTCAAAGTCGTACAGGCACTCTGTCTCAGGGCTGACCGGGCCAGCTGGTTACCAGCATTTGTCAAAATTGCAGCTATCGGAACCCTGGCTGACATGGTCCCGCTCACCGGTGAAAATAGAATTATTTCAAAGCTGGGGCTGGAAATGCTGTCAACCGGCCGGCACAGAGTAGGACTCCGATCGCTTCTGGACGTTTGCGGACTCTCTCACAAAGAGATCGACAGCTATCACGTAGGGTTTGTGATCGGCCCACGTATTAATGCCGCCGGACGAATGAGCACACCCGACATAGCGGCCAGACTTCTCCTGGCTTCTGACGAGTCAATGGCTGACGAAGCCAAGTGTCTCGCCCAACTCCTTCAGTCAGAAAACATGCGGCGGCGATCGGAAGAGGCGGACATAGTCAAGGAGGCCCGGGCGGCCGTCGACTCTGATGTAAATATTAGTTCACGCTCCGTGATCGTGGTCGCCGGCGAGAACTGGCACCGAGGCGTCATTGGAATTGTCGCCTCTAAGCTTGTTGACCTGACGCACCGACCAGCGATAGTGCTCTCCATCGACGGTGAAACTGCGCACGGGTCGTGTCGAAGCATTCCATCGTTCGACATGCTCGCGGCGCTCGAATCATGCTCACACGTAATGACCAAGTTCGGCGGACACAAACAGGCTGCGGGACTGACCCTTGAGGCCTGTCGTATCACCGAATTGCGAGACCAGGTCAATGCCTATGCGGATCAACAGACACAGGCCGGGGACTTTCGGCCTCGTCTTTCGATCGATGCTTCCCTGACTTTCAACTCGATTAGCGAACAGATAGCGTCCGAGCTCTCCGCCCTCGGTCCATTTGGCATTGGCAACCCCCGCCCTGTTTTCAGCGCTGGCTCCGTGGAAATCGTCGACGGCCCGCGTCTACTCAAGGAACACCATCTTAAAATGTCTTTTCGCCAAGAGGGCAAGGTAATACGAGGCATTGCCTGGCGTGCAGCCGATCGTAAGGGCTTCGTTACGGCCAATCGGAACAAAATCGACGTGGCGTTCTCTCTCGAACAAGACAGTTGGCGAGGCGAGCGGTACCTGCAGCTAAATGTAATAGATTTCCGTCCGTCCGAACACTAACGCCCAGGGACAGCCTAGCCAGGTCCATCTAATACGCCGCTAGCCAACTCAGTTCAAACGGTGGCGACTGAAGGGGTAAGATCACAGTAATGAAATGGCAAAAGCGCGCCAGGATTGGCTTGGCTGCGTTCGGGGTAGTTGTAGCGATCGCGGTGTACATGACAATGGGCGAACGTCAAAACGCGCCGACCGTAAACCGAACACCAAGCCTCGATCCCAGCGCGGTACTTGAAAGCGTCGGGGCCACGTTTCAGCAGTTCAGAGAAGCCAGACAGGACTACGTCATCGAGGCCGATCGACAACTGACTTACGAAGGTGGTGCCAGCAAGTTCGTCGGTGTGACCATCACGGTCCGTCAGCGCGCCGGCCGCAACTTCAGGCTATCAGGACGCGAGGCGCAAGCTGGTCAGGGCCAGACGGACATCGATCTTTTAGGCGACGTGACGCTTGCCGCCAGCGATGGCTTTCTTGCAACGGCAGACCACGCCGTCTTCAGTGAAGCCGATGCGACCGTTCGGGTGTCGGGGCCTGTATCCTTCCAGCGAGGACAAATGACCGGATCTAGTGTTGGCATGACCTACGATCAGGAAACCGACACCTTGTCATTACTTGCACAAGCCCATGTGACGGTGACCGACGCAAGCGGCGTCGCTGCAACCGAGTTCCATGCAAATACTGCGACACTGGACCGCCTACAGAGTTCGCTCACACTTATCGGGGATGTACATGTGTTGCGCGGCCAGCAGGTATTAGAAGCCGCCGAGAGTGATGTACATCTATCAACGGGCATGGATTTTGTGACCGCAATCGAACTGCGAAGAAACGCGACTGTCGTTGGCGGTAGCGCGTTTGACTCGATGGCAGCGCAGGATATTGATCTGAACTACACAGAGGACGGTGCGACGCTTGAGCACGTACTTCTCTCCGGAGACGGCGCAATCGTGATGAAAGCTCCGAGCGGGGAGACGGGACGAAAATTCGTCGGCGACCTCCTGGATCTGTCCTTTGCGCCGGATGCCTCTCTAACTCGCGCCGTTGGAAATGGGCATGTCAACGTTGCGCTACCCAGCTCGCCAGAGTTGGCCGCAAGAAGCATCGGAGCAGCTGCATTCGAAGCCACAGGAGAGCCTGGGAAGGATCTTACTTCGGCCCGGTTTAATGGCAACGTGGAATATCGTGAGGAGGCAAGCGAAGGACGAGTCCCGCGAGTGATCCGTTCCGACAACCTTAGCCTCGTCTTTGCCGGAGCTTCAGTAACAGCGGCAGTTTTCGAAAACGGAGTCCAATTTACAGAACAGGGACTTCAAGCGTCTGGTGCTCGGGCCGAGTACGACCCGACCAATGCCACGCTCCGTTTGTCTGGAGCCGACGGCCTGGCTGCCCCCCGCGTCTCCGACGCGCAGATTGAAGTCGAAGCCGACGTAATCGACGTCACCCTCGACAAAGGACAGATCACCGCTGTCGGATCAGTCACGACGTTGCTCTACGCGAGCGCGTCAGGACGACTCCCCGGGCTATTGGAAGAGGGGGAACCAGTCAACGTCAGCGCGAATACCCTTGAGTACCAAAGAGGAACAGGCCTAGCCCTATATGCAGGAAACGCAACGTTGTGGCAAGGGGCGACGGCTCTTCGGGGCGATGAGATCGTCCTCGATCGAGCAAGCGCCAACCTGATCGCTTCAGGAACCGCACGGTCGACAATCGCCCTAGATCTCGGAGAAGCCGTTGGGCGTGCCACCGAAATTCGCTACTACGAAGACAGGCGTACTATTGTCTATGAAACTCCGGCCCCAACCCCAGATTCTATAAATGTCTCATTGCCATCTCGGCTCAGTGGACCCCAAGGAGATATTGGCGCGTGGCGTATTGAGGTTGTCCTCGGCCGTATGACGTCAAGCACAGAAAAACTCGAAGCCAACGGAAATGTCAGTGCTCATCTTGGCGCCCGTGTAGTTACGGGCGACAGCCTGGCATATTTCGCCGCAGACGAACGGTACGTGATAAACGGTATCCCGACAGTGCCGGTTACTATAGCGGAGGACTGTCGGGAGACCAGCGGCAGAACCATTACCTTCTTCAAATCATCTGAGCGCATCGTCGTTGACGGAAGAGAAGAGGTTAGGACTCAATCTAAGCGTGGCACGTCGTGCGTAGCTGAGCCCACTCTCCAATGACAATGCTAGAGACGCACGCACTCACCAAATCCTATAGCGGTCGTACGGTTGTTCGTGGCGTAAGCTTAAAAGTTGCCTCCGGTGAAGTAGTTGGCCTACTCGGGCCGAACGGAGCAGGCAAGACGACAACGTTCTACATGACAGTTGGCCTAGCCGCCCCAGATGCAGGACGGGTCATTCTGGACAGCGAGGACGTGACCGACGATCCCATGTATGTGCGTGCCAGGAAAGGGATCGGGTACCTGCCACAGGAGGCTTCGATTTTTCGCGGCCTTACAGTTGAGCAAAACATTCTAGCTATTCTTGAGACTTTAGATCTGAGCGGTCGCGAGCGACGAACAAGGCTGGAAGAGCTCCTAGACGAACTCAACCTAACGTCACTTGCGAAGGCTCCCGCCTATACGTTGTCTGGCGGGGAACGCCGACGAGCAGAAATAACCCGCGCGCTGGTAGTCTCGCCGAGATTCATGCTCCTCGACGAGCCCTTTGCCGGCATCGATCCGATCGCCGTCACAGACATCCAGAGAATCATCGTCCATCTGAAGGACCGTGGCATCGGCGTGCTTGTTACCGATCATAATGTCCGTGAGACCCTTCGCATCACCGACAGAGCCTACATCGTGCACGACGGGGCAATTTTCAAGAGTGGCACGCCTGAGTTGCTTGCCACAGACGACGAGGTGCGGCGAATATACCTCGGGGCCGACTTCCGCCTGGATTAGGATATTTTCAGTACTGGGACAGTGAAAACAAGCATCTGATTACATGGCTATCTCGCAAAGACTGCAGACCAAGCTTGCTCAGAAGCTGGTACTCACACCATCCCTGCAACAAGCGATTAAGCTTCTTCCCATGTCAACACTCGAACTCTCTGAGTTACTCAACCAGGAAATGGTCGAGAACCCGATGCTTGAAGAAGTTCCGACCGAAGAACTACAACCGGTCGAGTTATCCACTGAAAAACAAAACGAGAAGGCCTCAGACAAGGAAAAGACAGACACCTGGGACGACCAAGACTACGAATATTTTTTTGGAGATTACCTTGACGACGGCTACCGATCGCGTTTACCGGCAGAAGTCAAGGAGGCCTCTCCAATTGAAAACACACTTTCGACAAACGCCTCACTGTCCGATCACCTCCTCTGGCAGCTTTCGATGCAAAGCGACGATCCGCTAATACGCGAAATTGGAGAGGCGATTATCGGCAATCTTGACGGCGACGGACAACTGATGGCGACGGTCGAAGAATTGGCAGGTATGGGCCCTTGGCTTACCGAAGACGTCGAACGTTCCCTCGCACTGGTCCATACCTTCGATCCAATCGGAGTTGCTGCGCGTGATCTTCAGGAGTGTCTCTTGCTACAGCTTCGACACCTTGGCGTAGGCGGAGTATCGGCCGAAAAAATCCTGCCGGCAGAGAAAATCGTCAACGACTGCATGCGTCTCCTCCAGAATCATCAATTACCAGAAATCGCACGGAAGATTGGAATATCGATCGAGGATCTCAGGCCGCATATCGAGACCATTCGGCACCTCGATCCGAGACCAGGAAGTCGCTACAACCCTTCCGCTTCGCAATACGTTATTCCAGATGTGTATATTGCGAAGGTTGAGGAGAAGTATGTCGTTTTGCTTAATGAAGATGGCTTGCCTCAGCTTCGCATCAGTCCAGTGTATCGTCGACTGATGGACAAGAACGTAGCCGAGAACACCGACGAAACTCGAGCATATGTCAAAGATAAATTTCGTTCAGCGCTCTGGCTGATTAAGTCAGTTGAACAGCGGCAGAAGACTATCTACAAGGTTGCGAGCAGCATCCTCGACTTCCAACGGGAATTCCTCGATCATGGCATCGAATATCTGCGCCCACTCGTTCTGCGAGATGTCGCCAACGATATCGGCATGCATGAGTCGACAGTGAGTCGCGTGGTGACGAATAAGTACATGCACACACCTCAGGGCGTGTTCGAAATGAAGTACTTTTTTCATAGCAGGATCGAAACGGCATACGGCGAAGCGGTCTCCTCGGTAACGATCAAGCAGCGGATCCGCAAGATCATTGAGCAAGAAGCTCCGCAGAAACCACTGAGCGATTCAAAAATCGTGAGCGTACTCCAGGCCGAGGGGCTCGATCTGGCACGTCGCACGATTGCCAAGTATCGTGAAGAGCTTAGAATTCCGACATCTAATCAACGGAAGGCAAGGTACTAAGCCCGCGCAATTGTTTTGGACTATGACGAAGCCAACAGTGAAGAAGGGCAGATCGCCAGCATCTAGCCGGCGAGTCTCTCGAGACACGGGTCGCTTTGTGATCCTTACTGGTCTCTCTGGCGCCGGTAAAACTCAAGCCATTCGCGCCCTCGAGGACCTTGGCTATTTCTGCGTTGACAACCTCCCGACACAGATGATTCCCACTATGGTGGATCTTGCGACGCGAGAGGAAACCAGCGTCGGAAAAGTGGCCATCGTCGTGGATGTGCGAGAGGGTGGCTTCCTCGCTCAGTTCCCGCGAATTTATCGGAAGCTCAAAACACGGAACTCTGTCTCGCCAACGCTAATTTTCCTCGAGGCCAGCGACGCTGCACTCGTCAGGCGCTTCAGCGAGAGTCGGCGTCCTCATCCGCTTGCGCCGGATCGATCCGTCAGCGAAGGCATCGCCGAGGAGCGCCAGAAACTTCAATCGATTCGCTCGATGGCAGACCTCGTTCTCGACACCTCTAACCTAACCGTCCACGAGTTCCGTGAAACATTTATGGGTATCTCGCGTGGGGGTAGTGCCAAAGCGAGCATGGTCCTCAATCTCGTTAGTTTCGGCTATAAACACGGCATCCCGCTAGATGCCGATCTTGTGTTCGATTTGCGCTGCTTACCGAATCCGTATTTCGTCGACGCCCTTCGCCATCTAACCGGGCGGGACCAGGCTGTAATCAGATATATGCGTCGTAATCCAGCGACACGAGAATTTACGGGAAAATTGGAAGCTTTCCTCCAGTTTACGCTTCCATATTACGTTCAGGAGGGAAAGGCCTACCTGACCGTTGCAGTTGGCTGTACCGGTGGACGGCACCGCTCGGTAATGATGGCCGAGACTCTCAAGCGCTCGTTGTCGGGAATTGAGGGGATCAGGTTGCGGGTAACACATAGAGACACATGAGGCGCTGACATGGTTGGTATCGTTGTGGTAACGCACGGGCAACTCTCAATAGAGCTATTGAATGCAACCCAGATGATCGTCGGTGATCTACCAAGATTTACGGCAGTATCTCTTGGGTTGCAGGATCAGACGGACGACGCACGTAATGCGATTGCTCAAGCGATCACACGGGTAGACCAGAATGAAGGCGTACTGCTCCTAACTGATATGTTCGGCGGCACACCTTCGAAACTAGCAATGACCTTTCTCGGAGAAGACAACGTGGAGGTTCTCACTGGCGTCAACCTGCCCATGCTCATTTCGCTGGCGAACCGTAGCGAGCAGGCAAGTTTGCTTGACGTCGCCCGAGAGGCGCGTGACCGTGCTCAGAACGCGGTCTGGGTAGCATCTGACCTGCTCCGGGGTAACAAATCGTGACGACTGCACCTGTAAAAGGCCAATCGAATTCTTTATGATCGTCGACTCGCTTCCAAAAATGACAGGCGTTCTTTATCCGGCTAACGCGGAGGAAACAGGGCGCTTCGTCGTACAGATACTCACACTCGAAATTGTCGATCAGATTGAGCAATTCCCACTTGGTGCGTCCGATCACCTAAACGTCCCCACTGAGGCAAAGAGACCATGAACGACACAGACGTAACACGCGTCGAGAAGCCGTGGGGTTACGAATTGCACTGGGCGATAACTGACCGCTACGTTGGTAAAATCCTTCACGTCGAAGCCGGTCATGCGCTAAGCCTGCAGTACCATAACCAGAAAGATGAAACGATTTACCTTTACTCAGGGCGAATGTATTTCGAGATCGAAGAGAATGGTGTGCTGATAAAACGGACCATGCAAGCCGGTGAACGTGTTCACGTTACGCCTGGAACCGTCCATCGGATGACCGCGATCGAAGACTGTGAGGTCATGGAAGTATCCACACCGGAACTCGACGACGTCGTGAGGCTGGAAGATCGGTACGGGAGGAACACGAAGGAGTAGATTTTTAGATCAGGACTTATCCGTAGCGCCGCAAGGGCAGTCCTTGGCCGGTCACTACGACGAGCCGGAGACCGTCATCAGGCGGCCTCAGAAAGGAATGTCATCGTCGGTAATCGGCGCCATCGACGACTCGTCGAGCTTCCCACCACCGCCAGCCGCACTCCCAGCACGGTCCGCCGCGACGCTGCGGCCGCCACCCCCGCCTCCAAGCAATGTAATCCGATCAGCCTTAATTTCAGTGGTATATCGCTTATTACCTTCCTTGTCGTCCCACTGTCGGGTCTGCAGACGTCCCTCGACATATATCTGCTTACCCTTCACTAGGTACTCCTGGAGGCTTTCGGCTTGCTTACCCCACAGCACGATCCGGTGCCATTCAGTCTTTTCCTGCTTTTGCCCCTGTTTGTCGTTCCATACTTCTGTGGTCGCTAAATTCAGGGTGGAAACAGCCGCACCACCCGCCGTGAAGCGCAACTCCGCATCTCTGCCCAGGTTGCCCACCAGAATCACTTTGTTCACGCTGCCCATCTAGGGTGTCCCTCCTTGTCTGTCGAGGTTCTGCCGAGCCAACCGTCCTGCATCACTGTCGGGAAAGTTGTCGGCCACTGCTTCCCAGGACATACGCGCAGCCTCTATCTCGCCAAGATGCTCCTCTGCAAGTCCCCGCTTGTAGAACGCGTCAGGCACAGCGTTCGTACCCGGGTAATTTAGAATGACCTGGCTGTAAGCAGCGATTGCTTCCTCCCAGGCGTTTTGCGCGTAGTGAGTCTCACCAATGTGAAACTGTGCATCATCTGACTGCTCAGAGCGAGGAAACGTTCGTAAAAATGCGTCAAACCCGTTGACCGCACTGGTCCACTGACCGGCAAAGTAATCAGCCCGCGCGGTCTCGTAGAGGCGCGTTGGCGAAAGGCCGGCGGTTGAAGGCAGCGGAAGCGGCAATGGGACCACAGGAACGACGAGTTCCGAGTCCGGAACAG
>Ga0315339_1000461_pt1 | contig 50908 bp, 42 predicted proteins | sample ASW17metaG_FD_204514 | JGI IMG/M metagenome (GOLD analysis project Ga0315339, IMG submission 204514) | Ammonia-oxidizing marine archaeal communities from Pacific Ocean, United States - ASW #17 | ecosystem: Environmental > Aquatic > Marine > Oceanic | place: USA: California | collected 2016-12-05 | reverse complement strand
TGCGCCCGGTGGGAAAACCGGCGCCGCCTAATCCCCTGAGCTCACTTGCTTCCATTATGGCGATGATTTCTTCAATATCCCTGTCGCCGCTGATACACGCCCGTAAGACATGATAGCCACCATTTTTTTCATATTCATCGAAACCGATATAGGGCGGGATGAGTGGCTCAGTTTGGCCATCGTCTGCGGCAGCTGAGACAGCTTCCGGCGTGGCGTTAGTGATATGACGATGGCCGATTTCCACTACCGGTGCACATTCACAACGTCCCATACAGGGTGCGCGCACAATTCTTACGGCGCTGTCGTCGAGGCGTTTTGAAACGGCGTCGTAAAGCGCCTCGGCGCCCTGCATCTCGCAGCTCAGGCTATCGCAAACCCGGATAGTGAGTGGCGCTGGCGCGCTATTGCCTTCAGCCACAACATCAAAATGGGCATAAAATGTGGCGACCTCATAGACTTCCGCCATGGAGAGCTTCATGTCGTGCGCCAGTGCCGCGAGGTGGCGCGCCGAAAGATGGCCATGACTATCTTGAATAAGATGGAGATGCTCGATCAAAAGATCACGACGGCGTGGTCTGTCGCCCAATAATATTTGAATTTCGCCGAGTGCTTCGCCGTCGATTTGGCGCCCCTTGCCTTCATAGCGCGCGCCGCGCCGACCTTTCCCGGGATGTCCAAATTTACGAATAGCTTGCTCTGCGACCGTCATGGGTTCCTACCTGCCATTGTATTTGGCACCCACTTTGGCAAAGTTTAAGTCATTTGTAAAATTTATTAAAACTATTATTCAATCAATTAAATCAATCAGGTTGTGCTGTAAAAATATCGGAACTCCCAAAGATTTTGACTATGCTCAGCATCGCCTTGGCGGTCGGTGGTTGAGGCTCACGGTCGGCAACGACAAGGCCAACAGAATGGGAAATTTTCGGCGCGACCAAATCGAGCACCTCAGCATCGGCGGGTAAATCAAGCATATTCAATACATGACGCGGCACTATGGCCGCCCATTTCCCGGTTTTGACGTGTAAACCAAGGTCTGCCAGGTCATTTGTTTCGATTTGCGGCGTGGGCCGGCAACCCGCAGCGGCAAACGCGGAATCGATGATACGGCGGTTTTGCATGTCTTTAGACAACAGGCATAGCGGTAATTTAGCAGCGTCTTTCCAGGTTATTTTGGTTGTATGTGTGGCGTTCTGGTGGGTGCTGGCGCGGATGACGCAGTAGTGTTCGCGGTAAAGTGGTGCGGTTTTTACGTTTGGCATGGCTTCGTTATCGAGATAGGTGATACCGAGATCTATTTCGAAGTTATCCAGACCCTGTTGAATTTCGAGCGAGCTCATGGCGCGCGCGGCAACCGAAACATTTGGGTGGCTCTCACAAAAGGGCAGGGTAAGGCGCGAAACTACCGGTAGGGCCGTGGGGACGACGCCTATTCGGAGGCGGCCATGCAGGTTGTCGCGCATTTCACTCAGCTCCTGCACCATTGCGTCCTGATCGGCAAGAATTCGCTCTGCCCATTCGAGTACACGCTGACCTTCGGCAGTAAATCCAATAAAGTGTTGACCGCGCATAACAATTGGAACACCTAGCTCATCCTCAAGGCGGCGAATCGCTGTTGAAAGCGTTGGCTGGGCCACATTGCAGCGCTTGGCGGCACGACCGAAATGGCGCTCCTGGGCGAGAGCAATTAGGTAGTTGAATTGTTTAAGTATCACTTGGGTTACTCACCTTGGCCTGGCGGCTCTACCGGAACCAAAATTATAGCATCGCTGTTGAGCGCCTGTTTGCCAGCATTTTCAAAGCTTGCGGTTAGGCGGGTGCCGAGTACCGATTGGACTTGGCCCAATCCCCATTCGGGATGTTCTGGCAGGCTTATCCAGTCACCAGGTGCAAAAAAGCTAGTTTGTGTGTGTTTGTCCATGGCATCAGGATAGACCGCAAAGTAAATTTGGTCGATGCGCGGCATTCTATTCACTTGGATGGTGATTCCTGGTCACAAGGAGTTGTCGTTCATCCAGTAGCGCACCAGGGATAGCGAATTGATTTGCGTGCCCAGCTTTTCGCCGACGGATAGCCCGCAACGAAACAGGCATCGCTATGGGGATGGGTCATAATAAAAAATGTATACGGAGGTCGACGCCGGCGATAATCGCGCTCGCCTTACCAAAGTCCGCCTGGGCATGGAGCGGTGGATATACTAGCGGCATGAATATCTCCCGCAGACGCCGGCGTTAATCCTACGATGGCCTGCTTTCCCGCGAAGCCAGGCTGGTCACGAAGCTGCTTGAAGGCCCGCTTTGCCGTGCGGTACTGCTTGCAGTGAATCGTTAGATTATACCGTCGATGATAGCAGTGAAGAGGCCTAGCTTTGATCGCGTCACCTGCGTTCGGCGGGCAATAACCAGACTTTCGAATGTCGGAGAACCTTCCTCACCGTTTTTCGGGCTATGCCAAATTGGTTCATAGTTTTACTCTGGCTTGATCCTTCAAACTGAAATTCCAGCCGCACGCGCAAATAAAGCTCCATGGAATAAATTTACCCACCTGCTATTCCCAAAAGAACCAAAGGTTGCAGATGGCAGAGTTTTACTCGGCCCGTGGCAGGCATAATTCCGCCGCTTCCGTGGCCTAATTTGCCACCATCGCATATAGCCTGAAAGGCTAATCAAATTGTCCAACATAACTTTTCCATATTACCGAAATGGTGCGGAATGGAACGGACAAAATTTTACTTAAAATACTCTTACGGCACGGTCTGATAAATCGTGTGGATCGCAAAGTCATTGAAATAACAATGGGCTTGGCAGGAGTCGAGCCTGCAACTAGACCGTTATGAACGGAATAAACCGCGCCTCTGTTGTGGCTTATTGGTGCCTTAACAAAACAAGGGGCCGCGCGGTTTTTGCACAGCCCCTTGCTCTAAGTGGCTCCCCGGGTCGGATTCGAACCAACGACCTAGCGGTTAACAGCCGCTTGCTCTACCACTGAGCTACCGAGGAATGATTTCTTGAAGCGGTCGCGCTTAAGTATGCGTTACGCGCCAATCGGTCAAGAGCCAGTCGCGCCTAATCCAGGCAAAATTGCTTTACTACTATACCGCAAACGGTCTTTCACCAAACCAACCATTCATAGTCACCTATCATGGCCAATGTATGGTTAATACAATAAAAAATAAAATTTTCTGACTGTGTTAGTCATGTCTGAGCTTGATAAGCGCATGCTTCTTGCCCGTTTCCAAGTAGCTTGACCTACGCCCTGTCTGGGGGCGGAGCTCTCTCTTCAGTTGTCGGGGAGTAAGCGCTTTCCGCCAGGCGGCGATCAGCCAGCTCATGCAATTCACTTGCGAGCGCCGGATTATCTTCGAGTAGCCGGTTGAGTTCGCGTGCTTCGAGAATCAGCAATTGGCATTCGGTAATAGAAATAACATTGGCCACCCGTTCGCCCCGACTGAGGATGCCTAATTCACCGAAATATTCGCCTGTTGTTAGGTGAAATGAGTTTGGCGGTAAATCAATCTCTACATCACCGGAGACGATAAAATACATGCAGTCGGCGGCCTCGCCGCGGCGGATAATAGTGTAGCGCGCTGGCGCCGACCAGGGCTTCAGCAATTCGGCGATTTCGGCAATTTTCTCAGCATCGAGGCGGGCGAAGAACGGAACTTTGGCGACCATGCCCCAAGTCACGACGAATTGCTGCTTGCTCAATTCTTGCATAAAACCGGATGCCAGAATAGCGGCTGGCAGGGCATACATGCCGAGGCCGAGGATAGTGACGAAGCCGCCAAGTATTTTTCCCAAGACGGTAATTGGCGTGACGTCTCCGTAACCCACCGTGGTCAGCGTCACCAGCGACCACCACATGGCCGAGGGTATATCAGCAAAGTCTTTGGGCTGGGCCTCATGTTCGATCAGGTACATCAGGCTGGCCGACAGCACGAGCATGATGAACATCAAAAATCCGGACATGTAGAGCGTCCTGCGTTGGCCATAGAGCACCGCCGCAAAGGTTGCCCAGGCACCCGAATAGCGCGTCAGTTTGAGAATTCTGAGCAGCCTTAGGATTCGCAAAACACGCAAATCAATGCCGATGATGAAGCTCAAATAGAACGGCAGAATAACAATCAGATCGATCAGTGCCAGCGGGCTCGCCATATAGCGTAGGCGGCCGAGTATGGGATGGCTGAATTTTCTATCGGAATTATCGATGATAACCCACAGCCGCGAAAGATATTCGACGGTAAAAATCGCCACCGAGACCAGTTCGAACATGTTGAAATGCGCTCGGTAGGTGAGGCCAATCGATTCGATCGATTCGATGATAATTGCCAACACATTGAGAGTAATCAGGCCGATTAGGGCAAAATCGATGATCCGCGATAATAATTTGTCGCGGTTAGGGATGTCGTTCTGGCTGGTCTCAAGGAGGTCATGGACCCGATTACGCAGCTTGGCTATCACGTGATGCACCCTCTGTCGTAGGTGGTCAGCGGCGGTATTTTAAGCGGCCAATGTTTGCCTATGGCGTGCCGTAACAAATATAATCCACGTCGTCTGGAGGCCGGGGCCGGAATCGAACCGGCATAAAAGGATTTGCAGTCCTCCGCATGAGCCACTCTGCCACCCGGCCAATGACGCGGTCCCAGGGCGCTAAACACCCTGGATGTGCCCATATACGGTATGGTGCGGGTGACGGTCAACTGAGGTGCGGCGGGTCTCTGCGGACGCGGCGTTGTCAAGCGCCTTGGCGCGGTTATATGATGCGCCCGTCTTTAAATAGAAGAAGTCGCGGCGTGCCCGCTCTCTCAGGGCTATTGGCGACGTAGGTATAGGTTGCATGATGGATTACGCCACTGTTCGGCACAATATGGTGGAGAGCCAACTTCGTACCTGCAAGGTAACTAATTCGCAGCTGATTGATGCTATGGACGAAGTTCCGCGCGAGCGTTTTGTGCCCAAGCAATTGTCCAGCATCGCCTATGTTGATGAGGATCTTCAGGTTGCGCCCGGGCGCTACTTGATGGAGCCGCTAGTGCTGGCTCGTCTGTTGCAGGCAGCAGCGATCACGGAAGAGGATGTCGCCCTGGATATTGGTTGCGGCACTGGTTATTCCGCTGCGGTACTCGGTCGTCTTGCCGGAACTGTCGTTGGACTGGAGGCGGATAGCGGACTTGCCGATGCCGCTGGTGATACCCTGAGCGCTGTCGGTGCCGATAATGTTATTGTGGTTTCAGGAAATTTAGCCGATGGCTATTCGCGCCAGGGGCCGTATGACGTTATCCTTTTCAGCGGTGGCATTCCCTTTGTGCCGCCGGCAATAATCGATCAATTAGCCGAAGGCGGGCGCATGGTCGCTGTGCTGCGCGGCCCCGACGAAGTGATTGGTAGGGCAACTCTCTGGATAAAATTGCGCGGTGAATTATCACACCGGGTGGTGTGCGATGCCTCCGTGCCGCCCTTACCCGGTATTCAAGCCGATACAGCATTCACGTTTTGATTAGGTATAGTACAAAAAGGCCGGTCGCTCAGTGCGCTGCGATTGCGCTGGCTGGCGGATTGACTGCCGCGATTATCATCTTTGGGGCGCCCTCCGCCGGGTATGCTGAATATTTAGACGATGCGTTGATTAGCGCTTATCAAAATAATCCGTCTCTGCTGGCTGAGCGGGCGTCGCTGCGCGCCACGGATGAGGGTGTGGCCAGCGCGCTTTCCGGTTGGCGCCCGACCATACAGATCGACAGCAATGCCGGCTTTTTAAAAACCGAGACAACCACCGTCACGAGAAAAACGGAATCCTCGCTGCGCCCGCGCTCTTTCTCGTTGAACGTTACCGAGCCGCTCTATCGCGGCGGACGCACGACCGCTGAAACGCGAGCAGCGAAAAATTTGGTCGATTCGGCGCGCGCCAGTTTGGTATCCGTCGAGCAGACTGTTCTCTTTAATGCGGTTACTGCTTATATGACAGTTCTGAGCAGCCAATCTGTGGTGTCTCTCAATCGCCACAATGAACGTGTTGTTGGGCGCCAACATCAGGCGGCGCAGGATCGCTTTAAAGTGGGTGAAGTGACGCGCACCGATGTTGCCCAGGCAGAGGCACGCGCTGCCCAGGCCAAGGCGGATCGAATCAGCGCTGAGGGTAATTTGATTTCCGCCCGCGCCACTTACCGCCAGATTATCGGTGATTTGCCGGGCACGCTTGTCTGGCCGCGGCCCCTTGTCGGTGTGCCGACGAGTGAGCGCAACGCGCTGCAAGCGGCCAATATCGCCAACCCGGCCATTATAGGCGCTGATTTTGCCGAACTGGCGGCGCGCGATAGCATCGATGTGGCGTTCTCCGGCCTTTTACCGCAAGTGTCGCTGAGTGGCGGCTTCGATCGGAGTTATGATGTCTCTGACGTTATAGAGCAGGCCGATTCACTATCCCTGTCAGCGATTATTACGGTACCGCTCTATCAGTCGGGCGCCGAGCATGCATCAGTCAGGCGTAGCAAGCAGATTGCCAGCCAGCGCCGACTTGAATTAGAAGAGGCGCGACGCGCCGTATTGGAGGAAGTCACGCGCGCTTGGGAAGCCTTGATTACAGCGCGGGCGAAGATTATAGCATTTGAATCCCAGGTGCGGGCTGCGGAATTGGCGCTCGAAGGGGTGGAGCAGGAGACGCTAGTCGGCCTGCGCACCACGCTGGATGTGCTGGATGCGGAGCAGGAACTGTTTACCGCTCGGGTCAATCTGGTTGGCGCTGAGCGCGACGCTGTAGTCTCGAGCTATTGGGTAAAATCAACCATCGGTGAACTAACTGTATCAGCGCTTGGTTTGGCGGTTGAACAGTATGATGCCGCCGGTCATTTCCGCGAAGTTGAGGAAAAATGGTTCGGTGTCGAGGTTGATTAGTATCAATCCGAGACGATTCGTGCGTCGGATAGAGGCTGGCATTCTGAATCACCATGCCGTAAAGTATTCGAATAACATGATTGTTTGACTTAGAACAGGTATCAAATGGCGGACGAAACGTCACAAGAAGAACCGTCTATGGAGGAAATTCTCGCCTCCATTCGCCGAATTATTTCGGAAGACGGTGAGGAAGAAGATGAAGGGGCAGCGGAATCTTGTGCCGATGCTGATGGTAATTCTGATTCTGTGTTAGCAGAGGTGGCGGCGCCAGCCTCCGAAGAAGTTCTCGAATTGACTGAGGAGGTGGATGCGCAAGGTAATGTCGTTGCTGAAGTTGGTAAGGCGCCCGCGTTTGAGGCTGATACGCCGGCCCCGGCAGCTGTAGCTAGTTCTGCGCCCCCTGTAATGGATACCTCAGACCCTGTAGCCGAATCCATGGCGCCTATTGAGCCTGTATTGGCACTAATAGAAAATGTGACCGAAGGTGCTGCCGCCGGCGCTTTCGCAGCGCTCTCCTCCAAAATCGGGACAGTCCGAGCGGATAATAACGCCCAGCAAGTGACGCCCGGCGGACGAACCATTGAAGATCACGTGTTGGAAATGTTGCGTCCGATGCTGCGCGAGTGGCTTGATAAACATTTGCCGCAGATGGTGCAACGGTTGGTACAACGGGAAATTGATCGCATTATTCATCGCTCCGACCCGGTATAATAATCTGGCTTAATTAATGGCCTTGCCAAGCCGCTCAACCTGCCCGCCACTTTGTTCTCCGGGGCACCCACCTTAATTTGAAAGAGTTCAGCAATGCTGGACAAGACCTATCTGCCTGCAGATATTGAAAGCAAAATTTACGACGCCTGGGAAGAAGCGGGACGCTTTGCATGTGCGCCAGAGTCTGACGCTGAGCCCTATTGCGTGATGATGCCGCCACCCAATGTAACGGGCAGCCTGCATATGGGTCATGCGCTGAATTCCACCCTTCAGGATGTATTGACCCGCTATCGCCGTAAAACAGGCCGAGATGCTCTTTGGCAACCCGGCATGGATCATGCCGGAATCGCGACGCAAATGGTCGTTGAACGCCAGCTCGCAGAGCAGGGTATTCATCGCCGCGATCTCGGTCGGGAGGCCTTTGTTAAGCGTGTCTGGCAGTGGAAAGAAGAATCCGGCGGGGCAATCGCCAATCAGTTGCGCCGCCTCGGCGCCTCGCCTGATTGGGCGCGCGACCGCTTTACCATGGATGAGGGCTTATCCCACGCCGTGCGCACGGTGTTTGTCGCGCTACATGAAGAGGGCCTGATTTACCGCGATAAGCGCCTCGTTAACTGGGACCCCAAACTGCAAACCGCAATCTCAGACCTTGAGGTCGAGCCGCGCGAGAGCGATGGCTATTTGTGGCATTTTCGCTATCCCATCGAGGGTCGTGATGGCCAATTCATCACCGTTGCTACGACGCGACCTGAAACCATGCTTGGAGATACGGCGGTCGCCGTGCATCCCGAGGATGGGCGTTGGCAGGATTTGATCGGCGGCCATGCTATTTTACCGCTGGTCGGCCGGCGCATCATTGTTATTTCTGATGAATATGCAAACCCTGAGCAGGGCTCGGGCGCAGTCAAAATTACTCCGGCGCACGACTTCAACGATTTCGAAGTCGGCCGCCGACATGACCTCGAACAGATCAATATTTTCGATGCCAACGCCTGCCTTAATGGCAATGTACCGGAGGTCTATCGCGGCCTAGATCGCTATGCGGCGCGCAAGAAAGTCATTGCAGATATGGAGGCGCTTGGCCTGGTCGAGAAGATCGAGCCGCATCGCCATGCGTTGCCTTACGGCGACCGTTCTGGCGTGGTGGTCGAGCCATGGCTCACCGATCAATGGTTTGCCGATGCGGCAACGCTTGCCAAGCCGGCGATTGAAGCAGTCGAGACCGGACGTATCAAATTCGTGCCCAAGCAGTGGGAAAACACATACTTCGAGTGGATGCGCAATATCCAGCCCTGGTGTATTTCGCGCCAGCTCTGGTGGGGCCATCGCATCCCTGCTTGGTATGGCCCGGACCAAACAATCTTCGTTGCCATGGACGAAGCGGCGGCACATGAGATGGCAAAGGCGCATTATGGCGAGGCGGTTGAGCTGAGGCAGGATTCGGATGTCCTCGACACCTGGTTCTCTTCGGGCCTGTGGCCTTTCTCCACCCTCGGCTGGCCGGAAAAGACGGACGCGCTCGAGACCTATTATCCCAATAACGACCTGATCACCGGTTTCGATATCATCTTCTTCTGGGTGGCTCGTATGATCATGCTTGGCATGCATTTCATGGATGATGTGCCGTTCAGCACGGTTTATATCCATGCTCTGGTGCGCGATGAGCAGGGTCAGAAGATGTCCAAGAGCAAGGGCAATGTCATCGACCCGCTGGAGTTGATCGACAAATATGGCGCTGATGCAATTCGCTTTACGCTTGCCGCGATGGAAGCTCAGGGCCGCGATATTAAGATGTCGGAGAGTCGGGTCGAGGGCTACCGCAATTTTGCTACTAAGCTTTGGAACGCGGCTCGTTTTTGCGAAGCTAATCGCTGTGTCCGGGATGCCGCTTTTGTTCCCGCAGCTTGCATGGGCACAGTTAATCGCTGGATCGTTGGCGAGACGGCGCGGGCGACAGCGACCATCGTCAAGGCGCTCGAAGCCTATCGCTTTAACGAGGCCGCCAATGCGGTCTATCAGTTTTCCTGGGGCGTCTTTTGCGATTGGTTTGTGGAATTTTCCAAGCCGGTTTTGAATGGCCCGGACGGCGCCGAAAAAAATGAGGCGCGCGCCACCACGGCGTGGGTATTGGAGCAGATTTTGGGTCTGCTGCATCCCTTCATGCCGTTTGTCACAGAGGAATTATGGGGCCGGATGGATGAAAACAGGTCAGCGCCTTTAATCTCTACGCCTTGGCCGGATGTCGGTGATCCGGCGCTGCAATATAAGGATGCCTCCGTTGAAATCGCTCGGGTGATCGCGCTGGTTTCCGGCGTACGCGCGGCGCGGGCGGAAATGAATGTTCCGGGCGGCGCAAAAATTCCCCTCCTGCTGCGCGACGATAGCGGCTTGCCAGATTGGGCCGAAAGTCAGCGTGAGCAGATCATGCAATTAGCGCGCCTTGAAAGCATGACTATGCTTAAGGGTGATCCGCCCAGGGGCTCCATTCAATTGGTTATTCACGGCGCCTCGGTGGCGCTACCGCTTTCCGGTATTATCGATGTCGATCAGGAAAGCACTCGATTGGATAAAGAAATCGCCCGCATCAGTAAGGAAATCAGCAAAATTGAGAGCAAACTTGGCAATGAGAAGTTCCTTGCCAAGGCGCCTGAGCATGTGGTCGCCGAGCAGCATCGCCGGAAATTCGAAGCTGAGGCGGCGCGCGATAAATTTAAAGAAGCGCTGGCCCGCGTCGTCGCGCTTTAATCCAGTGGGCCGGGCGGCTAAGATCGCCGCTAAATTCATATAATCACTGCAATATTCGATTGGGGATACCTGAAACATGAGTTCCAAGTTTGACAAATCTAAGCTGCCCAGCCGCCACATCACGGAAGGCCCCAAGAGCGCCGCGCATCGCTCTTTTTTCTACGCCATGGGTGTCTCGCGCGAGGCCATGAGCAGGCCGATCATTGGCGTGGCGACAACTTGGAACGAGACCGCGCCGTGCAATATTACGCTCCGGCGTCAGGCGGCGGCGGCTAAATCCGGCGTTGAAGAGGCCGGTGGTACACCGCGCGAATTCACCACCATCACTGTGACCGATGGTATCGCCATGGGCCACCAGGGCATGAAATCTTCGCTGGTATCGCGCGATGTTATCGCTGATTCGGTTGAGCTCACCATGCGCGGACACTCCTATGATGCGTTGGTTGGTATTGCTGGCTGTGATAAATCACTGCCGGGCATGATGATGTCGATGGTGCGGCTCAATGTTCCGTCCGTCTTTCTCTATGGCGGCTCCATCCTGCCGGGCCGCTATCGCGGTAAGGATGTGACCGTGATGGACGTCTATGAGTTTTATGGCAAGTTCGCCAGCGGCAATGCGACGGAAGCAGAGCTTGACGAAATTGAATCCGTGGCTTGCCCGTCGGGCGGCTCCTGTGGTGGACAATTTACCGCCAATACCATGGCTTGTGTTTCCGAAGCTATCGGTCTGGCGTTGCCTCATTCAGCCGGCGCGCCGGCGGTCTATGATTCGCGTGATGAGTTTGCTGTCGCCGCCGGTGTGCAGGTGATGAAACTGATTGAGAAGGGCATTCGCCCGCGCGATATCGTCACCCGCAAAGCGCTCGAAAATGCTGCTGCGGTTGTTGCCGCGACTGGCGGTTCGACCAATGCCGGTCTACATTTACCGGCTATTGCCAGCGAGGCCGGCATCGATTTCGACCTGGCGGCGGTCGGTAAGATTTTCGCCCGCACTCCTTATATAGCCGATCTCAAGCCTGGTGGGCGTTATGTTGCCAAGGATTTATTTGACGTCGGCGGCGTGCCGATTGTCATGAAGGCGCTGCTCGATGGCGGTTATATGCATGGCGACTGCCTGACTGTTACCGGCAAGACCATTGCCGAAAATTTGGCCGATGTGGCATTCCCGACCGATCAGGACGTGGTGCTGCCAACAGCGGCGCCGATATCGCCAACGGGCGGTGTGGTCAGCTTGAAAGGCAATCTCGCGCCTGAAGGCGCCATTGTGAAAGTCGCCGGTATGAACAGTTTGCGCCATGTTGGCCCGGCGCGCTGCTTCGATACGGAAGAAGATGCCATGAAGGCGGTGGTCAGCCGCGAATATGAATCGGGTGACGTTATTGTCATTCGCTATGAGGGTCCGATAGGCGGCCCCGGCATGCGCGAAATGCTGGCCGTGACCTCGCAGATTTATGGCCAAGGCAAAGGTGACGAAGTGGCCTTGATCACCGATGGCCGGTTCTCCGGTGCAACGCGTGGCTTCTGTATCGGCCATGTTGGCCCGGAGGCCGCTGTTGGCGGCCCGATTGCGTTGCTGCAGAACGGCGACCAAATCACTATCGATGCAACAACCGGCGAAATGAGCGTCGCGGTCAGTGACGCCGAAATGGAAGCGCGCCATAAAGAATGGAAGCCGCGCGGCGCCAATTATAATTCCGGCGTGTTGTGGAAATATGCCGCGACGGTTGGCCCGGCTTATAAGGGTGCGTTGACCCATCCGGGCGGCGGGGTAGACAGCGCCACTTTCGCTGACATCTAAGCACGCCACAAATTATGGCACGCATTGCGGTTGGTGGCTTTCAACACGAGACCAACACCTTTGCTCCGGTGAAGGCGGACTTTACCGCCTTCGAGCAAGCTGATGCCTGGCCGGCACTGACCCAGGGTGATGGTCTGTTTGCCTCCGTCGCTGGCATCAATCTGCCGCTCATGGGTTTTGTCGCGGCGGCAGAGGTGGCGGGTCATACCCTGCTGCCACTTTCTTGGTGTTCGGCCTCGCCCTCGGCCCATGTGACCGAGGATGCTTTCGAGCGTATTGCCGCCATGCTGTTGGAAGATATCGCCGTAGTGAAACCTGATGCGGTCTATCTCGATCTGCACGGCGCCATGGTGACGGAGCATTCAGAAGACGGCGAAGGCCTTCTGTTGAAACGGGTGCGCGCGTTGGTTGGACCGGATGTGCCGATCATCGCCAGCCTTGATCTGCACGCCAATATCAGCACCGAGATGTGCGGCGCCGCCACTGCCCTGGTCGCCTATCGCAGCTATCCCCATATCGATATGGCAGAGACCGGAGGCCGGGCAGCAAAGATAATGGACGAGATTTTGGCTGCAGGTGGCGCTGTCATGAACCATTTTCGCCCGACCAATTTTCTTATTCCGATCAATGCACAATGCACCATGCTGGAACCTGCCGGTGGGCTTTACCGTCGCCTTGCCGAGTTGGAGGCTGCGCCCGGCGTCTGGAGCCTTTCATTCGCAATGGGCTTCCCGCCCGCTGATATCTCTATCTGTGGGCCGAGTGTTTATGGTGTTGGCTCGGATACAGCGGCAGTGAAGAGCGCGGTTGAAATACTGGCTGACGAGATCACGGCAGCGGAGAGTCACTTCACTGAAGAGTTGTTTGAGCCCGACGCTGCGGTGCAGCTCGCCATGGAAAACCTGGACCCGCGCCCTTTTATCATTGCTGATACCCAGGATAACCCCGGCGCCGGCGGCAATTCCGATACCGTTGGCATGCTCGAATCTCTCATGCGCTGCGGCGCGAAAGGTGCGGTGTTCGCCATTCTGTTTGACCCTGAGATCGCAGAGGCGGCGCATAAGGCGGGAGAGGGGCGACGCTTCGATGCGGCGCTTGGCGCCAAGTCTGGCCAACCCGGACAGCGTCCGTTCGAAGGAAATTTTCGCGTCGAGTGTCTCGGCGACGGCCAATTCACTGCCACCGGACCCATGTGGCGCGGCGCGCGTATGGAACTTGGACCGATGGCGCTACTGAAGGTCGAGGATAAAAACGCCGAAGTGCGGGTGATTGTCTCCAGCCGAAAATTCCAGGCGGCAGATCAGTCGGTCTTTCGCCATCTCGGCCTTGAGCCGAGCGAGCAGAAAATTTTAGTGCTCAAAAGCTCGGTACATTTTCGCGCCGATTTCCAGCCCCTCGCTGCGACAATTATCACCGCTATTGCGCCCGGCCCTAATCTCGCCGATACGCGCAAATTTCCCTATCGTCACCTGCGCCTAGGCCTACGTATCAAGCCCAATGGTCCACGTGTGCTTGACCCTGACGCCGGGGCGGGCGGGGGATATTGCTCCTATGACGAGATGGGGTAAGATGCGGCAGCAGGATTTAAAATATTTCTAAAAAGGAGGCCGCCATGCCGTTACTTGACTTGCACCATGTGGCAATCAAGAGCAAAGATTTAAAAGCGACCGAGAAATTTTACACCAAGGTTCTTGGCATGAAGAAAGTGGCTCGGCCGGAATTTGCGTTTCCTGGTGTGTGGCTGCAAATGGGCGAGACCATGTTCCATATTTACGGCGGTGACGCGGCCAAGACCCATGCCGGCAATTATAAATACGACCAGGGTGTGGCGCCGATCGATCATGTGGCGCTACGCGCCAAGGGCTTCGACAAGATGAAAGAAGTCTGCAAGAAGAATCGCTGCACATGGCGGCAATTTGATATTCCTGATTTCAAACTGTGGCAGCTTTTCCTGCAGGATCCGAGCGGTGTGATTGTTGAACTGAACTTCGATGCCACCAAGGAACCGCGCGGCAGCAAAGGCCCGAACGGTCGTAATCTGTTTGATGCCGGGCGGCCGTTCGCATAGAATTTTTGTTTGGCCCCTTAAAGGCCGGGCGGTCGCATCCGCTCCCTTGGCTACCTCGTATTAACTCGGACGGGCATTCGCCCTTGCAAGAATGCGAGGCGCATTTTGAAGAGTCTATTCGCTAAGGGTGCACCACACTGGGGTGTGATCCGAGGCTTTTGTTTTGTCGCGTGGCGCGCGGTCGATCTCGCAGGCTTCCAGGCGGTCGGCGGCTTCCGGCGAGAGCAGCAGATGGTCAATGCGCAGGCCCTCGTCGCGCGGCCAGCGGCCCTTTTGATAATCCCAAAATGAATAGAGACCGGTCTCTGCGTGCAGTGTGCGAAAGGCCTCGGTATAGCCGGAATTGAGAATTTCGCGGAAATAGGCGCGCGCTTGCGGTTGGCACAGCGCATCATCGCGCCAGCCTTCCGGGTCATAAACATCGCCGTCGGCGGGGATGATGTTGTAGTCACCTCCAAGCACCACTGTCTCTTCGCTCGCCAGCAATGTGCGAGCATGGGCGGCCAGATGCTTCATCCAGCTCAGCTTGTAGGGAAACTTTTCGCTCTCCACCGGATTGCCGTTTGGCAAATAGATTGAGGCAACGCGGATGCCAGCGATTTCGGCTTCGATATAGCGCGCTTGCGGATCTTCTTCATTGCCCGGCAGGCCACGCATTACATCGTCGATTGGGCGCTTGCTCAAAATAGCGATGCCGTTATAGCTCTTCTGCCCGTGCACCGCGATATTGTAGCCAAGATCGCCGATTTCGAGTTCGGGGAATTTTTCATCGACCGTTTTGATTTCCTGCAGCAGGGCAATATCCGGAGCCGCCTCGCTCAGCCAATCCAGTACATGGGGCAGGCGCGCCTTGATCGAATTGACGTTCCAGGTAGCAATTTTAAGCACGCCGTTTCACTCCAGCCGAATCGCGGCGCCAAAAGAGCCGCACAGAAATATCTTAGGGGCTGAGAGGGTTCAGACCAGGGAAAAAGACGTGCCGCAGCCGCATGACGAGACCGCATTGGGATTCTTAACTTGGAAAGAGGCGCCGACCAGATCATCAACAAAATCGATCTCAGAGCCGGCCAAATAACCGGCGGAGACGCTGTCGATAACAACCGTAACGCCTTCTTTTTCAATCACCAAATCGTCTTCCTGGGTATCTACATCAAAGGCAAAGCCATATTGAAAACCCGAGCAACCACCGCCCGAGACACTGACACGGAGCGCCTGGTCTGGATTGTCCTCGTTGCGCAACAGCCGCGCCACCTGCAACGCCGCGCTGGTCGAGACAGTAATCGGCCCGCTTGCCGTTACCACTACATTTTCTATCGGTTGCGCCATGTCGTTATCTCGCTCATTAAAGTCACCCCAGTGTAGCACTGTTTCATTAGTTAGGCATTTTTCGTGTCGATTCAACTCCCGCAATCAACGCCGCAGCCAATTGTGCCCATGCCTGTGCCGTTATACTCTCCACCGATGACCAACACTCGCCAATTTATTGCCCCCTATGCCAGCGACCCGGCGGAAAGCCGGGGTCGGCGCTACACTGAGCGGGAAAGCGCCACGCGTACCGCGTTTCAGCGTGACCGTGACCGTATCATACATTGCGCCGCGTTTCGCCGGCTCGAGTATAAGACACAAGTATTCGTCAATCATGAAGGCGATTATTATCGCACGCGGCTTACGCACAGCCTGGAAACGGCGCAAATCGCACGCTCTATATCGCGTGTACTCGGCCTCAATGAAGACCTCGCAGAAGCCCTGGCGCTGGCGCATGATCTGGGCCATACGCCGTTCGGCCACGCTGGCGAGGATGCGTTGAAAGCCGCCATGACTGATTTTGGCGGTTTTGACCACAACACCCAGACGTTACGCATCCTGACCACGCTTGAAGAACGTTATGCCGAATTTGATGGCCTCAACTTGACTTGGGAGAGTCTCGAAGGGACGGTCAAGCATAACGGCCCGCTATTGCCCGCCGAGAATGGCCTGCCACCGGGGATTGCATGCTACAATGACAGTCACGATCTTGAGCTTGCCACTTATCCTGGGCCGGAAGCGCAAGTGGCGGCCATCGCGGATGATATTGCCTACAATAATCATGATGTGGATGACGGCCTGCGAGCCGGTCTGTTCAGTTATGAGGATATGGCCGATGTGGCGCTGGTCGGGCCGGTATTCGCAGAAGTACGCGCGACCTATCCCAATCTTGATGAAGGTCGCCTGGTGCATGAGGCGGTGCGCCGCATGATCGGTGAAATGGTCTCAGATATCCTCGAGGAAAGTAGCAAACGGCTTGATGCTGCGGCCTGTGGCAGTGCCGCTGAAGTTCGGGCGCTCGACCACCCGGTAATTGCTTTCTCGAAATCCATGGCGGCCAATGACCGCATCCTCAAGGATTTCCTTTACCGCCGCATGTACCGTCATTACAAGGTCAATCGTATGGCCAGCAAAGCGCGCCGGGTGGTGCGCGAATTGTTTGACCTGTTTGTTGTCGAACCAGATTGTTTACCCAACGATTGGAGGGCGCGCTGCAACGGCGCACGCAGTCCGGAGACGGCCCGCGCTGTCGCTGATTATATTGCCGGCATGACCGACCGTTTCGCTTTTCTTGAATATCAACGACTGTTTTATGTACCGTTATAATAATGAACATATTCAACGATTTATTTAAATTAATTAAAGAAGAAATTGAGATTTTATCGGCAGCTGGAGAGCTTCCCGATGGGCTTGATCTCAAGGGTGTCATGGTCGAGCCGCCGCGTGATTCTCAGCATGGCGATATGGCGACCAACGCCGCTATGGTGCTGGCCAAGCGGGCCGGCAAAAAGCCGCGTGATATAGCCAAGTTGCTGGCTGGACGCCTCAGCGCGCGGGACGGTATTGCGGAGGTCCATGTTGCCGGACCGGGCTTCATCAATCTCCGCCTCAGCCCGGGGTTTTGGCAGAGCGCGCTGGCGCGCATCATCGCTTCAGGAGAGCGCTACGGTGCGTTTAATCTTGGTAAGGGCCAGAAGGTTAATGTGGAATATGTCTCGGCCAACCCGACCGGGCCACTCCATGTTGGCCATGCGCGCGGCACGGTGTTTGGAGATGTGTTGGCGGCGCTACTTGAGCGCATGGGCTATGCGGTCACACGCGAATATTACGTCAATGATGCCGGTGCTCAGGTCGATACGCTGGCGCGCTCGGTCTATCAACGTTATCTCGAGGCGCTTGGGCAATCGCTCGGCCCGGACGCGTTTGAAGAAGGCTACCCCGGCGACTATCTTGTGCCCGTCGGTAAGAAATTGGCAGATAAATATGGCGATAAGTTCGTTGGTACGGCGGAGGAAGTATGGTTCGAAATCTTCCGTGGCTTTGCTGTCGAGTCGATGCTTTCGCTCATTCGTGACGATTTAGCGTGCCTTGGCGTACGCCACGATCTGTTTAGCTCCGAGAAAAAACTGGTCGATGACGGGCGCGTGCAGGCAACGTACGCAGAGCTTGAGGCGCGTGATTTGATCTATGAAGGCGTGCTCGAACCACCCAAAGGCAAGCTGCCGTCCAATGATTGGGAGCCGCGCCCGCAAAATCTCTTTCGCGCCACGTCGTTCGGCGATGAGGTAGATCGTCCGCTCAAGAAGTCGGATGGTAGCTGGACCTATTTTGCCACCGATATTGCTTATCACCGCGATAAGTTCGAGCGTGGTTACAGCGAGATGATCGATGTCTGGGGAGCTGATCATGGCGGCTACATCAAACGTATGAAAGCCGCAGTGAAAGCGGTTTCTGGCGATAAGGCGGCGCTTGATGTCAAACTCTGCAATATGGTCAAGCTGACTGAGGGCGGCAAGCCAGTGACTATGTCAAAGCGCTCCGGCCAGTTTGTAACGTTGCGCGATGTGGTCGATGAGGTTGGCAAGGATGTGGTGCGCTTCATTATGCTGACGCGCAAGAACGATGCGCCGCTTGAATTTGACCTGGCGCGGGTGGTCGAGCAATCGAAGGACAATCCGGTTTTCTATGTACAATACGCCCATGCGCGTATTCGCTCGGTGCTGCGGCGGGCCGAGGCTGAATTACCGGCGCTTGTTGCTGGTGATTTTGCGGCAAACGCGGATTTGAGTTCGTTGACCGATGCAGCAGAGCTTGATTTGATCAAATGCATGTGCGGGTGGCCGCGGGCCATAAATTCTGCAGTGCAGTCGCATGAACCACATCGCCTCGCCTTTTATCTACAGGAATTGGCGGCGGCGTTTCACCTGCTCTGGAACAGGGGCAATGAGGATCATAGTTTGCGTTTTATCATACCTGAGGATGACCATGTGACCATCGCGCGATTGGCTCTTATCGGCGCCGTTGCCCAGGTCATCTCGTTGGGACTCGGCATCTTTGCCGTGCAACCAGTCGAGGAGTTGCGCTAAATGTCGGATACACGCGAGCCGGAATACGAATCGGAAGAGGGCGTGCCCGCTGCGCCTAAAGAGACCCAGGATTTCTTCGTCGAGACCGAGCCAGGAGAGGCTATCGGTGAAGAGGTAGAGCGTCCGCGGGCCCGCCTTTTACCCATGTGGATCTTGCTGGCAGCGGTCATTCTGGTTGGCATTGTCTGGGCTATAAGCGACCGCTATTTCAGCACCGGCGGTAAAGGCGATGACAGCGTTCCGCTAGTTGTGGCCGACGATACGCCGGTCAAAGTTCGCCCTGATGAGCCCGGCGGCGTCGATGTGCCGGACCGCGATAAATATGTCTATAGGAGCCTGACCGAGGAAGATGCGGTTGAGACGGAGGCGGAATCCGAACAATTGGCTCCGCCACCAGAAGAGCCCATGCAGCGCCCGCCAGTCGAAGTGACTGAAATCGAGGCACCTGATAAAAGTATAGCCGAATTTCTGGTGGAGATTGTGCCGGGAGAGGCGGTGGAAAATATCGCTGAATTTGTTAATGAAACGCCCGATGCGCCGCAGCAAGTGGACCAGGAAGATATAATGGCTGATGTTAATTCTTACCCTGAATCAGTTTCTGGGTCTGCGGCGGACTTTGCCAGCAATACCGCGCGAGAAGCTGTTCAGGTAGCGCAGGATGGGACGCCTGAAGCAGTAACGTCACAGCCTGAACAGCTTCTTGCTCCTCTGGCCGAAGCCGAGGAATTAGAAATTGTAGAAGCTGCACCGGATGTGCCAGCGATGAAATCTGTGGAAGAAGTGGCCGAAGAGTGGGAGTCCGCACCTGAGCCAGCACCAGAGCCGGAAGTCAAAGCACCTGAACCTACGCCGGAACCGAAGGCGGCGGTAAGCGCCAGTAATCCCGCCTTCATGCTGCAAATTGGCGCTTCGCAGAATGAAAAGGCAGCCAGCGAATCGCTAGCTCACCTGGCCAAGACGTATCCTGAAATATTAGGCTTGTTGGATTCGGTCGTGGTTCGCGCTGACTTGGGTAATAAAGGCGTCTGGTATCGCATGCGGGTGGGGCCGTTTGCCGCGCGCAGTGTTGCCGGTACTGTTTGCGAACAATTGAAAGCCGTGGACGTCGGCTGCTTTGTTGTTGCCAACTGATACCACCGAATCCGCTAGTGTTGTGCCGCGTGCAGTCATTTTAGGCTGTGCTGGGCTACGGCTCGAGGCGGCTGAGCGCAAATTTTTCCGCGATGCTAACCCGCTGGGCTTCATCCTGTTTGCTAGAAATTGTGAATCGCCGGCGCAATTGAGCCAGTTAGTGGTTGATTTACGCGCTTCTGTCGGGCGTGCCGATGCGCCGATGTTGATTGATCAAGAAGGTGGACGGGTCATTCGTATGCGCCCGCCGCACTGGCGCGCGCCGCCGGCTGCCGGTGTTATCGGTGCTATAGCGGAACGCGACCCCGGCACAGCGCGCGGCGCCGCGTGGCTCAATGCCCGCCTCATAGCTGCCGAACTTGATGCGGTTGGTATTAATATCTGCTGTCTACCGGTGCTCGATTTGCAGTTTAACGGGGCCAGTATTGTGGTGGGTGACCGTGCTTTTTCGGGCGATATGGATGTGGTTGCCGACCTTGGTCGTGCTACGTGCGCTGGCCTGCTGGCCGGCGGCGTGCTGCCGGTGATAAAGCATATTCCCGGCCATGGCCGAGCGACATCGGATAGCCATATAGAATTGCCGCGCGTTGAGGCCCCTCTGGCAGAATTAGCAACGCAAGATTTTCGCCCCTTTGAGGCGCTCAACGACATGCCGATCGGGATCAGCGCCCATGTCTGCTACAGCGACATCGACGTCGATCTACCGGCCACACAGTCGGCTAAAGTCATTGCGGAAATTATTCGCGGCGCGATTGGATTTAAGGGCCTATTGTTGAGCGACGACCTTTCCATGGAGGCTTTGTCGGGTAGCCTTGGGGAGCGCGCTGGCACCGCGCTTGCTGCCGGCTGTGATGTTGGTCTGCACTGCAATGGTAAGCTTGATGAGATGGCGGATGTGATTGCATCGGTTGGTTCGTTGAGCGCCGATGCGATACGCCGCTGGGGCGATTCGAAGAAATTAATAAAAAAAGATAAAATAAATAAATTCAGTGAATTAACAGATGTATTTAATAATATAATAGAGGCATTTGATCATAATTAATCCGGAAACTAGCATTGTTTTTCAGCTTTCGATCTGGGTGATTCCGGTGTTGTTGGCGATCACCCTGCATGAGGCTTCGCACGGTTTGGTGGCGCGCCTGTTGGGCGATGATACCGCCTATCACATGGGTCGGGTAACGCTCAATCCGTTCAAGCATGTGGATCTCTTTGGCACCATCATAATGCCGGTTTTGTTGCTGCTTTCAACCTCATTCATATTCGGCTATGCCAAGCCTGTACCGGTCAATTTTTCCAAATTGCACCAGCCCAAGCGTGATATGATCTGGGTTGCGCTAGCTGGGCCGGCGGCCAATATTTTCATGGCCATAATTGCTGCCCTGCTTCTGCATCTTACCCCGATCATGCCGCAAGGATTTAATTCCTGGTGGGTGGAGATGCTGAGCGTCGGCATTCATCTCAATTTTATTCTTGCTGTGTTCAATATGCTGCCAATACTGCCGCTCGACGGCGGGCGCATATTGGTCGGCCTGTTACCGCGCCCTTATGCATTGCTGCTGGCGCGGACCGAGCGCTACGGCTTTTTGATATTGATAGGGTTAATATTACTTTTACCCTTAATTACCAGCCAATTTGGCGTATCCTTTAACCCGTTGGCATGGATTCTCATGCCAGCTGTTGGTTGGATGAGCGATGTGCTGCTGACGGTATTGGGCTTCGCTTAAAGTGATGATGAACGAAAAAGTGGAAATCGGCCTGGAAAACAGTTCTGAGAGCATTGCTGAATCGGTGTCTGAGAACCCATTGTCCAAAGCGAAGGATGTGGAATTCGCCAGTGGTGAACGCCAATATTCTCTGATTCTGGATTTGGACGGCTTCGAAGGTCCGCTCGACGTGTTGCTTGCGCTCACGCGCAACCAGAAGGTCGATCTAAGCAAAATATCGATCCTCGAGTTGGCGGAGCAATATCTTGCCTTTATTGCCGAGGCGCGCGAACTCAAACTGGAAATTGCTGCCGACTACCTGGTGATGGCGGCCTGGCTGGCCTATCTGAAGTCGCGCTTGTTGTTGCCGGAGCCCGAGGGCGAAGAAGAGCCGAGCGGGCAGGAGTTGGCCGAGGCCTTGGCATTTCGCTTGCGCCGCCTGGAAGCCATGCGCGACGCGGCAGCTAAAATGATACGCCGGCCGCGTCTTGGTATTGATATTTTTACCGCCGGCGCGCCGGAAGGTATCTCGATTATTCGCACATCCAAATATGAATCCAGCCTCTATGAGCTGTTGAAGGCCTATGCTGATCATAAGCTCGATCAGGAGCGCGGCGAGACCCTGCAAATCATCGCCAGCCAATCCTATTCCCTTGAGGCGGCCTATCGCCGCTTATCAGATATGCTGCCGGGTGTGCCGGATTGGGAATCCATGGCGCGCTTCCTACCGCCTGAGGCCGGCGACAGCATCACCCTGCGTTCGGCGATTGCAGTTACTTTTGCTGCCAGCCTGGAACTGGCGCGCGAAGGGAAAATGCAATTACGCCAATTTGAGCCGTTTGGGCGCATCTATGTGCGCCAAAATCCGGAGGATACATGAGCACAGATACCAGCCTATCCGGAGAGGATATGACGAGCGAGACCGATACAACACCTTCAGAAGTGCTTAAAGACGCTGAGATTGCAGAGGAAAATTCTACTGTTGAAGATGAAATCGCCGCGGAAGAGGAATCCATTAAAGAAGATGATTTTGCCGACCAGTCCGGCCAAAATCAGCGCATTCTGGAGGCCTTGCTGTTTGCCTCCGACGGGCCGCTCGACAGTGATACGCTGAACGATAAATTGCCTGAGGGCGCGGATCTAGGCGTTTTGCTCGCCAGTCTTGCCGAGCGCTATGCCAATCGCGGCATTAATATCATCGAGGTGGCGGGCGGTTGGACGTTTCGCACCGCGCCGGATCTGGCGCCGCATTTAACGGTCTATCGTACGGTGCGCCGCCGCCTTTCGCGCGCCGCTCTCGAAACGCTCGCCATCATCGCTTATCACCAACCGGTGACAAGAGCCGAAATCGAAGATATCCGTGGCGTTGGCCTCAGTCGTGGCACGCTCGATAATTTGCTCGAAGCCGAGTGGATCAAACCCAAGGGCCGCCGCCCGGTGCCGGGGCGCCCGCTCACCTGGGCGACCACAGCAGAATTTCTCAACCATTTCGGCATCGAAAGCCTGGCCGATCTGCCCGGTGTTGAGGAATTGAAGGCAAGTGGGCTATTGCAGCCTAATCCCATCGCCATTGGTGGCACCGATGAATTGCCGTTGGATGACCCGCTTGGTGAATCTTTGGGCGATGGCGATGAAAGTTCGGGTGATTCGCTTGATGAAGAGACGGATCCCTTCGCCGAGGCAGAGCCTGTGGCCATTGGAGAGGCTAGTGAAGAGGCCAGCGTCGATGACGGCGATGGCGGCGGTCTAGAGGGCGATGCCGAGGCCGATGAGCGCGATGCAGGCAGTCATGATGTCGACAATGAGATTGAGGGTGGCACAAAGGAAAGTGCCGAGGAAGACGCCGGTGACCCTGGTGAAGCGGATGACTTCCAGAGGGATTAATTTACCTCGAGCTTGCTGCAAATCTTGCCATATTCTTAAACATCTTCAAATACCTAGGCCGCATCGGGCAGGGTTCCGTTTAGCCCCGGCGCAAAGGCATTAAATTATTATGGTTTAAGAACTGGACAGCGGACCAACTCAAAGCTAACTTGCCCTGTTGATAATGATTTGCATTTGCAGCAATTTGCTAACGGAAAGCGACTAACCTGCGGTTCATCAACCAATAAGCATGAATTTAGTTCCTTCAAAATCGCCCCAATGGCGGCGCGCCTGTCTGTGCGTGCCGCTTCCGTTTGAAAAATGACCATGACACCATGCTCAGAGACGGTGCCCTGTCGACGGCGCTATGTCTGAAATAAACCTCAGCCTTGGCAGCTCTCAGCCACGCGGTTTTTCCTGGCTGCTGCGCCCGCGCAGCCAGAATATACGCGGTTGGAGCGCTCTCGCTATTTTCGTTGCGTTTCTGGTGGCGGTGCCCATATTTGTGGTATTCGGCCATGTTTTTGTGCCTGCCAGCGAGGTCTGGCGGCATTTGGCGAGCACGGTTCTGGCCAGCTATATCGTCAATACGCTGTGGCTGGTATTCGGCGTCGGCATCGGCGTGTTCGTGCTTGGTGTCGGCACAGCGTGGCTGGTCACCATGTGTCGCTTTCCCGGTCGGGCAGTGCTGGAGTGGGGGCTGTTGCTGCCGCTCGCCGTGCCGGCCTACGCCATTGCCTACAGCTATGCCGGCCTTTTCGATTATGCTGGACCGGTGCAAACAGGCTTGCGCGATTGGTTTGGCTGGTCGCGCGGCGATTACTGGTTTCCCAATATTCGCTCGGTCGGCGGCGCTGCGGTTGTCCTTGCCTTTGTGCTCTACCCATATGTCTACATGTTGGCGCGCGCCGCTTTCCTTGAACAATCTGTCTGCGTGATTGAGATTGGCCGCACCCTCGGGCGCGGCCCCTGGCGCAGTTTCACCTCCATCGCCTTGCCCCTGGCGCGGCCTGCCATCGCCACTGGTGTGGCCCTGGCCCTGATGGAAACATTAAGTGATTTTGGCGCGGTGCAACATTTTGGCGTCGCCACTTTCACCACTGGTATATACCGCACTTGGTTCGGCCTTGGTGATCCGGCGGCGGCATCACAATTGGCGGCGATCCTATTGGCTTTTGTCTTTGTCCTGCTGGTCGGTGAGCGCTTGAGCCGTGGCCGGGCACAATTTCATCACACCTCGCGGCGCTACCGCGAATTACCGCGCTACAAGTTGCGTGGTGGCTGGGCGGGTTTGGCGATTGTCGCCTGCGCCTTACCGATTATTCTCGGCTTTCTGTTGCCGGGTGGCCAATTGCTGGTTTGGGTTGGCGAAACCATGAGCGAATCTTCCGCCCAGAGTCCGGATGGCCGGCTGTGGTGGCATACCGCTAACAGCTTGATGTTGGCCGCCGGTGCGTCGGCGATCGCGGTTGTCGTGGCATTGCTGTTGGCTTACGGCGTGCGTCTCAATCCGCACCCGGTGGCCAAGGGGGCGGCGCGCATCGCCGGGCTCGGCTATGCGGTGCCGGGCTCGGTCATCGCGGTCGGCGTACTGGTGCCGCTGGCTTGGCTCGACAACACAATAGATGGCTGGTTGCGTGCTTCCTTCGGGGTTTCCAGCGGCCTTCTCTTGAGCGGCACCATCACTGCGCTTATGTTCGCCTATGTGGTTCGATTTCTTGCAGTATCTCTCAACACAGTAGACGCCAGCCTGGCCAAGGTAACGCCTGCCATGGACGGAGTTGCGCGCACTTTGGGCATGGGGCCGGCGGCCACCGTGGCGCGCGTCCATGTGCCGATCATCTCGCCCAGCCTGCTGACGGCGGCGCTTCTGGTGTTTGTCGATGTGATGAAAGAATTGCCGGCGACGCTGATCTTACGACCGTTCGATTTCAACACCTTGGCAGTGCACGCTTTTGAACTCGCGTCCGATGAGCAATTACGCGCCGCGGCGGCGCCGGCTTTGGCCATTGTTGCTGCTGGCCTGGTGCCGGTGGCGCTGCTCAGTATCGCCATTTCCCGCGCCCGCCCGGGCCGTGCCCAGGATAAGGTTTCGCTGTGACAGCGGGAGAACAAAAAGCGCTGGGCCTGGTGATGGCCGGGGTGAGTCACCGTTATGGCCGCGATCCGGTACTGCGCGGCCTTGATCTTGAAATTGCCCGTGGGGAAATCGTCTGCCTGCTCGGCCCCTCGGGCTGCGGCAAGTCTACCAGTTTGCGCGTTGCCGCTGGGCTTGAGCCGATCCAGGAGGGACGGGTCGAGATAGACAGCAAAGAGGTCGCTCGGCCCGGCTTCTCAGTGCCGCCGGAGCATCGCCGTGTTGGTTTGATGTTTCAGGATTACGCACTTTTCCCCCACCTGCGCGTGGTCGACAATGTCGCGTTTGGCGTGCAGGGAGGTGACAAAAGGGCCAAGCGGCGTGCGGCTATGGATTTACTTGCTCGCCTTGGTGTCGATGATTACGCCCAAGACTTCCCGCATGTATTGTCGGGCGGAGAGCAGCAACGAGTGGCGTTGGCCCGCGCCTTGGCGCCTCATCCCGTGGTGATGCTGCTCGACGAGCCGTTCTCGGGCCTTGATCGGCGGCTACGAAATCAGGTGCGGAACGATACCCTCGACGTACTGCGTGAATTATCCGTTGCCACCCTGCTGGTCACCCATGATGCTGAGGAGGCCATGTTGATGGCAGATCGAATCGCCCTCATGCGCGCCGGGGTGATTGTTCAGTCGGGCTCGGCGGTGGAGCTCTATGAGCGCCCAGAAAGCGCCTTTGCTGCTTCATTTTTTGGTGAAGTCAATATTATCGACGGCACGGCTGAAGGCGGTGGTGTCAGCACACCGCTCGGCACGCTGGCTGCGCCGTTTCAGGATGGTTGCCGGGTGCGTGTTTTTGTTCGCCCGGAGGGCCTAAGCTTAACGCTAGGGCCGAGCGGCGAAGCGGCTGACGTTGCTGCAGAAGTTATAGCAAGCCACATGCTCGGCCCGGTCAGCCTGGTACGCCTGAAGATGGACGGAGTTGATGAGCCGCTAACCGCACGGAGCTATAATAGCGGAGGATGGAAAGTCGGAGAAAGGGTGCGCATTCGGCTTGACCCGGCGCGTAGTTTTGTGTTCCCTGCTAGTCAGGAAATATAGTTAATGGCCGCACTTAGCCTCAGGCATTGTGGCCTAACAAGAGATAGCCGTCATTTGCAATTAGTAGTAATTTAAAATTTAGGATTGGGAGTATACCTGAATGACGTTTGGAATTTGGCAAATTGTGCTGATCGTTCTGGTAGTCGTGTTGGTGTTCGGAGCGGGTAAAATCCCTCGGGTCATGGGCGATTTTGCCAAGGGAATCAAAAGCTTTAAAGCCGGCATGAAAGATGGAGAAATTGGCGATTCAAAGCCGGCCAGCCCTACTGACAAGCCGGCCGAAAGCGATGAGGAAGAAGCCAAGGCGATTAACGCCGAGACCGCAGTCGCAGATGCCGGCAGCGTGAAAAAAGACGAAGCCACCAAAGGCTGATAAAAAAACCAGGCTTTATTAATGGATCAAGCGCAAGCTTAAATGTTAACGGGCTTCAGCGTTTAAGGGAGATAGGCGACCGCGATTTTGCGGCAAGCATTATGTTAGATATTGGCTGGACAGAGATTCTGATCGTAATGGGTATTGCCATTGTAGTGGTCGGTCCGAAGGAGCTGCCTAAGGTTCTTCGGACCGTCGGCAAATGGCGTGGCAAGGCGAGCGCCTATGCACGTGATTTCCAGCGCACTATCGAAGATGCGGCAGATTATAGCGAATTGGATGCGGTTAAGAAAGAGATTGATGAGGCCAACCGGGAATTGAACGAGGCCAAACACGATCTCGCAGACAAGGCCGCCGAAGTCAAAGGCGACATGGATAAGGCTACCAAGGATACGGCAGCCTTAAAGGTTGATGATGGCGACGGTAGCGTTGTTGAGCCTGCCGCTAATACGTCTTTGAATGGCGGAGCAGCTAGCCCGGGTGAGAGCCAAGAGAAGAATGCGAACGCCTAGACCGTGGTAGATAAAGCTCAAGAAAATATTGAACAAAGCCGCGCGCCGTTGATGTCGCACCTGAGCGAGGTGCGTCAACGGCTGCTGTATGTTGTGATTACTGTAATCGTTGCCTTTATTGGCTGCTTTTTCGTCGCCAACGATATATTCAATTTCCTCGTTGAGCCTTTGAAGATTGCTATGGAGGATGCTGGATACGACGCCAAAGTGGTCTATACCAGTCTGCTTGAAGCGTTCTTTACCGAGCTCAAAATCGCCTTCTACGGTGCGCTATTTATCACTTTTCCGTTCATCGCCATCCAATTTTGGCTGTTCGTGGCGCCCGGCCTCTATAAGAATGAGAAGGGCGCTTTGGCGCCGTTTCTGATTGTCACGCCAGTCCTCTTCTTTCTCGGTGCCGCGCTGGTCTATTACCTAATATTTCCCCAGGCGTGGAGTTTCTTCGTCGGTTTCCAGACCGCGGGTGCGGATGGTGCAATACCAACCGAATTACTGCCGAAAATGAATGAGTATCTCTCGCTTGTCATCAAATTGATTTTTGCCTTTGGCATTTGTTTCCAACTGCCGGTGATGCTGACCCTGATGGGCCGAGTTGGGATCGTTTCTTCTGCTGGGCTGAAGGCTAAGCGTAAATACGCCATCATTGCCGTGTTTATCGCCGCTGCCGCCCTTACGCCGCCAGATCTGATCAGCCAGGTTGGCCTTGGTGTGCCTATGTTGTTGCTGTATGAAATCTCGATCTTCCTGGTCAAGGGTGTCGAAAAGAAAAGAGCGACGAAACGGGCCGAAGAGGAAGCTGAAATGGCTGAGCTTGATGCCATCCTGGCGAAGGATGATGATTCCGAAGAAACGGATTTCAATTTCGGTCGCGATTGATAGGCCGGGCTGACGCTTGAGCCCGGGCTTTCACTGCGGGCGCGCTTCGGTTACAAGAAGCGCAACCATAATCGGCTCCCATTCCATACGTGCCTGAATCCTCATGCACATATTGCCAAAGTCGATTGAACCAAAAAACGCGGTTGAACCATGTTCGACATGAAATGGATTCGTGAAAATCCTGAGGCCTTCGACAAGGGCCTGAAGCTGCGCAGTATTAATGCGGCTTCGGCGGAGTTGATTGCGCTCGACGCCAGCCGCCGCGCGGCGCAAACCGAACTGCAGGAGGTTCAGCGCCAGCGTAATGAGGCCTCGAAAGCGATCGGCGCGGCTAAATCGCGCGGTGAGGATGCGGTTGATAAAATGGTTGCCGTGCAGAAACTGAAGGAAGCATTCCAGAAGCTTGAGCAGGAAGAACGCAGCCACGGCGAGAATCTGAAAACAGCGCTTGCCGCCTATCCCAACATGCCAGCGGCTGATGTGCCCGAGGGTGTCGATGAAGAAGATAATGTTGAGATTCGGGCGTGGGGTAAAAAGCCGGAGATTATCGGCAAGGCCATGCAGCATTTCGAACTTGGTGAGGCGCTTGCGCTGATGGATTTCGAGCGCGCAGCAAAAATCTCGGGTGCGCGCTTTGTCGTGCTCTCCGGTGCACTCGCCCGGCTTGAGCGCGCACTGGCCGGTTTTATGCTCGATCTGCACACCGAAGAATATGGCTATACCGAAGTTGCACCGCCCATTCTGGTTCGCGAACAGGCGGCCTTCGGTACCGGTAATTTACCGAAATTCGCCGAAGACCTGTTTAAGACGGTGGATGGTTACTGGCTGATTCCCACCGCTGAGATGCCGCTCACCAATCTCATTGCTGGTGAGATTTTGGAGGAAGCGGATTTGCCACTGCGCTTCACTGCTTACACACCTTGTTTTCGCGCTGAGGCCGGGGCCGCCGGCAAGGATACACGTGGTATGATCCGCCAGCATCAGTTCGGCAAAGTGGAAATGGTTAGCATTGCCCACCCGAGGGAATCGGATGCCGAGCATGAGCGCATGACCAATTGCGCCGAAGAGGTCTTGCGTCGCCTTGATCTTGCCTATCGCACCGTGTTGCTTTCGACCGGTGATCTTGGATTCTCTGCGCGCAAAACATTTGATGTCGAAGTCTGGTTGCCGGGGCAGGATGCTTACAGAGAAATTTCGAGCTGCTCCAACTGCGGTGAATTTCAGGCTCGGCGCATGAGCGGGCGATTCCGCTCTGAGGGCGCTAAGGGCACGGAGTTTGTCCACACCCTGAACGGCTCTGGCCTAGCGGTGGGGCGCGCGCTGGTTGCGGTACTAGAGAATTACCAAAATGCCGATGGTTCCATTACCGTGCCAGAAATATTGCGTCCGCGCATGGGTGGACTGGAGCGTATTAAATAGTGCTACTGAACTATGATAGGGGGCTCTAGGTGCGTATTCTGGTTTCAAATGATGATGGTATTCTGGCGCCCGGATTGAAGGCGGTGGAGCATATAGCACGGGCCTTTAGTAAAGATGTCTGGGTGGTCGCGCCCGATAGCGAGCAAAGCGCCGCCTCTCATTCTCTCACCTTGCATCGTCCGCTACGTCTGCGCCGAATTTCAACCAAACGCTGGACGGTCAACGGCACACCGACTGATTGTGTTTATCTTGCCTTGCATAAAGTAATGGCCGACAAGAGACCCGATTTAGTGCTGTCGGGCGTTAATCATGGCGGCAATATTGGGGAGGATGTGACATATTCTGGTACCATCGCGGCGGCCATGGAATCAACCCTTCTGGGCGTGCCCTCCATCGCGCTCAGTCAGGTGTATGAAGATGGTAGGCGGATCAGATGGAAGACGGCAGAGCAGTGGGGTGTCAAGACAGTGCGCGCGCTGCTGAAAGAGAGCTGGCCGACCAATGTACTGATTAACGTCAATTTCCCCGATTTGCCAGCGGCCCAGGTGCGTGGCATTCGGGCGAGCCGGCAGGGAGAGCATGAAGTGGGTGATGCCTATGAGGAGCGCACTGATCCGCGCGGGCGAACCTATTATTGGATTGGCCAGGATGAAGTTGGTGAGGTGCATGGTGCGCAAGGCACGGATCTGCGCGTCGTCGATGATGGTTATGTGGCCGTTACGCCGCTCCATCTGGATTTAACCCATCGCCCCAGTCTTAAAGCGCTTCGCAAGGCGTTCCCTTGAACGGCGATGTCCGCAAAATTCGCCTGCTGATGGAGCTACGCAAGCAGGGCGTCTCCGATACAGATGTTCTGTCCGCCATGGAGCGGGTACCGCGTGAATTATTTGTGCCTGAGGCTTTCAAAGACCAGGCCTATGAGAATATCCCGCTACCCATCGATGCCGGGCAAACCATCAGTCAGCCGCAAATTGTTGCCGAAATGACGGCGGCGCTTGAATTGATGCCGCGCATGAAAGTGCTCGAAATTGGCACCGGCTCAGGCTATCAAGCCGCGGTGCTGTCACATCTCTGCCGCCGCCTCTATACCATTGAGCGCCACCGCACATTAGCCAAAGAGGCCGAGGCGCGTTTTACCGCATTGCGCCTCACCAATATTGTTTTGCAAGTTGGCGATGGCAGCGAGGGCTGGGCGGCACAGGCGCCGTTTGATCGTATTATCGTCACCGCTCAGGCCGATATGCTGCCTGATATATTGCTGGAGCAATTACGCGAAGGTGGGGTGATGATTCTACCGATTGTCGATAGCGACCGGGCACAAAAAGTGGTTCGTCTGCGCCGCACGGCGGATGGAGTCGAACAGGAAGTGCTCATGGATGCCCGATTTGTGCCGCTGTTGAACGGTCTGCCGGCGCGGGAAGAGGGCGGGTGAGCACACGCTTGCAGCATTTTGCGTCAGACTTCCGTTGATGCCGCATAGGCTGCTCGACTACACTTTTACTATGCAATTGAAACAGCGCGTGATGTGGTGTGGCGCGGTGCTGCTCGCCGCGACGGGTATTTTATTGAGCGCTTGCTACCAGCCGCCGGCTCCGGTGGTACGGGGTAGTGCGTCCTCACCACACACAACCGAGCAAACAACGGTTCCGCAGCTCGTTAAAAAGCCAAAGCCCGAAACACGCATGATTGTGTTGAATTCAGCAGATAGTAGCGTTGTGCCACTGCCACGCGCCAAACCCTCTCTGACCGCAAAAACAATATATTCAACCGCGATAGAGGTACCCGTCGCGGCGAGTGATCCGTTACGGGTCATAGCCGGAGATACGGTCTATGCTCTGTCGCGCCACCACAATATCGGTGTGCGGGATATCATCCATGCCAATCAGTTAAAGCCGCCCTACAAGCTACTTGTCGGCCAGACCCTGCGCCTGCCGATTGCCCGTTTTCATAAAGTTCGGGCCGGTGAAACGCTTTATGGCCTGTCGCAACAATATGGTATTGATATGAGCGCCTTGGTGCGCACCAACGCAATTCCAGCGCCCTATCGATTGGTAATTGGTCAGCGCTTGCGCTTGCCGGGCACAGTGCCACAAGCAACAAAGCGAGTGGTACTGGCCGATGCCCCGGTTAAACGGGTAACCAAAGGCCTACCAACCAAGCCGCCATTGCGCGCTGCAAAATACTTCCTGTGGCCGGCCGAGGGGCGCCTCTTGTCGAGCTTTGGCCCCAAGGAGGGCGGCTTGCATAATGACGGCATCAACTTTTCTTTACCCCAAGGGGAGCCGATCCGCGCAAGTGAAAACGGCGTCGTTGCCTATGCCGGCAACGAATTGCCGGGCTATGGAAATCTCCTACTGGTCCGCCATGATGGCGGCTGGATCAGCGCCTATGCCCATAACGAAACGCTGCTGGTATCGCGCGGCGACCTGGTAACGCGCGGCCAGGTGATTTCCCATGCTGGAAGCACCGGTAATGTCTCGTCACCGCAAGCGCATTTTGAGCTACGCCGCAATGGTAAGCCGGTCAATCCAATTAAATATTTAGCAAAAATGTAAGGGGCCAAGCATAAGCCTGACCAAGCGGCACAGCGCGCGCGGATTAATACGAGGTAAGAAAAAAAGGACTAATGTGGGGCGGAAGCCCCCGCCCAGTTTTGTAAGGCTGCTTAATAGAGAGATATAACCAAAAGTTCTGCCCAACCACGCCATCTGTTTTACTGGTTTTTCAGCACGGTTCCTTTGCGCCCGGCTAGATCCTGAATAAATTGCCAGGCGACTCGGCCCGAGCGCGCGCCGCGCGTCATGGTCCATTCGATAGCTGCGGCCTTTAATTCTTCGGGCGTGACGTCAATGCCGTGATATTCTGCATAGCCCTGGATTATCTCGAAATAAGTTTTCTGATCACAGGTGTGAAAGCCGAGCCACAGGCCGAAGCGATCCGAGAGGGATACCGCTTCCTCGACCGCTTCGCTGGGATGGATAGCGGTTGATTGCTCATTCTCGATCATATCCCGCGCCATTAAGTGGCGGCGGTTCGAGGTGGCGTAAAAGATCGTGTTGTTGGGACGCCCTTCGATGCCTCCTTCGAGCACCGCTTTCAGGGATTTATAGGTTGTATCATCCGAATCAAAGGATAAATCGTCACAAAAAAGGATGGCGCGACGCTCCTGCGCCCGTAATTTTATCAGCAATTGGGGCAGGGTTGGTATTTCCTCGCGGTGAATTTCGATTAGCGCCAAACTGCCTGGCTTCTCTCCGTTTATGGCGCCATGTACGGCCTTCACCAGAGAGCTCTTGCCCATGCCGCGCGCGCCCCAAAGAAGGGCATTGTTGGCTGGCAGGCCGCTGGCAAAGCGTTTGGTGTTTTCGTACAACAGGTCTCGCACCTGATCGACGCCTTTTAACAGGCTTAGATCCACGCGATTGATGTGAGTTACGGGCTCGAGAAACTCACCTTCTGCATGCCAGACGAAGGCATTGGCGGAATCGAGCGACACATCAAGCCGCACCGGCGGCGCCAGGCGCTCAAGTGCTTCGGCAATGCGATTGAGCAGCTTTTCTTTGTTTGATTCAGACATTCGTAACCTTGTGGTGTGGCGTTATGGCGTAGCTGATTGGGATATATGTGCTAAAAGCTCGGGAAACCTATTCATTAGCGCTCCGCCGGTCAACGCTCGGGCATGTATTAGCATTTGCTCAGCGGGCTATTATTGCCTATCTTGCGGAGCAATTTTTTGGGGCTCCCCAGGGAGCCGATTTAGAGGAGAGGAAGAATATGCCTCGATTATTTGCCAAGGCGGGAAATCTCGCGATGGCGGGAAAAGTTAGCCTACTGGGCTTGGTCCTGTTTGGCTTGACCGCATGTCCACAACCCGGAGGGGGCGGTGGCGAAGGTGAAGGCGGCCTCGGTGGTATTGGAGCGATCCTGCCACTCGTGCTGATTTTCGTCGTTTTCTATTTTCTCCTGATTCGCCCGCAGCAAAAAAAGCAGAAAAAGCACCGCGCAATGCTTAGCGAAGTGCATCGCGGCGATGATATTGTAACGAATGGTGGTATTGTCGGCCATGTGGTCAAGGTCGGACGGGATGACAATCTCCTGGTTGAGATTGCCCCCAATGTCCGCGTTCGCGTCATGCGTACGATGATTTCTGAAGTAATCCGCCGCCCGGATCCTGACTTCGACGAAGAAGAGGAAGAAGAAGATTTCGATGAGGAGGGAAACTATGAGGAGGAGGAGTATGAGGATGACGGCGAATTCGAAGATGATGAATCGCAAGATGATTCATCTGAGGACAAGACCAATAAATAGCGTTTCGGCCCTCTCGCTGATTAACGTGTCGGTCTTCGCGCAGTTTAACTTGTAACACTCAAATATGCTGCGTATCCGTCTTTGGCAGGTAATTGTTGTCGTGTTCATTTGCGCGGCCGCACTGCTATTCGCTGTGCCGAACCTGTTCAATAAGGAATCGTTGAGCGAGTCATATCCGGATTGGTTGCCAAGCCAGCAGGTCAATCTCGGCCTTGACCTGCAGGGCGGCTCCCATCTTTTGCTCGAAGTACAGATTGAAAAGGTGCTGATCGAGCGCATCGAGGCTCTTGTTGATGATGTGCGCGGCGCGCTTCGCGGTGAGCGTCTTGGCTATACTGGCCTAAAGATGAAGGGCCTCACGGTCATCTTTCAATTGACCGACGTTGAAAAAAGCGACGCTGCTTACGAGCTGCTCTCTGATCTTGACCGTGAGGTGCAGGTTCAGCGCAATGACCAAGGAGCGTTTGTCCTTTCGTTAACCGATAGCGCGATCGTCGAGCGTAAAAGTTCAGCTCTCGGCCAATCGATCGAGATCATTCGCCGCCGGATTGATGAGACAGGTGTCGCTGAGCCGACTATTCAGCGCCAGGGCAAAGATCGCATCCTGGTGCAGCTTCCTGGTATCGATGACCCCGAACGTTTAAAACGCCTGCTCGGCAAGACAGCAAAAATGTCGTTTCATCTAGTCGATCAAACTGTGACAGATTCGGATCTTGCGCGCGGGCGTGTGCCGCCCGGTACCATGAAGCTGCCTTCAGAAGATGAAGTGGATGATGCCGGTAACCCGCGTTATTATCCGATTCGAAAGCGCGTTATGGTGAGTGGTGATGCGCTGGTCGATTCACAACCGACCTTCCAGGACAATCAAGCGGTGGTCAATTTTCGCTTTGATGCCAGCGGGGCGAAGAAATTTGGCCGTGTAACCCAGGAAAATGTAGGTCGGCCGTTCGCCATCGTGCTCGATGGCAAGGTGATCAGCGCGCCGGTTATTCGCGAAGCGATCCTCGGGGGCAGTGGAGTTATCAGCGGCAACTTCAACACCCAGAGCGCTCGCGACTTGGCTCTTCTGCTGCGTGCGGGCGCTTTGCCGGCGCCGATGAAGATTCTTGAAGAGCGCACCGTAGGCCCGGATTTGGGCGCAGATTCTATTGATGCCGGTAAGATCGCCTGTCTGATCGGGCTAGCTGCAGTTATCATTTTCATGCTGCTCTATTATGGCCTATTTGGAATCGTTGCCGATATCTCTTTGGTCCTTAATTTAGTCATTATTCTAGGCTTGCTATCGATCCTGCAAGCGACCCTGACGCTTCCTGGTATTGCCGGAATTGTGCTCACTATCGGCATGGCGGTGGATGCCAATGTGCTGATCTTTGAGCGTATCCGCGAAGAAGTGAAAGCTGGGAGATCACCATTTTCGGCCATGGAGGCTGGCTATAAGCGCGCCTTCACCACGATTTTCGATTCGAATTTGACCACCCTGATTGCCGCATTTATCCTTTATTTTTTCGGATCCGGGCCAGTGCAGGGCTTTGCTGTGACGCTTGGCATCGGCATTGTCACATCCATGTTCACTGCCATGCTGGTAAGCCGCTACATTCTGGTGTGGTGGTTGAAGCGTACGCGTCCCAAGACGCTGCCGCTTTAGGAGGGGTTGGTTATGGGGCGCTTTCGATTAATTCCCGACAATACGGATATCCCTTTTCTGAGATTCCGCCAAGGTCTGTTTGCCTTTTCAGCCACCCTGATCGTGCTTTCCATAGTTCTTCTTTTCGTCAAAGGGCTAAATTTCGGCATTGATTTTGAAGGCGGTATTTTGATTGAGGTTGGCACTGAGAAGCCCGCCGATATAGGCGCCATGCGAGTAACACTTGGCGATTTGGGCTTGGGTGAAGTCAGCTTGCAGGAATTTGGCTCGGCGACCGATGTGTTAATCCGTATCGAGCGCCAGCCTGGCGACGCCAAAGCGCAGCAAGTGGCTATTACCCTTGTGCGCGCGGCCTTGGAAAAAAATTTCGGCAGCGAGATAACTTATCGACGGACCGAATTTGTCGGCCCCAAGGTTGGCGCCGAGTTGATTCAGGCCGGCATTATCGCCATGGTTCTATCGATTGCGCTGATGCTGGTCTATATCTGGTTCCGCTTCGAATTGCCGTTCGCTATCGGCGCTATAATTGCGCTGATGCATGATGTGATTCTCACGCTTGGCATGTTCGCTCTCTTTGGCCTTGAATTTAACTTGGCAATTGTTGCAGCAATTTTGCTAATCGTCGGTTATTCCATGAACGACACCGTCGTCGTTTATGATCGAGTGCGCGAGAATTTGCGCAAATACAAAAAAATGCCACTGATTGAGCTGCTGAATGTTAGCGTTAACGACACTTTATCGCGCACCGTTATAACCTCGTTGACCACTTTACTTGCCTTGGCGGCACTCCTGATTTTCGGCGGCGAGGTTATCCGTGATTTCACCATCGCCATGATTTGGGGCGTGGTTGTCGGCACCTATTCTTCGGTTTTTATCGCCGCTGCGGCATTAGTGACGGTCAAGCCAGGCACTGGCACCAATGTTGCGCCCCCCGGTTTTGGTTCTGCCGAGCGCACTAAGGTTCTGGACGCTGATGATGACGGCGATGAGGCGCGTAAACGCTTTGCCAGCCTGCCGGCGCCAGATGACGAAGGTGACGATGACGATTTAGACATTGAGGTAAGCCCCGCAGAAGCCAGCGGATCGCGTGCCAGCCGGCGTGCTACCTCGTCGCGTGTAAGACGTAAAAAGCGCCGTCGTAAAAAGCGCTAGTCGGACGTAGGCCGATGGATATCACGCCAGAAATCCCTGCTGGGCGTAAATATATCGACCATTATGGTCTGGGTGGCTTTCGTGTTGCCGGAGATCGCTATGAGGGCTCAATAATCGTCACGCCCGAGCATGTCTGGATGTGGCCGGTCTCTATATTTACTGAACTCACAGCTGAGAGCGTCGCGCAGGTGCTGGCGGTGGAGCCGTCGGTGGAATTGCTATTAATTGGCTGTGGCGACCGCGTGGCACGCATTCCTAAAGACGTGCGAGATTCGCTGCGCGCCGGTTCGATTATTGTCGACTGTATGGAAACCGGAGCGGCATGCCGGACCTATAATGTACTGTTGGCCGAGGAGCGCCGCGTGGCGGTGGCACTGATTTCCATCTAACCGCAAACAAAAACCGGGCCCCCCGCAAAGGGAGCCCGGTGTTTACTTAACGTATGCTCAGATCAGTAGATGTTTTGTGCCGAGACCATGGCGTAAAGCATCGGAATTGAGAGCATGGTATTGGTGCGCGAGAACAACATCGCCGTTCGCGCCGCTTTCTTCTTGGACGCAGCATCCACCTGGACCATACCCAGAGCCTTCTTCTGATTGGGCCAGATAATGCCCCAAACATTGAAAGCCATGATAATGCCCATCCACATGCCAATACCTATGGCGCAATGTTTGATGACAAAAGCATCTTCCGCCGCACCAACGATACCAAGCGTGATGGCATCCACGATGTAGCCTTGCCAGCCGGCTAAAATCAGGCCAGTTGCCAGGGTTGCGAGTGCAGCCCAGCGGAACCACCACAGTGCCGCCGGTGCGATTACCTTGCCGATTGCTGGTTTTTGATCATCTGGAATCTTCCCCATGTTGGGAATTTGCACAAAGTTAAAATACCACAACAGTCCGATCCACATTACGCCGCTGATCACATGCAACCAGCGCATCATAAAAAGACCCCAGACTTCGTTGAATAAATCCATTATGTATTTCTCCCTATCATCAAGCGATTGCAGCGAGGACTGCAACCATGATGACAGTGAGGACAATCCCCATCACCACAGTGCTGGATAATTTTTCTAGCGGGTTATTCATTGCACGGTTCCCCCTTTTGTTGTCGTGCTCAGCAAAAGCATAGGGCATTACTTGGGTGTTGCAATTGCCTTCCCGCGGATTCATTTTCTCATTAGGAGCGGCGGAGTTCTCAACACCGGCTGGATACCAGGGCGAGGGTGGCGGCACGCTGTCCGGAGAGTACCGCGCCTTCGATTGTTGCCGGTAGTCCGGTCGCGGTCCAATCGCCGGCAAGAAATAGATTTTTGTAAGCTGTGCGGGGTGGCGGTCGTTTGCCGAGAGCTGACGGGATTTGTGCGAAAGTTGCTCGCTTTTCTTTAATAATGCGGAATGGAGGTGGCTCTGACACTGGCTTTCCAAGGGCTATGGCGATATCACGCCACAGCAGCAGGCCAATTTCATCGGCCTCTTTCTCGGCCAGTTTATCCGCTGCACTGACGGTTACCGAGGCGATATCACCGCGCGCAAACAGCCAGTGGGCAGTGCCGCCGATTAGGCCGAGCAGCCGATTGCCGCCGGGTAATTCAACCGCATGGTCGAGGCGGAAATGACCGTTGACGATAGCTCGGGTTTCAAGCGGTGCTGAGATTTCCGGCAATATTTGTGTTAGGCTAGCGGGGGACAAGGCCAGTACAAGATGGTCATTGGGACCAAGCTTGACCGACTCGGCAGTAAAATCAAGCGCCGTAACGCACCCCTTTGAGAGCTGTACTTGACGCAAGCGCTGGCTGAAATGGATCTTGCCGCCATGTTTGCGCACATAGGCCACCCCCGGTTCGATTAAATCGGGGCCTAGCCCGCTGCGCGCCAGATAGGCGCGGCATGCCGCTTCGCCCTGGCCGAATGTCAAGCGCAAAACCGGCCATAAAAGGCGTGCGGCGCCTTCACTGGTAGAGGCGTTAAGGACCGCTTCGGTCAATGGCTCCCACAGCCGTTCGGTCAAGGCGCCGGTCGAGCCCACACAATCAGCGACGCTCGCCCGCTCGTCCGCCCAGGCCAGTCTCAAGCCGGCTAGATAATCTGTCCATTTAGTGCCGGGCACGCGCCGGCTTGGCGAAAATATCCACCATGGCAGACGACCGCGATTGGGTCGTAGCGTCCATCGCGCACCGCTTCTCACATCACAAAAGGGGAACTCCGCCCGGCTTTGGCCGTCGAGCCCGGCGCGCCCGCCGACTGTGTCGAGATAGGAAAACACTGCAGGGTTGGCGCCGAGAATCAAATGATTGCCATTGTCAATCAGACGCTCGAGCAATTCATCGTGAAAAGAGCGGCAGCGGCCACCGGCCTGACCAGCCGCTTCATAAATTGTCACTGCCTTACCGGCGCGGGCAATATTGGTGGCACAGGCGAGCCCTGCCATGCCGGCGCCGACAATGTGGATCATGGCCATATGTGTTTAAAAACTCCAGCAGGTATTACATAGGTTTATCACGTGGCGGCGCACTGTGGATTTCCTTCATTATATCGCATAGCCTTCCGCGCTCTGGCAAACCAGTGCAGTTGGGGCCATTGTAGCAGGCCATGAAACACATCGATTCCTTTCATCATCTTGCCGCATCAGCTCGCGCCGCCGACCATGATCGCTATCTCTGCGCCCTGTTTGCTCCGCCTGGAGCGCGCGCCGCGTCGTTCGCTCTAATCCTGTTCAATGCCGAGATTGCGCGGGTCGTTGAAGTCGTAAGCGAGCCCATGCTCGGTCAGATCCGCCTGCAATGGTGGCGTGAAGCAATTAATGAAATCTACCAAGGTAGTGGCCGCAAACATGAGGTTGTCGAACCTTTGGCGCGAGCCGTTCGCCACCATAATTTCACCCGCAGTTATTTCGACCGCCTGATAGATGCACGCGAGATGGATTTGGCGGCGGCGCCGCCTGGGGATATGGCGGCGCTTGAGAATTATGCTGAAGAGAGTGCTGCGCCGTTGATTTCACTTAGCCTTGAGGTGATGGGTGCAGATGCAGATGCGCTGTCTGAATTAGCCCGCCATACCGGCATTGGCTGGGCGCTATTAGGGTTGATGCGTGCGTTGCCGCATCATGCAGCGCAAGGGCGCGCATTATTGCCAGGCGGAATACCTGTTCGGGAAGAAGTGCCGCGTATCGTCGAGACTGTTGGGGATATGGCCCGTCAACATATTGATAAGGCGCGCGCACTCCGTCGTCGGGCACCCCGTGACGTCAAGCGCGCCACCTTGCCGGCTGTTTTGGCGGATGCCTATCTCAGCCGATTGGCGGCATGCGGGTATGATCCATACCATCCAGGTAGCATTATTGGACCCCTACGCCGGCAACTATTACTCAGTCGGTCATTCTTTCTGGGTTTGTCCTAAGCGTTAAACCAGACAGCCAATTCTTCGAGTGCGCGTTTGGCCATGGTGGGCTTGCGTTCACGTTTATGGACCTTGCCTTCAAGCGGCGGAAATAGGCCGAAGTTGATATTCATCGGCTGGAAACTACCGGCCTCAAGATGCCTGCCAGAAATATGCCCCCCGGTTATGTGTGTAAGCAGGGCGCCGAACGCTGTCGTCGGTGGTGGAAGCACGGTCTGTGTGCCGGCGTGCTCCTCGGCAATGAAGCGCCCGGCGAGAAGGCCGATGGCGGCACTCTCCACATAGCCTTCGACGCCGGTGATCTGGCCAGCGAAGCGGATATTCGTTTGTGCTTTTAGGCGTAATGTAGAATCGAGAATTTGCGGGCTATTGAGAAAGCTGTTGCGGTGCATGCCGCCGAGGCGGGCAAAGCGGGCATTCTCAAGCCCGGGAATGGAACAGAGGATGCGTTTCTGTTCGGCATGTTTCATTTTGGTTTGAAATCCGACCATGTTATAGAGAGTACCCAGCGCATTGTCCTGGCGTAGCTGCACAATCGCGTGGGACTTAATTTTGGGCGAGCGCGGATTGGTCAGGCCAACTGGTTTGAGAGGGCCAAAGCGTAGTGTTTCATGCCCGCGCTCGGCCATCACTTCAACCGGCAGACAGCCCTCAAAATAGGGCGTATCTTTTTCCCACTCTTTGAATTCCGTATATTCAGCGTTCACCAATCCCTCGATGAGAGCTTCATATTGTGCGGCGTCGAGCGGGCAATTGATGTAAGCGGCGGCATCGCCACCGGGGCCTTCTTTGTCGTAGCGCGATTGCATCCAGGCGATATCGAAATCGACGCTGTCCTTATAGATCACCGGCGCAATGGCATCGAAAAAGGCCAGAGAGCCTTCTCCACTGCGCTCCAATATGGATGCGCTGAGACTGGCTGAGGTCAGCGGCCCACTTGCCACGAGAACCGGTCCCGCATCGGTGCCCGGTAGTTCGGTGATTTCTTTGCGTAGGATGGTGATATTCTCGTGTGCTTCAAGGGCGCGCTCCACCTCGCCAGCAAAACCTTGCCGATCCACTGCAAGAGCGCCGCCGGCAGGCACTTTGTGATCATCGGCAGCACGCAGGATTAATGACCCGGCACGGCGCATTTCCTCGTGCAATAGGCCGACAGCATTGTTTTTTGAATTGTCCGAGCGAAAAGAATTGGAACATACCAGCTCAGCCAATTGCTCCGTGATATGGGCTTCGGTGGGGTGAATTGGGCGCATCTCAAAGAGCGTGACGGTCAGGCCACGCTCTGCCATTTGCCAGGCGGCCTCGCATCCCGCCAGGCCGCCACCAATCACGCTAACGCGCGTCATAGAATTATTTTTAATAGCCGGCGCTCCGCTTGATCTAAACGCTCAATATAAGTTATTGGGCAAGAATAGTGTTTATAATTTTAAGGAAAGATTAAGCTACATGACGAGTCTACACGGATGAATGCTTCCTTCCGGCACGCTTTGCCTTAGCCTTAGATTTAGGCCACGGGTTAGCCCGCTTGGGCGCCAACTTTTGGACAAGGTATTGCCCGGTGTAGCTTGCCTTATTTTTGGTAATATCTTCCGGGTGGCCCTCAGCGACTAGCCTGCCACCCCCATCGCCGCCGTCGGGGCCGAGGTCGATGACCCAGTCGGCGGTTTTGATCACTTCGAGATTGTGTTCGATGACTAACACCGTATTACCTGTATCGACCAGGGTGTGTAGCACCTCGAGGAGTTTACGCACATCGTGGAAATGAAGGCCGGTGGTCGGTTCGTCTAATATATAGAGCGTGCGTCCGGTAGCGCGGCGCGATAGTTCTTTGGCGAGTTTGACGCGCTGCGCCTCGCCGCCGGAAAGCGTAGTCGCCTGCTGGCCGACCTTGATATAGCCGAGGCCGACGCGCTGCAGAGTTTCGAGCTTATTACGGATCGCCGGTACGGCTTTGAAAAATTCCGCGCCCGCCTCGACAGTCATATCCAAAATTTTGGCGATCGATTTACCTTTGTAATGAATCTCAAGCGTCTCTCGGTTATAGCGATGGCCGCGGCATTCTTCGCATTGCACATAGATATCGGGTAGAAAATGCATCTCAATTTTGATCAGCCCGTCGCCCTGACAAGCTTCGCAACGCCCGCCTTTGACGTTGAAGGAGAAGCGGCCCGGCTTGTAGCCGCGCGTCTTGGATTCTGGCAGTCCGGCGAACCAATCGCGGATCGGGCCGAAGGCGCCGGTATAGGTTGCCGGGTTGGATCGTGGAGTGCGGCCAATCGGTGATTGGTCGATGTCGACGATCTTGTCTATGAACTCCAGACCTTCGATGGCTTTATGCGCACCAGGTTGCGCGCGGGCGCCATTCATCCGCTTGGCAACGGCTTTGTAGAGCGTATCGATGATCAGGGTTGATTTGCCACTGCCCGAAACTCCGGTCACGCAGGTGAAGGTGCCAAGCGGAATGGTCACGTCAATATTGTGCAAATTGTTAGCCGTCGCGCCGATCACCTTCACGGATTGATTATTTTTGCTGGTGCGGCGATTTTTAGGAACGGCGATTTTCTCGGTGCCTATAAGGTATTTCGCGGTCAGGCTGTCGGGCGACGCCATGATCGCCTCAGGCGTACCTTCGGCAATAATCTCGCCGCCATGTACGCCGGCGGCGGGGCCCATATCGATTACATGATCGGCGGTAAGGATTGCATCTTCATCATGCTCGACCACCAACACTGAATTGCCGAGGTCACGCAAATTTTTTAGCGTGCCGAGCAGGCGTGCGTTATCTCGTTGATGCAGGCCGATGGAGGGTTCATCTAGCACATAGAGTACGCCGGTCAAGCCGGATCCAATCTGTGAGGCGAGTCGAATACGCTGGCTTTCACCGCCCGAGAGGGTTCCGGCGGAGCGCGCCAAGGTAAGGTATTCAAGCCCGACATCAACAAGAAAGCGCAGCCGCTCATTGATTTCTTTCAGGATTCGCTGGGCGATTTCTTTATGTTTCGCGCTCAGCTCTGTGTCCAGTAAGGTGAACCAGTCGGCTGCTTGAAGAATGCTGAGTTCGGTGATTTCACTAACATGTCGCCCGCCGATTTTGACCGCCAAAGCTTCCGGCTTGAGCCGGTTGCCAGCGCAGGATTCACATGCGGAGGTGCTTTGGAATTTACTCAATTCCTCGCGCAGCCAGGCGCTATCAGATTCGCTCCAGCGGCGGTCAAGGTTGGGCAGCACTCCCTCGAACGGCTTGGCGGTGCTGTATTCGCGCGTGCCGTCATCATAGCGGAATTTGATGCGTTCTTTGCCGGAGCCGTTAAGAATGACGCCCCGCACTTTTTCCGGTAGATCACGCCAGGCTGTCAGCGTGCTCTCTTTATAATGCCGTGCGATGCTGTCGAGCGTCTGGCCATAATAGGGCGATGAGGATTTGGCCCAGGGTGCAATTGCACCCTCGCTCAGTGGCAGAGAATCATCGGGCACTACCAGATTAGAATCAAAATACATGCGCACGCCGAGGCCGTCACATGCCGGGCAAGCGCCGAACGGATTGTTGAACGAAAAGAGCCGTGGCTCGATCTCTTCTATGGTAAAGCCGGAGGCTGGGCAGGCGAATTTGGCCGAGAAAATTGTGCGCGCGCCGGTATCGGCATTTTCGGCAATTGCCAAGCCATCCGTGAGCGACAGCGCAGTCTCAACGCTGTCGGCCAGGCGGTTGCCGAGACCTGGCTTGACGACGATGCGGTCGATTACGATTTCGATATCGTGTTTTTTCTTTTTGTCGAGTTTTGGCAACTGATCAATATCATGCATCTCGCCGTTGATCTTTACCCGAGTGAAGCCGCGCTTCATCAGCTCGGCCAATTCCTTGCGGTATTCGCCCTTACGCCCGCGAATTATTGGCGCAAGCAGCAACAGCCGGGTACCGGATTTCATTTCAAGAATGCGATCAACCATCTGGCTGATGGTCTGGCTCTCAATCGGCAGGCCGGTTGAAGGCGAGTAGGGGATGCCAATACGGGCATACAACAGGCGAAGATAATCATATATTTCAGTGACCGTGCCGACGGTCGAGCGCGGGTTCTTGGAGGTAGTTTTCTGCTCGATCGATATGGCCGGTGACAAGCCGTCAATCGAATCCACGTCGGGCTTCTGCATCAATTGCAGGAATTGCCGCGCATAGGCCGAGAGGCTTTCCACATAGCGGCGCTGGCCCTCGGCATAGATAGTATCAAAAGCGAGCGAAGATTTCCCCGAGCCCGACAGGCCGGTTATCACAACCAGCTTATCGCGCGGCAATTCGACATTGACGCCCTTTAAATTGTGCTCGCGGGCGCCGCGTACGGTGATATTTTTATGCATCTGGTCGGGTTCAAACGATCTTAGTATTCAGGGGTTGATGAACAGGCAATATAGGCAGCCGTGCAACTGAATACGAGCATGAAGGCGGAATTATTGGCCCGATCCGCGATGGCGGGTATTTATTAGGCCGGTATTTGCTATTTTAGCGGCACTAAATATCATTTTTATCCCAAATTGTTGAGTTCAGAATCAAGGTAAAAATATTATTTATCAACGATAAAATATACATTCCTTATATTCTTAATGAACAAATTGTTAATGAATTAATTCTGCCATGACGCTGGATTGAAAATAGGCCATTTATTACGATGCTGAGGATTGCGGCAGCGCGGCCTATAGGCCAAAATAGCACTAACGGGAGCGTCGGCGAACGGGCATGGCGAGCGTGCAGGAGAAGATCATGGCGGGCAGCGTAAATAAGGTGATTTTGGTTGGCAATCTGGGGCGTGAACCAGAGGCGCGCAAAATGCAGGATGGCAATCCAGTGGTTAATCTCTCCGTCGCCACTTCTGAAAGCTGGAAAGACAAGAATACCGGTGAACGACGTGAAAAAACCGAATGGCACCGTGTTGTTATCTTTAACGATCGCTTGGCCGAGGTGGCGCAGAAATACCTCCGCAAGGGCTCTAAAATTTATATCGAAGGCCAGCTCCAGACGCGAAAATGGACCGATCAATCCGGTATTGAGAAATATTCTACCGAAGTTGTGCTGCAGCGCTTCCGCGGCGAGTTGCAAATGCTTGATCGTGCCGGTGAAGGCGGTGGAAGCGGCGGATATGGCGGTGACGGCGGTGGTAACGGTAGCCAGGACAATGGTTCCGGTGGCGGCGCGCCTTCAGGTGGCGGCCTCGACGATGACATCCCGTTCTAGCGCCTATTAACGCCAGGATATTTGCGCGCATTGCCATAGCCGCGTGCGCGCGGAGTGGCGCCGTCTGAGGCGTTGTTCACAGGCGTAAAATAGACTATTATACCAATTAGCGATTCGGGCTTCGAAGGCTCGGACGTTTTCTTTTAAATCAATGGATTAAGATAGGCCGTTGAGCACCACGCCACCGAGCAAATCGACCCCGAATTCGAATGTGGAATCTACTGTGGATTCGGCCACAGAAGTTCGGTCAAAGCCTCCGGGCGGCCCGCCTTCAATACCGCCGTCCGGCGCGCCGCCGCTTGACGGAGAGCCGATCTCTATTGAAGAGGAAATGAAGCGCTCTTATCTCGATTACGCCATGAGCGTGATCGTGTCGCGCGCGCTACCCGATGTTCGCGATGGTTTGAAGCCGGTGCATCGGCGTATTTTGCATGCCATGAACGAGGGCGGTTACACGGCCGACAAGCCCTACCGTAAATCAGCTCGCGTTGTCGGCGATGTCATGGGTAAATATCACCCGCATGGCGATTCGGCGATTTATGATGCCATGGTGCGTATGGCGCAAGATTTCTCCATGCGCCTACCGCTTTTGGACGGCCAGGGCAATTACGGTTCCATGGACGGGGATCCGCCTGCCGCCATGCGTTACACGGAGGTGCGCATGGCTGCCTCAGCCCATGCGCTGCTTTCCGATCTCGACAAAGGTACCGTTGATTTCCAAGCCAATTATGACGAATCATCCTTTGAGCCGGTCGTTATGCCGGCTGAATATCCTAATCTTTTGGTCAATGGAGCGAGCGGTATTGCCGTCGGCATGGCAACTAATATACCGCCGCACAATCTAGGCGAAGTGGTCGATGCTTGTCTGGCCTATGTGGATGATCCGAATATCGATATTCCTGGCCTGATGCAATTTATAGAGGGCCCGGATTTCCCGACGGGTGGTTTGATTTTGGGACGCTCCGGTATTCGTCAGGCCTATCACACCGGGCGCGGCTCAGTGATAGTGCGCGCGCGCGCCACTATTGAAGAAATTCGCAAGGACCGCGACGCCATCGTCGTTACCGAGATTCCCTACCAGGTCAATAAATCGCGCATGTTGGAGCGTATCGCCGAGCTGGTGCATGAGAAGAAGATTGAAGGCATTAGCGACCTGCGCGATGAATCTGATCGTGACGGCGTGCGCGTGGTGATCGAGCTTAAGCGCGATGCCATTGGAGAAGTGGTGCTTAATCAGCTTTATCGCTATTCCTCCCTGCAAACTAGCTTCGGCGTTAATATGCTGGCTCTCAGCGGCGGCAAGCCGGGTACGATGAATTTGAAGGAGGTTATCGCCGCCTTCATCGCCTTTCGCGAGGAGGTGATTACCCGGCGCTCTGTTTATCTTCTTGGCAAGGCGCGGGACCGCGCTCATATGCTGGTTGGTCTCGCCATTGCCGTGGCCAATATTGATCCGATCATCGCATTAATCCGCGCTGCCAAAGACCCGGCTACTGCGCGCGCCGAGCTGACCTCACAGGATTGGCCGGCCAAGGATGCGCGCCCGTTGATCGAGCTGATCGCCGATCCGCGCCAATTAGTAAATGAAAACGGCAATTGCTGCCTGACCGATGAACAGGCCAAAGGCATTCTGGAACTGCGTCTGCAACGGCTGACCGCCATGGAGCGCGATAAGCTAAGCGATGAATTGCATGCTATTGTTGACGACATTAAACGCTACATCAAAATTTTGCACGACCCGGAGACGCTTAAAAATGTGCTGCGTGAAGGCCTGAAAAAAGCGCGCGAGGATTTCTCTGACCCGCGCCGCACGGCTTTGGTCGATCAGGAATTTGAGCATGATGTTGAAAATCTAATCCAGCGCGAAGAGATGGTCGTTACCCTCAGCCATGGCGGCTATATCAAGCGTGTGCCGTTGTCGACCTATCGCGCCCAGCGCCGCGGCGGTAAGGGCCGGGCTGGTATGCGGGTGCGCGATGAAGATTTTGTCGATCGCGTTTTTGTTCTCAATACCCATACTCCGGTGCTGTTCTTCTCAAGTGCTGGCAAGGTTTATAAGCTCAAGGTCTACCGCCTGCCGCTCGCCGAACCGCAAGCGCGTGGCAAGGCTTTGATCAATCTTCTGCCGCTAGCCGAGGGCGAGACTATTTCCACGCTCTTGCCCATGCCGGAAGATGAAGAGAGCTGGGCCGACAGCATGCTGATGTTTGCCACTGTTTCAGGCTATGTGCGGCGCAATAGTGCGGATGATTTCCGTAGTGTCATGGCCAATGGAAAAATCGCCATGAAGCTGGATGAGGGCGATGCTATCGTTGGCGTGAAGTTTTGTGGTGGCGATGATGATGTGCTGCTCGCTGCCTCGGACGGTAAATGCATTCGCTTTGCCGTGCCCGAGGTGCGGCTGTTCAAGGGGCGGAGCTCTCAAGGTGTGCGCGGCATGAATTTGGCTAAGGGAGATAAGTTGATCTCCATGACTATTCTCCACCATACCGGTGTGACACCGGAAGAGCGTGATGGCTATTTCGGTCGCAAGCGCGAAAACGCAATCCCCAAATTAACGCCCGAACGCCGCTCTGCCTTGGAGAAATTCGAACAATTTCTACTGACCGTGCGCGATGACGGTTACGGTAAACGCACCTCTGCGCATGATTACCGTGTAACCAAACGCGGTGGCAAGGGTGTGATTAATATCGATGTCGGCGAGAGCGGCAAGGTAGTCGCCGCCCTGCCGGTCGCCGATGAAGACGAGATCATGCTGGTCACCGATGGCGGACAGTTGATCCGTTGTGCGGTAAACGATATTCGCAAAGTTGGGCGCGCAACGCGCGGTGTGCGTATTTTCCGCCTGGCTAAAGATCGCCGTGTGGTTTCGGTCGCGCATTTGGGCGATGCAGCCAATGGTGATGAAGAAGAAGCTACAGAAACAAGAGCTGAAATAGGTGTTGAATCGGGAGCAGCTGCTGACGCTGAAGTAAGCGCAGAGGCGGTGCTAGGCGTGGACGGCAAGGAAGAAGGCCAAGCATGAGTAAACATCGGATTGGCATCTACCCCGGTACTTTTGATCCCATCACTTCGGGCCATTGCGACATTGTGCGGCGCGCACTGCGTTTGGTTGACAAGCTGGTCATCGGCGTAGCCGGCAATGTCGGCAAAGGGCCGCTCTTTAGCCTGGAAGAGCGTATTGAGATGGCGAAGGTTGATCTCGCCCGCTTTGATCCCACCGGCGAGCGTATTGAAGTTCGCTCCTTCGATATTCTGCTGATGCATTTTGCTGAGCAAATTAACGCCGGAATTATCGTGCGTGGCCTCCGCGCTGTTTCTGATTTTGATTTTGAATTCCAGATGACGGGTATGAATGCCCGCCTCAATCCGGAGATCGAAACTGTTTTTCTAATGTCGTCGGAGAGCCACCAATTTATCTCCTCGCGCTTTGTCAAAGAGATCGGTGCATTGGGTGGTGATATTTCCAGCTTTGTCTCACCCGATGTAGCCGCACGCTTGACTGCGCGTTTCGCAGCAGGCTGAACCTGCCCTCTAAGCGGGCGGGCGCCCAATAATTATGCGGGTCGACCTTTTTGACTTTTCCCTGCCATCTGAACGCATTGCTGTGCGCCCAGCAAGGCCGCGCGATAGCGCCCGGTTATTGCAAATTGGGGCCAATAAGTTGTGTGACCGCCACGTGCGCGATCTGCCGGGCCTGCTCCTGCCTGGGGATGTGCTGGTGCTGAACGATACCCGTGTGGTACCGGCGCGCCTCAAAGGCAAGCGTGGCGAAGCACGCATCGAAGTCACTTTGTTACGGCTTTTAGCGGGTGGCGCCTGGAACGCTTTTGCGCGCCCGGCTAAGCGCCTCAAGCCCGGCGATGAAATAATTTTTGCCGCGGGATTCTCGGCCCAAGTGGAAGCGCGTGAGGACGGGGAGGTACACCTGCGCTTTGCCCTTCAAGGCGATGATTTGCGCGCCGCGCTGGAGCGCTATGGTAACGCTCCACTGCCACCTTATATCCCGCGCGATGATGGCGCTGATGCACGTGATCAGCAGGATTACCAGACCATCTATGCCGCGCATGACGGTGCAGTTGCCGCACCCACCGCGGGGCTGCATATAACGGCGGAGCTTAATGCCGCATTGGCGGCGCGCGGTATTAGTTTGGAGTTCGTAACTCTGCATGTGGGCGCGGGCACGTTTTTACCGGTGCGTACGGATGACACGGATGATCATGTCATGCATAACGAATGGGGCGCACTCAGCGCCGATACAGCGACGCGTATCAATGCAGCGCGTGGGCGCGGCGGGCGCGTAATAGCGGTTGGCAGCACCAGCCTACGTATCCTCGAGCGCGCGGCGGATAAGACAGGTACCCTTTCCCCCTTTTCAGGAGATATCGATCTCTTTATTGTGCCCGGCTACCACTTCAAAATAGTTGATCTGATGATGACTAATTTTCACCTGCCGCGTTCTACTCTCTTTATGCTGGTTTCCGCCTTTGCCGGCATGAAATGCATGCAAGCAGCTTATGCCCACGCCATTGAAAATGAATACCGCTTTTATTCCTACGGCGATTCCAGCCTGCTGAGTCGCGCCGATACGGCTGCTGTCGTGGCGGAGGTGGCCGCCACATGAGCATTATCCCTTTCAAAATCTCGGCGCGTGATGGTGCCGCGCGCACCGGCCAGTTGGAATTGGCCCATGGCATCGTTAACACACCGGCATTCATGCCTGTTGGGACGGCGGCGACTGTAAAAGGCATGCTGCCGGAGGCGGTCGCGACGACTGGCGCTAATATTCTCCTCGGTAATGTCTATCATCTGATGCTCCGCCCCGGCGCCGCGCGCATTGCCGAGCTCGGCGGTCTGCATAAATTCATGAATTGGTCGGGGCCGATCCTCACCGATTCGGGTGGTTTTCAAGTAATGTCGCTGTCTAAAATTCGTAAAATAGACGAGGACGGCGTTGAGTTCCGCGCCCACACAGATGGCACGTGCCATCGCCTAACACCAGACGATTCGATCGATATCCAACGCCTATTGGGCAGTGATATTACCATGGTGCTAGACGAGTGTACGCCGTTCCCGGTAGCCGAAGAAGAAGCGGAAAGCTCAATGCGCCGCTCCATGCGCTGGGCGGCACTCTGTCGTGAGCGTTTTGACGAGCGCCCTGGGCATGCTTTGTTCGGCATTGTGCAGGGCGGTGTGTTTCCGGAACTGCGCAGTGAATCGGCAGCCGCTTTGCGTGGTATTGGATTCGATGGTTACGCAATTGGCGGCCTCGCCGTGGGCGAGGGTCAGGAGAAAATGCTGGCTGTGTTGGATGGCCTGAAAGGCGCATTACCAGGGGATCGGCCGCGTTATCTCATGGGCATTGGCACGCCGGCGGATCTGGTTAAATCGGTGCTTCGCGGCATCGATATGTTTGATTGCGTGTTGCCGACCCGCTCAGGCCGCACGGGCAGGGGCTATACCGCGCGAGCCTCGATCAACATGCGCAACGCCCGCCACGCCAACGACCCGCGTCCGCTTGACGCAG